>SL_3KL_010_SEDDRAFT_10000310_pt1 | contig 37635 bp, 32 predicted proteins | sample SodLakKL_010_SED_2_FD_10381 | JGI IMG/M metagenome (IMG submission 10381) | reverse complement strand
ATTGTAGATAATCCTCCCTACCTGGCTCCGCCCGGGAAAAAAGCAGATCATGAATCTGCAGAAGAAGACGAGGAAGTGAGTAGAGATCAAAAACCAGGCGCAAATTTGCTGAGCAGCTATATAGAGCAACAGGAGTCCCCGGTTCCCGACAGCATCCTGGTTTTCCTCAGCCCCGGGGCTGACCGCCGCAAACGCTTATATAAGCTGATTGATAAAAAAGGAACGGTTGTTGAATGCAGCGCTTTACGGGGTGAGGCCCTGGCTTCCTGGATTCAAAAAAAAGCAAAAAGACTGGGTAAAAATATTGACCGGAAAGCAGTGGAACAGCTGCTTTTGGCCGGTGATCAAAATTTGCATTATTTATCAAATGAGCTGGAAAAATACTGTATTTATCTGGGCGAAGAGCATGATACAATTACAGTTGACACGGTTGATAAATTGTTTTCAGGAGATCTGCATGGTAATGTTTTTAAGCTGGCCGATGCCCTGGCCGAAGGCAACCTGGATAAGGCCCAGGAATACCTGGAACTTTTGTTGAGAAGGCGTGAGCAGCCACTGCTTATTTTTTTCATGCTGGTGCGCCACTATCGCTTGCTTTTACAGGCAAAGAGCCTGCTGGAAGAAGGTTATGAAGGAGCTGATTTAACTTCATCCCTTGGTGTACATCCTTTTGTAGCCCGCAAACTAAAAGAACAGGCAGTTATTTATAATAAGCACATACTGGAAGAAGCAATAATTGCTTTGCAGAAAGTTGATTTTCAAATCAAAACCGGGCTGATTGACCCACCGGAGGCATTAAAACTGATTTTGAGCCGGATTGACTATGTTCAGAGCACAGCTCACAAAGAAATTTTATGATTTAGAAGAGATTGTATGATTTAATTGATGAGGAGTGTTAAAGATGAATGCCAGGTCTGAAGCCGAGATAGAAAAGCTTTTAAAAGAGGTTTATCAGCGTGGATATGATTTGGAACAGCGTTACTATGGCTGTGCCCAGTGTGTTGTTGCCGCCATCCAGGATTTTTTCCCTGTTAACGATGCCGTTTTTAAGGCTTCAACCTCTTTTTCGGGGGGATTTGCCTCTTCTATAGAAGGTCCCTGCGGGGCGCTAACCGGGGGTATCATTGTTCTTAGTTATTTTTTTGGCCGATCCCGTGAGGAGTATTCCGATATCAGCCTGCTACGTCGACCCGGGCCCCTGGTTAAGGAATACTGGGGCAAATTCTGTGACACTTATGGCGGTGATACCTGCCGGCAGGTGCAGATTAATTTTTTCGGCACCGCTTATCGTTTTCTTGATAATGAAGAATACGAACAGTATGAAAAAGCAGGGGGTCATACCGATAAGTGTCCCACGGTAGTTGGGCAGGCCAGCACATGGTTGGCTGAACTGCTATTAGATAATAATGTACCGATCTTAAAAAAGCAGTTAAATGAGTAAACCGGATATAATCCGCATAAAATACAAACCAGCCTTACAATCCCCTGAACAGGATCGAGGCTGGTATTATTTCATACCGCAATTGATTTTTAAGATTACCAGCTGCTCAGTTAATGCTATAAATGGTATATCAGCCGGTTGCTGTTTGATTAAACTTGCGGCTCAGGCTTGATTTTTTCCGTGCTGCGTTATTTTTATGAAGGATTCCCTTAGCTGCGGCTTTATCTATCTGACGCACTGCATCATATAGTTTATTCCTGGCGTCTTCATTGTCTCCGCTTTGCAGTGATTCTTCAAACCGGCGAATAGAAGTTCTGAGCATGCTTTTTACACGTCGGTTACGCTGCTCACGTATAATATTTTGTCTCGCTCTTTTGGCTGCTGATTTAATGTTTGGCAAAACCCGGTGACCTCCTTTCCTTTCTTTAGAACACTAGCATATTAACATCAGAACCGGTAAAAAGCAAGCTTTTGTTTCACAATTTGTCTGATAGGAAGGAGAAAATTCGACAGTTATCGAAATTATTAACACTGTAGCATTGTGGGGCAAATTGGATCTGGGCTGAAAGGTGGTTTGATCACTTGAAAGTTATCGGTAGTGCGGCAATGAAGGAAGCAGATCGAAAAACCATTGAAGAGATCGGTATGCCCGGTGCAGTGTTAATGGAAACTGCTGCCTTGCGGGTGATCGAATTTATCCTGGCCAACCAGCCCGGTGCAAAGAGTTTTGTTGTCCTTGCCGGACCAGGTAACAACGGAGGAGACGGCCTTGCTATTGCCCGGTTGTTAAATAATGCCGGGTTCTCTGTTTCCCTGTGGAGTACTGTAAAGCCTGGTGCTTACCGGGGTGATGCTGGAATAAATGAAAAGTACCTGGAAAAGGTCTCATTTAAAATTAATCGTATCTTGGATCAAAGCACCCTGGACCAGTTTAAAAAAGAACTTGAGGAAGCCGATTTGGTAATCGATGCTCTTTTGGGGATCGGGGTGGACCGAGAAGTAGAAGGTCTTATGGCCAATCTTATTGAAAGCATTAACAATTCAACTGTACCGGTTGTTTCTGTTGATATACCTTCAGGGATAAATGCCGATAACGGTGAAGTAATGGGTTGTGCTGTTCGGGCAGACTGGACTGTTACTTTTGCTTTTCCCAAGATTGGGCTTTTATGCTATCAGGGTGCAGAATATGCAGGAGAAATCTATATTGCACAAATTAATATTCCCTATTTCCTGGTCGATCATGAAGCTGTAGATTTGCTTACAGCCGGGCGGATACTTGACATGCTGCCGTCAAGACCCAGGTCGGCTCATAAAGGAAATATGGGCCGGGTTCTCCTGGTTGCCGGTTCGCCGGGNATGAGNGGGGCTGCGGTGCTGGCCGGAGAATCTGCATTGATGGGCGGTGCGGGTCTGGTTTACCTGGCAGCGGCGCAAAGCCTTTCCACGGTAATCGGTGCAAAACTGGTAGAAGTCATTACCATATCTCTGCCTGAAGTAAAACCGGGCATAATCAGCCCGGGAGCTGCAGAACAGCTCTTAGAAAAAGCAGGCAGCTGTGATGTGCTTGCCGCCGGTCCTGGCTTAGACTCCGGGGAGGAAACAACCGCTTTGCTGAAAAAACTGATCAAAAAAAGCCCCGTTCCTGTGGTTATTGATGCCGGGGCTCTTGGAGCGCTTAGTGGCAAAATGGATTTGCTAAAGGAAGCGCTAAAACCACCTGTGCTTACTCCCCATCCTGGTGAAATGGCCCGGCTGATCGGCGCTTCAGTGCAGGAGGTTCAAAACAATCGGTTACAGGTAGCCCTGGATTATGCCCGGATTTGGAATTCAATTATAATTTTAAAAGGTTTTAACACCATAATTGCTTTTCCCGATGGAAGAGCAGCAATCAATCCCACCGGTGGGCCTTCACTGGCTACTGCCGGTTCAGGTGATCTTCTAACCGGCCTGATTGCCTCATTTATTTCCCAGGGAATGACTGTTGAAAATGCTGCCGCAGCGGCAGTATTTATTCACGGACTGGCCGGAGATATTGTCCCGGCAGGCCGCGGTCACATGGCCGGTGATATCCTTTATTGTTATAAACAAGCATTTCAATACCTTGAAAAAGCAAGCGAAAAAAGCGCCCTTAATCCTTACTTGTTAAAGGTAAGACCTTATTAAATAACTAATTATGGAGGGTTATACATATGCTTGATTGCCTGATGACAGCTGAAGAGAAAGAACTGCAGGATGAAGTACGCGCATTTGTCAGGGAGGATGTTGACAAGCAGCTTTTGCGGGATATGGATGAAGACAAAGTTCGCTATCCCCGTGAGTTTCTGGAAAAAGCTGCCGCCCGGAAGCTGTTGGGCTTACGTTTCCCCAAAAAGTATGGGGGCAGAGATTTGCCCTGGGTTTCAGAAATAATTGCCCTGGAAGAGGTCGGGGTCCTGGGGACATCGCTTGGTTGTTTGTATTCCCTGGTTAGCATTGTCGGAGAGGCAATTGACAAGTTTGGTTCTGATCATCTTAAAGATAAATATCTGCGGCCAACTCTTGAAGGCCGCCTGACGACAGCAGAAGCGCTGACTGAACCGCGGGGAGGATCGGATTTTTTTGGCGCTGCCTGCACGGCCAGAAAAGAAGGAGACCATTATATTCTTAACGGTCAGAAGCGTTTTGTAGTCGGTTCAGAGGGAGCAGATTATTTCATGGTTTATGCAAAAACCGATTCTGATGCTCCACCTCATAAATCAATAAGCGCTTTCCTGGTCGATCGCAGTCCGGAAGTTAAGGCGGAATATCTCTACGGTTTAATGGGTACACGCGGAGGCGGTACAGGCAGGCTGGTTTTTAGTGATGTTCGTGTACCGGCAGAAAATTTACTGGGAGAAGAGAATAACGGAGCTGCAATATTTTACCAGATGATGATTCCCGAAAGGATGACCAGCGCCGGAGGAGCTGTTGGTATGGGCCGCTCCGCCCTGGATGTAGCGACCCGCTACAGTACCAGGCGTAAGGCTTTCGGTTCGGAAATTAAAAATTTCCAGGCTGTCAGTTTCAAAGTGGCAGACAGTGTGACCTGCCTTGATGCGGCCAGGGGAATTGTATATCTGGCTGCCCGTTCGGTCGATGCCGGAGATCCGCCTGGTAAATCTAGGAGGCTTGTTTCTGAAGCTAAAAAAGTGGCTACTGAAAATGCTTGGAAAGCAGTTAATAACGCAATGCAGATCATGGGTGGCATCGGTTATACTAACGTTTATCCGATTGAAAAAATGCTTCGCGATGTTCGCCTGATCATGATTTGGACTGGAACCAATGAAATTATGGATCTGATCATTCAACATGAATATTACAAGGAACTGGCAAAAGAGGGTTTCAAGGGTCGTGATATTGAATTCGATGCTGCCGAAGCTGACATGGATGATGAAAAAATCTATGAATAAACATTTAAGTAAAATAATTAAGTAAAAGGATGAACTAAACAATATTACAAGGGAGCAGAGAACCTATGGCCAAAAGAATTTTAAAGATAGGCTTGTTGGGAGCGGGAATCATTGGTAAAGGTGTTGTCGATCTTTATAAGCGTAACATCGAATCGATCAATAAAAAAAATGACCTTGTTCTAGTCCTGGAAAGAGTGGCCGATCGTGATCAAAGCAGGCTGCAGGCACTTGATCTTGCTGCAGGCAATGTGACTACAGATGCTTCGCAGGTTTTAGATGATCCGGATATCAATATTGTTATTGAGTTGATCGGCGGTTTAGAACCGGCCCGCAGCTTTATAACCAGGGCGCTGGAAAACGGTAAATACGTAATTACGGCCAACAAAGATTTGATGGCAACGCATGGACAGGAACTGCTGGATTTAGCCCGTGAGAAAAACTTGAATTTATTTTACGAGGCCAGTGTGGGTGGCGGAATACCCCTGATTCGTACGCTGAAACACAGCCTGGTGGCCGATCGGGTCAAGCGTCTGGTCGGTATTGTCAACGGCACGACTAACTATATATTCACCCGGATGGACCAGGGCGGCCTGAGCCGTCAGGAAGCGCTCTCTGAAGCCCAGAAGCTTGGATTCGCCGAGGCTGATCCGACTAATGATGTCGAGGGTCTCGATGCTGCCTACAAGCTGGTAATAATGGCCAACCTTGTTTTCGGTAAAAAGGCTAAACTGGACCAGGTTTACGTGCAGGGCATCGGCGGTGTCACTTACGAGGATATTGCTTACGCTCGGGAAATTGGTTATACCATAAAGCTCCTGGCTATTGGTGAAGAGCTTCCGGAGGGTTTGGCCTTAAGGGTTCATCCGGCCCTGGTTCCCCTTGATCACCCCCTGGCTTCAGTATTAAATGAGCTCAATGCCGTTTTTGTGGAAGCCGAAGCCGTTCGTGAAGTTATGTTTTACGGTCCCGGGGCGGGGGCCATGCCTACAGCTACAGCAGTATTAGCCGATGTTGTTGAAGCGGCCCGCTGCATCCGCTCTAAGGCTGAAAATGGGATGATTGAAAAACCATTAGCTGAAACGGACTTTGTTCCTATCGGGGATCTCCAGGTTCGTTTCTATTTGCGTATTCTGGCCGAGGACAGGCCGGGTGTTTTTGCTGCCCTGGCCAATTCTTTTGGCGATGAAAATGTAAGTCTTGACATGATTATTCAAAAGCGCCGTGTTGGTGAACTGGCTGAAATTGTAATAATTACCCATAAGGTTAAAGAAGAGGCTTTTCAAAGAGCTTTAAAGAAAATTAGTGATTTTTCGGCCATAAAACCCGATCCCAGTATTATACGCTTATTGGAATGAACTGAGTCTTACGGAAACGGCCGGTTAAACCATAACCTGTTTTCGATCAGGTTTTCTATTTGGCGGGGCAGAGATGCCGGGTATATTACAGACCGGCCGTGCAGCAGGACTGCTCCTGCCAGTACGGCAATAAAAGCTTTCCGAAAATGCTCTCGATAAAGGTTATTGTAAACTTCCCCGGCTTCTTTATTCTCCATCTCAGCCCTGGTTAGCGCTGAGGAGGCAAGAATGGCACTTTTAAAGGTGTTGTAGAGCCCTTCTCCCGAAAAGGGTTCGATTAAACCGGCGGCATCGCCGGCAAGAATCAGGTTGTCCCGGCCTGCTCGTTTAAGTGGACCTAAGAACGTTAGCGGCCAGCTTACCGGCTTGAGCTTTTTTTGGTTTTCCCGAAATAGATGGTTGTAAGCTTTTTTGAGCTGTTTAAGCTTGACCAGTCCCCCCACTCCCTGGTTTATCCAGTTGGAACCGTGGAATGACCAACCTGCCCCCCCCAGTAGTGGGAGGGGATAAAAGGTCAGGGTGCCCGGGTTTATTTTTTCATCTCCTGTTTCAGAAAATCTGCTAAGACCATAACCGGTAGGGCCAGGCTGTTTTGTTCTTAAACCAGAAAGCAGACTGCAACTGCTCATAGCCCCGTCTGCTCCGATTACATAGCGGGCTGTAAAGGGAACTGTGCCTGCTTCGGCAGCTTTGATCCAGTAATAAGGGGTATCCCGCCCTTTACTTTTAATTTCTTGCAGGTGGATGAGGGTGTGTTTTTCTAAAAGCACCGCCCCTTTCCGGCAGGCATAGCGGGCCAGGAGATGGTCGAATTGGTCTCTTTTGACCAGCAGCCCCAGGGGTTTTTTTGAATGGCGGCTGAAGCATCGATTTTTGCTGATAACATTTATTCTGTTAGCCGGTTCTGTTAACGCTGATCCAAGGTCCAGGTCATGCGGCAGCAGTGAGAGGGCCCTTGAAGAGACAAAACCTCCGCATGGTTTAAAGCGTGGAAAACTATTTTTTTCCAGGATAACTGTTGAAAAACCAGCTTCTGCTGCCAGTGCTGCACTGAGTGATCCGGCTGGCCCGGCCCCGATTACTGCCAGATCATATTTTTTTGCTGCTTGTTTGTGTTCATTTTTAATTTTTTCTACAAACCTTTCTTTTTGTCTTTTGGCTTACCCCTATTGATTTAAACTGTATTTCTGTCAGACTGATTTTAAGGTTTTCCGGTCTTGTCGAACCGGGCTTATTAACTAATTATAGCATACAGGCAGTTGTTTACAGGCCACCACATGATGACCTTCATTTTCCTTTATCCTTGACGGGTTTTTGTTGATAGATTAGAATTAGCTTTGTGGTATTGTGGTATTAAAGACTGCCAGGCAAAGATCATTCCGATAGTTATTAGTGCTGCCGGGTGAACCAGCCCGGCCCCGGCAATGATCATTCATCGATTATTGCTAACAGGTGATTTTCATAAAAATATTGTTTATCTTGCTCTTTTTCCCCGGATAGTTAATAGATATCTGTCTGTTTTAAGGAGTGCAATATATATAAATAAGAACAACTGGAGGCTGTTATGATGCCTGTTAATTTTCACAAGGAAGTAGATTACGTAGCCCGCCTGGCCCGTTTAACTCTTGAGCCTGCAGAAAAAGAACGGATGGCCGGACAGTTGAGCGATATACTACAGACGGCCTGCCGGATTCAAGAACTGGATACCACCGGTATAGAACCTACTTCACATGTGCTGGATCTGCCGGTGGCATTAAGAGATGATGTTAACAGACCTTCTTTGTCCCTGGACAGGGTGCTGCAAAATGCTCCCAGGCAGGAAAAAAACTATATCCGGGTTCCAAGAATCACTGGATCAGGGCATAATGACCAGTAATTACTTAATAAACCCTCGTTCAGTAAAAGGTTCAGCCGGAAGCGAGGTTAATCATGGAGCTGTTTGAAAATACAGCAGTAGAGCTCAGCCGATTACTGCGAACAAAAGAAGTCAGCGCGGTGGATGTTGTTCGCAGTTTTTTAGAACGCATAGAACTGCTAGATCCTCACCTAAAGGCTTTCATCATCCGTACACCCGATATGGCTTTTAACACTGCTAAAGAAGTGGATAACCGAAGAATTCGTGGAGAAGAAATGCATCCCCTGGCCGGGGTTCCGGTTGCCATTAAAGATAACATATCTACCCTGGATCTGCCTACCACCTGTGCATCCCGTATTTTAGAAAATTATATCCCGCCATATGATGCAACGGTTATTGCTGCTTTGAAGAACGTAGGCATGCCTTTTCTGGGAAAAACCAATATGGATGAGTTCGCCATGGGTTCTTCTACTGAGAACTCTGCTTTTTTCCCCACCTGTAACCCCTGGGATTTATCCCGGGTGCCGGGTGGTTCAAGTGGAGGCTCGGCTGCTGCAGTTTCTGCCGCAATGGCTCCACTGGCACTTGGTTCCGATACAGGTGGCTCAATTCGTCAACCGGCTTCTTTTTGTGGAGTAACCGGGCTTCGTCCCACTTATGGCCGGGTTTCCCGTTATGGCCTGGTTGCTTTTGCCTCATCTTTAGATCAGGTTGGTACGATTACTTTAACGGCTCTGGACAGCGCTTTATTATTGAGCTTAATAGCCGGTTATGATCCCCTTGACTCAACTTCACTTCCAGGCTCCGAGTTTGATTATACAGATGATCTTGAACCCGATATAAAAAACCTGCGGGTCGGGTTGATAAAACAGCATTTATCTGCTGATTTTGATCAGGAAGTAACAGATGCAGTTCTCAAAGCAGCTTCAATTTTAGAAGATTATGGTGCAGAAGTACAGGAGGTGTCCCTACCTTTGACAGATTATGGGTTGGGTGCTTATTACCTGATTGCTCCTTCAGAAGCCAGTTCAAACCTGGGCCGTTATGACGGTGTGCGCTACGGTTATGCCGTAAATGGAGAGAATATTGAAGATATGTTTAGCCGGACCCGGGGCGAAGGTTTTGGGCCAGAGGTAAAACGCCGGATCATGATCGGCACCTATGCTCTCAGCGCCGGTTATTATGATGCCTATTATTTACAGGCCATGAAAGTAAGAACCCTTATTCGCAATGATTATAAAGCTCTTTTTAATGATTTTGATATATTGTTGGGTGCCGCTTCACCCACCCCGGCCTTTAAAATCGGCGAAAAAACTGATGATCCCCTGCAGATGTACCTTTCTGATATATGTAATATCACNGATTCTTTGGCCGGTTTACCTTCTCTTGCGGTTTTAAGTGGTATTCACTCCAGCGGATTGCCCATGGGAATGCAGTTGACTGCTTCTCCCATGCAAGAAATTATGCTTTTAAAAACTGCTAATTTTTTTGAAAAAAGCCGTGATTTTTCACCACTTCGTCCAGTGTTGGAGTTTTCAGAAGGAGGATAACTTTAATTTTGAAATATGAAGTTGTAATTGGTTTGGAGATCCACCTTGAGCTCCTAACCAGATCAAAATTATTTTGTGGCTGCAGCACTGCTTTTGGCCTGGGACCAAATACCAACTGCTGCCCTGTATGTCTTGGCCTTCCGGGAAGCTTGCCTGTATTTAACCGGAAAGCAATTGAGCTGGCTGTAACAGCAGCTTTGGCTTTAAAAAGTGAAGTTCAAATCAATAGCCGTTTTGATCGGAAAAATTATTTTTACCCCGATCTGCCAAAAGCTTACCAGGTTTCACAGTATGATCAGCCGCTGGCCCGGGGAGGCTGCCTGGAAATTGAATTAGATAAAAGCAGGCGAAAGGTTAGTCTGGAAAGGATTCACCTGGAAGAAGAAGCGGGTAAACTTGTTCATGCCGGCGAATCTATCATTGGCGCAAATTATTCGCTTGTCGATTACAATCGGGCCGGGATTCCCCTTTTGGAAATAGTTACTGCTCCCAACCTTTACTCCGGTCATGAAGCACGCCTCTTTTTGGAAGAATTACACTCGGTTCTTCTTTACTGCAGTGTTTCTGATTGCAAGATGGAGGAAGGTTCACTGCGTTGTGATGCCAATATTTCACTTCGCCCTGCCGGCTCCCCCACCCTGGGGACCAGGACAGAAGTAAAAAACATGAATTCTTTTCGCTCGGTTGAAATGGCCCTTGAATTTGAAGCAAAACGCCAGGAATCTATTTTAACTGCAGGTGGCAGTATTATCCAGGAAACCTTTCATTGGGATGAAGAAAAAAAACATACTTTTCCTTTGCGCAGTAAAGAGGAGTCTTCTGATTACCGTTATTTCCCAGAACCGGATCTTTTACCCCTGGTTTTAGAAAGTTCGTACGTGGAAAAACTGGCAGAGCGTTTGCCGATGTTGCCTCAAGAGCACCGTTTAAAATTGTTAGATCAGTACCAGCTTAAGGTGAAAGAAGCTGTGCTGTTAACCCGAAACCGGGAGCTGGGAGATTTTTTTGAAACAGCAGCGGTGAGTTATTCAGATTATCGAAACCTGATCAACTGGGTGCAGGGCGACTTGCTTTACCAGCTTCGAGAAAGCGGCAGGGACCTTAAAAAAATAGATCCACGATTATTTGCTGAGCTGCTTATAATGGTAGATGATGGTAAAATAAGCCGTCCTGTGGCCAAAGAACTGCTGGCTGAAATGGTGCAAACCGGGGCAGACCCGGGGGAAATGGTTGAAAATCGGCATCTGGGGCTTATTTCCAGCCGTGAGAGCTTAATGCCTGTTATTGAGCAGGTTATATTGGAAAATCCCGACGCAGTTGATAACTATCGACAGGGTAAAAAGAAAGCTCTTGCTTTTCTTGTCGGTAAAGTTATGGCTGTAACCGGAGGCAGGGCAGACCCGGCGGAACTAAACAGGCTGTTAAAAGAAAAGCTTAAATAGAGAAAAAAGCAGGTAGAAAGAATCTTCAGCCGTGTTCTTCCGCCATAAAAGTTTTTCAGTTAATTTAACAGTTTAAGACAGGAGTTTATCATGAATAAAGCAAACAGCCTGGTAATTGTAGGGGCCCAGTGGGGCGATGAAGGCAAGGGAAAAGTAATTGATTATCTTGCGGCAAATGCAGATGTTGTTGCCCGTTTTCAGGGAGGTGACAATGCCGGACACACGGTTGTATACGGCGCCAATATTTTTAAATTACACCATATTCCATCCGGAATTCTTTATCCCGAATGTATCAGTATTCTCGGCAACGGGATGGTTGTTAATCCGCTGGTTCTGGTGGATGAACTTGTTGAGCTCGAAAAACGGGGTATTAGCACCGGCAACCTGTGGATCAGCAGTAAAGCTCACCTGATTATGGCTTATCACCAGGCTTATGATCAGGCTAACGAAGAACTCTTAGGCGAAAATAAAATTGGAACCACCGGCAGGGGTATTGGCCCGGCATATGCTGATAAGGCTTTACGCCGGGGGTTGCGGGCAATTGATCTAACGGATATTAACCTTTTTCGAAGCCGCCTTTCAAAGATTTTGCCCCTGCAAAACCATCTTTTAAGAGAAGCTTATGGTCATAGCGGTTACGAGCTTAACCAGCTTGTTGAATACTACCGTCCTGCCTGTGAGCGTTTGAGCCCAATGGTTACAGATACCTCCATAATTCTGGCTGAAAAGATGGCCGGAGCAAAGAAAATATTATTTGAAGGGGCCCAGGGAGCGCTTCTTGATATTGATCATGGTACTTATCCATTTGTAACCTCATCTTCGACAGTGGCAGCTGCGGCAGGATCTGGCAGCGGCCTGGGACCTCAAAGTTTAGCCGGGGTTTTAGGGGTGTTAAAAGCTTATACGACCCGGGTTGGGGAAGGCCCTTTTCCCTCTGAAGAGAAAGGAGAAAAAGGGGACCAGTTGAGGGAGCAGGGCAGTGAATACGGGACCACCACCGGCCGTCCAAGGCGCTGTGGATGGTTTGATGCTGTAATAGCCCGCTATGCCTCCCGTATTAACGGTCTGACCGCCATGGCAATAACCAAGCTTGACGTTTTGAGTGGCCTGGAAACTATCAACATGGCCGTGGCTTATGAATGCCAGGGGAAAACGATCAAAGATTTTCCATCGGATATAACTGGATTGCAGCAGTGTAAACCGGTTTATGAGGTTTTTCCAGGCTGGGATGAAGATATATCGCACATAAGCAGTATAAGTAATCTGCCCGGGGCAGCAAAACTATACCTGGAAGCGATAGAAGAGATGGCGGGGGTTCCTATAGAATTGATTTCTGTAGGCCCGGACCGATCACAAACAATTGTTAAACCCGATTCTCTCCTGGCCCGCTGGTGCGTCGTCGGGTAAACTTTTTGCCATAATTAAAAAATATTGTACAGGCTTGCAGGATTCCTGAGACTGCAGGGCGAATTATTAAAAAATTATCGCTTGTATAATAATATTTTAAAGAGTTTATGTTTTTTAACTGTTCAAACTGACAGGAATTTTAGCTGACAAGGAGGAATAAAATGAGACAGGGTCTTCGGAGTTGGCTGAAGGTAGTGATCGGCTTCATATTTTCGATTACTTTGCTGCTAACTTTTTCAACATTTTCATTGTTTGGGATTAAAGCAGAAGATAGATTGGAGATTATTGTCACTGAAGCCACCCCACCCTACACCGAGGTGCAGCTTTTTACTGCCACCTTACAGCCAATGGTTATTCATAATGTATTTTGGTTAAGCCTGGCCGGCCTTGGATTTTTACTGATATTTTTATATTTTATTGATCAAAGGTTTAAAGTATTCCTTGCTCCTGGTTTGATTGCCCTTTTTATGACTGTGTTTGTCGGGCTCATAATGTTTTTCACGATAGAAAATATCTTTGCCCATGTTCAACCATACCAGGAACTGTACCTGGAAGCAGCCATGGCCCGTTTTTACCAGGTAGTTACCGGGGTGACGATTTTCGGAGTCTTATTGGTACTTCTTTCATATTTTGGTGATCAGGTTTTTGCCAGGATCAAAAAGTAACCTTCTGGCCTGCCAGGATTTGATTTAATTATAACCGGGGATTTGCTTGGCAGCGCGGTAATGTTAGATTTTTTTAGTCTTGGTACTGCAATGAAAATAAAGGGGCAAAGGTTAATTCAGCCCCTTATTTTTTTGCTGCCTGCTTCTTTCTTGTCCCTTCAGAAAGGGATGAACGATGAAAATACTTCATACAGCCGATCTGCATTTAAATGAACAGGCTTCCGAACGCTGGGATGCGCTCGTAGAGCTGGTTAACCTGGGTCGGAAGTACCAGGTTTCAGCCCTGGTTATTGCCGGAGATCTTTTTGATCAGGATGTCGCTGCTGAAACAATGCGCAACAAACTGAGATCAATAATTGGCAGCAGTGAATTTCAAACAATTCTCCTTCCGGGTAACCATGATCACAAAGCTTACCGCAGCGGCCTTTATTTTGGAGAAAATGTATCGGTCATCCACAGCTGGGAAGAGCCTGTTAGACTGGGAGAATTAGTATTCTGGGGTCTCCCTTATGAACGGATTAGTAAAGACCGCCTGGTTGGCCGACTGCGAGAGATGGCTTTGCGCATGCAGGCAGAAGAGAAGAATATCCTTCTTTTTCACGGAGAACTGCTCGATGCTTACTTTTCCCGCCAGGATATGGGTAATGAAGGGGAGCTGCGGTATATGCCGGCCAAACTCTCGTATTTTGAACCTCTGCCCCTGCAGTATGTCCTGGCCGGCCACTTTCACTCCCGTTATGCAAGCTGGCAGATTCCCGGAGGGGGGCTGTTCATCTACCCCGGTTCACCGGTAGCCGTAACCAGGAAAGAAACCGGCAGGCGTATGGCCAACCTTCTTGTTACAGGAGAAGCTCCTGTTGAAATTAACCTGGATAGTTTTCATTTTGAAAGAATAACTGTAACCCTCGATCCCTTTACTGCAAAAGATCCTCTCATAGATTTGGATCACAAACTGGACTACCTGCATCCTGCCGCAAAAGTACTTCTTACTGTAGAAGGTTTATTTAACGGTTTTGCCCTGGGAATGAACGAAAAAGAGCTGGCTTTAAAAATCAGCGAAAAGGCCGGTCAACTCTGTGCCGGTGAACCGGTCCTCGATTTTTTGGATGTCCGGTATGTTTTGGAAGATGATTTGTTTAAAAAATTTATGGCCAGGCTTGATCAAACCGACTATCCCCCGAAAATCAGAGAACAGGCTAAAGAGCTGGCCTTACAGGCTTTCAGGGGGGTGAAGTGATGTTCATAAAAGAGTTTTTGATAAGACGTTATGGCCCCCTGACCGACGGCGGAAGAAAAGTCCTCGCTTCTTTTAACCTTTTCTACAACTTAAACGAGGAAGGTAAAACCCTGACCATAGATGCCCTGCTTAAAATGATGTTCGGTCCCAAAGATCTTCGAAATGTAAAAGGAGTAAAAAGGGTTGAAGAAAATCCTGAAGGTTACGTGGTGATTGAAACGGGGGCAGCTAATAAGAAGATAGAAGGAGAAGATGAAAAAGCAGGTAAGGTTCAAAAGGAGATAAAACTACCCGAAGCGGGCTTTTTACCTCATCTCTTAAGTATAAGTGCTCTTGAGTTCAAAAACATATTTCTAATCCGTGACAGCGATCTGGCTCTGGCCGGAGAAGGAGATTTTTATCGAAATATCACCAACCGTCTGACTGGATTACGCAGTGACGATATTAAGAATCTACGGGAAAAGCTGCCAGAGCTGGGCAGGATTACACCCGGGGGAGATTTTAGGAACACTGCCCCTGATAAGCTTAAAGATAAATATGTAAAAGCGCAAAGTTTGCTAAAACGTATTGAAAAAGTGCTGGCGGAGCTTGAGGAAGAAAAATTCGGACAGTTTGAAGAAGAATTAGCCCGGCTGGAGGAACAGAGGACTAAAATTAGTGATACCTTAAATCACTACAGCGCTGCTTACAACAGGGAGCGCTACGAAAAGGGACAAAGGGCGCTGGACAAACTGCAAAATGCATATGTTGAAAGAAAAAAACTGGCGCATTTTAACCAGGAAGAATATGAAACCTGGCAGCGTGCAGGGTCAAACCTGGAGCTGCTCCAGGATGATTTGAGGCGTCTGGAAGAGGAAATAGAGAAGAACAAAAAGCTGCTGGAAGATGCAGATAAGGAACTAAAAAAGAATCAGCAGGAACATAAAAAGGTTGAGCATGCCTGGAATCTTGTTTCCGGCAGAATTGAAAACACTCTTTTTGCCTATACCCAGGAATCTTCCTCTAAAGAAGGCTGGAAAGTTTTAATAGAAAATCCATACTTCCAAGGCGCTGTCTGGGTTACGGTCTTGATCTTTCTGCTTTCCCTGGCTGGAGCAATTATCCGGCCGGATTGGTGGCTGTTTCTTTTACTGGGCGGTTCATTTATCCTTTTAAGCACTTCCGGGTGGTTTTATTGCAGGTATATCTGGCAAATCAGGCATCTGGCTGAAAAGGAGGCAAAAATATGTGCCGAAGCAGAAAAGCTTGATCTGCCCGCAGAGAATATTCAGGTAGTTAGAGCCGCCATCGGCCGTTTAAACAGTGCCCGGGAGCTGGGGGCTGATTTAATTAAGGATGCAGAAAAAAAAGTGGAATGGCTTCAAAAAGAAGAGGATCGCCTAAAAAAAGAACTGGAAGAAAAACAAAAAAGGATCAGCGAAGAGGAAGCCAGGATTAACCGGATCAGGCATAATGTCCGGATTGATAAAATTGAACAATACGCTTCTGCCCTAAGAAAAAAACAGGATCTGAAAAATGAGTTTGAAAAGCAGAAAAGTATATTGGAAAGTCACTTTGGAAAGGACAGCGATATGTCCGGTGAAGAAGCTCAAATTGATTTTTGGAAGGAGCAGGTTGACAGCTTGAGTAATTATGCCCAAAGCGCTATAGATATTAGTTATAGTCAAAATACCGTTGCAGGGCTTAAGGAAGAGCTGGAAAGAGTAAATAAATCTCAAAATGAACTGGAAGAGCGTTTTAAAGAACGCAGTGAGGATCTTCGTGACATTGAAAAAGAACTCAACAGCCTTTTCCATGGTGCAAAAGAGTTTGATGAAGCTGGTGAAGATTACCTGCCCTGTCAAACTACAGTTGATTTGGAAATGGCCTGTAACAAAATAATAAAATGGATAGGGGACCGGGAAGATCAACGAAAAAGCGCTTTGCTCGCTATAGAGATTTTTGACCAGATAGCTGCAGAAGAGGAGGAAAAAGTAACCGCTCTTTTTGGTGCCGACAGGCCGGTTAGTGCATATTTTGGTAGGATAACCGGCGGCCGCTACCGGGAAGTGGTTTTTGATAGTGTTGATAATATGATCAAGGTTATCTGTGCTGACGGGATCAAACTTGATTCTTCCCAGCTTTCAGGAGGGGCGTACGATCAGCTTTATATTTCGATCAGGCTGGCTCTCGGAGAAAGCCTGCTTGAAGGAGATAAAGGGTTTTTTATCCTGGACGATCCTTTTATTAAGGCTGATCGGGAAAGATTAATTATGCAGCTCGATCTGCTTTCAGAGATCTGTGCCGCCGGCTGGCAGGTGATCTATTTCAGCGCTAAAAGTGAAGTAAAGGAAGCCCTGGAAAATAAGATCAAAGAGGGACAGGTTAAAGAGTTTTCTGTGAGCGGATAACCGTTGCACCTTTAAGAGTTAAGCTCATTCACATTATTAACGGGAGGTTTTATTGGTGAAATTAACCGTTTTAGGCTGCCACGGTCCTTATCCTCCGCCAGGAGGAGCTTGTTCGGGATACCTTCTGCGGGAAGGTGAATGTAATCTTTTAATTGACTGTGGAAACGGGGTGTTAAGCCGTCTGCAGGAGCATATGGAATACTACAAGCTTGATGCGGTCCTGCTTTCTCACCTTCATCCAGATCATATTTCTGATATCATGATTATGCGCTACGCCCTGGCCATGGCTGAAAACAAAGGTCTTCGCCGTGGACCGCTCAAGCTTTATGCCCCCTTAGAACCCGGGGAAGAATTTGAGCGTTTACCCTATAAAAATATTTATTCAGTAGAACCGCTTGCAGCAGAGCAGCCTATAAAAATCGGTCCCTTTTTTATCCAGACCAGGGCAACAGTCCATGCGGTTCCCGGTTTGGCCATGAGCATCCAGTCTTCTTCAGGGACCCTTGTTTATTCCGGAGATACCGAGTTTTTTGAAGGCCTCGAGAAATTTGTTTCCGGAGCGGATCTTTTCCTTTGTGAGGCTAATTTTCAGGAGCAGGATTTGTTAAACAACCCGGCCAATCACCTCAGCGCTTCCCAGGCGGCAATGGTTGCTGCTTCGGCCGGAGCAAAAAGACTATTGCTGACTCACCACCATCCGGATCGCGACCGGAAGGTTTCTATTACAGAAGCACAGAAGCATTACCCGGCAGTGGAAATGGCTGTTGAAGGTGAAACATATATTGTCGGCTCATCAGTCGAATAATTGACAAATAAGAAAGGCAGGTTTTATTATGACTAAAATCAAACAATCCACCCAGTTGTTACTGGGACCAACCCCTGCAGTGTTAATTTCATGCGGTACTGATACAGAAAAGAATATTATTACCCTGGCCTGGGTCGGGGTGGTTAACTCATCTCCACCCATGGTTTCCATCGCAGTCCGCCCCAACCGTCACTCTTACAATATAATCCGGGATACAGGAGAATTTGCTGTAAATATACCAGGTGAAGAACAGGTTGATATTGTAGACGGCTGTGGAACATTAAGCGGCCGTAATTTAGATAAATTTGAGCATTTTAACCTGACTGCCGTTATGGGGATCCAAAAATATGCTCCGATGATTGAAGAATGCCCGATCAGCATGGAATGTAAACTTGAACACACATTTGAACTGGAAAGTCATACTGTTTTTATCGGACGTGTTGTCTCTACTTACCTGGAAGGCGATTTTTTGAATGAAAAGGGGAAAATAGATTTTGATCGCTGCCGGTTGATCGGATTTTGTTCCGGAAGCTACCTGAAAACAGCACCGCTTAATCTCAAGCTGGGTTATACCTTGAAAAAGTAGCTGTCCTTTAAAATAAATTAAAATCCGGCTGTTAAGGCTTAAGTTGTCAAGCAGTGATTTGAATTGGTATAATAAACATGAATCCTAATATCTTTCAGGTTGATTATGCTTTAACGGGAGAGAGAATTAATTGCCAGATTATCAGTCTTTGTTACGGGAATTACCGGCGGTTGATCGCTTGCTGCGTGAGCCGCAAATGGAAGAAAAAATGCGTTCTTTGCCGCGGCGGTTGCTCTTGCAGGCAGCCCAGGAAACAATATCTTCATATCGCCGAATAATTAATGATATTAAACGGCAGGATGATCCTCATGGCATATCTAACCAGCTTGATCTTTCTCCTGCTGCCCTGGCAGGAGAAGCGGTTTGCCTTGCTGAAAAAAAAGCAGGTTTGAACCTCAGGCCTTTGATAAATGCCAGTGGGGTGGTTATTCACACCAACCTGGGCCGGGTTCCGCTTGCTTCCACTGCTGTCGAGGCCATGGCCGATATAGCCCAGGGTTACAACAATCTTGAGTTTTCTTTGGAAAGCGGTGAACGTGGTTCTCGGCAGGAACACCTGGAAACGCTGCTTTGTGATTTAACCGGCGCTGAAGCTGCAGTAGTGCTTAACAATAATGCGGCTGCAGTTTTCCTGGCCCTGAATACTGTTGCTGCTGGTCGGGAGGTAGTAGTTTCCCGGGGCCAGCTGGTTGAAATTGGGGGTTCTTTCCGTATACCTGAGATTATGGCTGCCAGTGGAGCGCGCCTGGTAGAGGTCGGAACAACCAATAAAACCTATTTACGGGATTATGAAGCGGTGGTTAATGAAAATACAGCCGCCTTTCTGAAAGTACATACCAGTAACTACCATATGGTCGGTTTTACATCTGAAGTTAGTACGACTGATATGGTTGTGCTTTCCCGCGAAAAAAAACTGCCGCTTATTGAAGATCTGGGCAGCGGGGTGTTACTGGATCCGGTTAGGTATAACCTGCCTTCTGAACCGAGGATCCAGGACAGTGTGGCTGCCGGAGCCGATCTGATCACCTTTAGCGGCGATAAAATGCTCGGCGGACCACAGGCCGGAATTATTGTAGGCCGCAAGGACCTGGTATCATTAATTCGCAGCAACCAGCTGGCCAGGGCACTTCGCATTGATAAATGCACAGTTGCCGGTCTGGAAGCAACCCTGCGCCTCTATCTTGATGAAGATAGAGCAGTTAAGGAAATACCGGTCTGGAATATGTTGACTGTTGATCTGGAAATTTTGCGACGGCGTGCCGATAACCTGGCCGATAGTTTTTCAGGTTTGTTTGGCAGGGGAAGTGTGGAACTGGTCGAGGGTATTTCCAAAGTTGGAGGCGGTGCTTTTCCTACTGCGCAGTTACCCACCTGCCTGGTAATGGTCAGGCCTGTTGAAGATAATTTTTCTACTCCGGAACTGGTGAAAAAACTACGTCAGGGCAATCCCCCGGTAATTTTGCGCTTACAGCAGGATAGTTTAATATTTGATACCCGGACAATCATGGAGGGCCAGGAAGAAGTTCTCATTGAGGCTGTCCGCAGGGCTTACCTTCAAAAAAGCTAGATCGTTATTGGAGAGTAGTTAACTTGGAACAATTAATCATCGGCACTGCCGGGCATGTCGACCATGGAAAAACAGTTCTAATTTCCGCCCTAACAGGGGTTGACACCGACCGCTTGCAGGAGGAAAAAAAACGGGGTATTTCTATTGACCTTGGCTTTGCTCCTTTTAGACTGCCCAGCGGAAGGGTTGCCGGTGTTGTCGATGTGCCGGGCCATGAACGATTTATACATAATATGCTGGCCGGGGCGGCAGGGATGGACCTGGTCATGCTGGTTGTAGATGCTTCCGAGGGGGTCATGCCCCAAACCAGGGAACATCTTGATATTCTTCAGCTGCTCGGGATCAGTAACGGTATTGTAGTCGTCACCAAAATTGACCTGGCTGATGAAGAGTGGCGCGAACTAATAATAGATGAGATTAAGGAGGAGTTAAAAGGAACTTTTCTGGAATCTGCGCCTATACATTCGGTTTCTGCTTTAAAAGGGCAGGGGATCGAAGAATTAAAAGAATTAATCGATGAACTCACTTTAAATTTAAAAGCCCGCAGTTCCAGCGGACCTTTGCGCCTGCCCGTTGACCGTTCTTTTGTTATTGCCGGGTTTGGCACCGTGGTAACCGGAACCCTGATCCAGGGATCGGTGCGGGTCGGAGACACAGTTTCTGTGGTTCCGCCGGGTTTGGAAGCCCGGGTCCGAAATATTCAGGTTCATGATCATGACGTAGCAGAAGCAAAGGCTGGCTCAAGGGTTGCTTTGAACTTGTCCGGAGTGGATAAAAGTAAGGTTATAAGGGGTAGTGTGATCAGCAGCCCCGGATACTACCGTCAGACTGCCCTGGTCGATGCTTCGGTGGAACTTCTACCCCGGGCCCCGCGCCCTTTAAAGAATATGGATCCGGTTCACTTTTTTTTAGGCACAGTACGCACTGTGGCCAGGCTTTTACTGCTGGATCGCGATCAGATCAAACCCGGTGAAAGCGCTATTGTGCAGTGCCGTTTAGAACGACCTATGGTTGCAGAACGCGGTGATTCTTTTGTTATTCGTTCTTATTCACCGATGACCACTATTGGTGGAGGAACAATCCTTGATCCTTACCCATCCAGGCACCGCCGGTTCCGGGAGCCGGTTATTGCCAGGCTGGAAGAATTAAAACAGGCTCCTGATGAGGGTGGAAATGCTGCTTTTGTACGTCGTAAACTTGATGAATTAATCATCGCTGACAGTACCCGCCTGATCAGGGAAACCCGCCTTGATCAAGGAGAAGTAGATTCTATACTCGATGATTTTTTTACCAAAAATATGGTGCAAGAGCTGGACAATTCATATATTTTATCTTCAAACCTGGAGGGTTTTGAAAATAAACTTTTAAGCGAGTTAAAAAACTATCATCACCAGTACCCCTTGTCGCCCGGGATATCCCGGGCCAGGCTGCGCGGCTTCCTTCCCCCTGCATTTGGGCAGCGTGAATATGATGCCCTGCTTGACAGTTTGCAAAAGCAGGAAAAAGTTATGGTCCAAAGTGACCTGGTCAGCCTAAACCAGTTTAAACCCGAGCCCACTGAAAAAGAAAAAAAACAGCTGAAAAGTTTAAGTGATCTCTATCGTTCTGGCTGGTTCAAACCCCCTGCTGTAAAAGAAGCCCTGGAACAGGCGGAAGCTGATCCGGGCCGGCGGGATGAGCTTTTTAATTACCTGGTTAACAGCGGAATCCTGGTTAAGATCAGTGAGGACTTGTATTTTCACATTGAAGCTTACCGGGAAGCGATCGAACAGCTGCGGGGCTATTTTGCTGCTAATAAAACTCTTACCCTGGCCCAGTTTCGTGATCTGGCCGGAACCTCCCGCAAGTATGCCCAGGTTTTGCTTGAGCATTTTGACCAGCGAAAGCTTACCAAAAGGGTTGAAGATCACCGGGTTGCTTTAAAACTGGATCAGACCTAATAAGGATGTGAGATAATGGATCGCCATGAAATTAGATTAACCCAAATGACCTCCAGCGCCGGCTGAGCGGCAAAAATTGGTCCTGAAGACCTGGCGCAGGTCCTGCGTCAACTACCTGTATTTGATGATCCAAATTACCTGAACCGGGATCAGCATTTTTCTGATGCCGGGGTTTACCGTATTTCAGAAACACAGGCCCTGGTCCAGTCAGTGGATTTCTTTACTCCCATAGTTGATGATCCCTATCTTTTCGGACAGATTGCAGCGGCAAATTCAATGAGCGATTTATATGCCATGGGGGCCAAACCGTTAACAGCTTTAAATATTATATGTTTTCCGGTTTCCTGTCATCCGCTGGACATAATGGAGGCAATTTTGCGCGGTGGATATGATAAGGTTATTGAAGCCGGGGCGGTTGTAGTGGGAGGTCACAGTGTTGAAGATCCAGAGCCTAAATACGGCCTTGCCGTTACCGGACTGGTTAATCCGCAAAATTTGGTTAACGGCAGCGGTGCTCAAACGGGAGATGCTTTAATCCTGACCAAACCTGTAGGAACAGGAATTATCGCCACAGCTGTTAAGGGTGAGATGATTACAGTTGAAGATGCCGATCAGGCGATTAAAGGCATGGCTGCTCTTAATGCCCCTGCTGCAGAGGCTATGCTTAATGTCGGAGTTTCTGCTGCTACAGATGTAACCGGCTTTAGTTTTTTAGGTCATCTCTACGAGATGCTCTTATCCAGCAAAGTCGGGGCTGAAATTGATCATAAAAAGGTTCCGCTTTACCGGGGAGTTAAAGAAATGGTTTCCATGGGCATGATTCCCGGTGGTGCCTACCGTAACCTTGAATATGTTCGTTCACATATCAGCTGGCAGGGTAAAGAGGAAGAAAAAGAAGATGCCCTGATTATTTTAGCAGATCCTCAAACTTCAGGAGGGCTGCTGGTTGCTCTGCCCGAAGAAAATGCGGAGTTCTACCTTAAAGATTTAAAGTCACGGGGGAGCGAGGGGCATCTTGTCGGCCGGATCACAGCAGGAAAACCGGCTGGAAAAATTAAACTGTTTTAAATTGACGGGATTAATGATTGCCTTTTTACATCAAGCCCGACTTGAATGGATTAATTCTTGACAATAATAGATAATGTGAAATATGTAAGAATTAAAAAGAGCAGGCAGGAAATAATACTTTATGTGTCGAATAATTTAAGTATAATATAATTTTATCGAAATTGTCTGTCTATTCTATGTCTGTGAATACTATTAAAAGGTTTATTGAATCAATATAATAACAATGGAGGTGGGGTTGAATAATTTATTGCTTTTACTATCTGTCCGGTAGCTTGTATAACACCTGCCGGAAAATACTGCAGTAAAATAATTTTTTTATGATGCGGGGTATGATAATGAGTACAGAGAGCCAGACTTTCACTGAAAAATATGATCTGCTAGGTTGTATCCAATGCGGACGCTGTACCGGCGGTTGTCCGGTTACTGTCCGGGCCGACCTGAATGTACGCCAATTTGTTAATGATGCTTATGATGAGGAAAAACTCGATGAATTGGCCAGGCTGGCGGAGATCTGGGATTGCACAGCCTGTCATACCTGTGCTGTTCGCTGTCCCAAGGGTTTGAAACCTTTGGAAGTGCTAATTGGTTTGAGGTCCATGATTGTGGAAAGCGGAAAGGTTGAACCAACAGTTCGTGATGCTTTGCAAAGTGTTCTTCTTGAAGGCAATCCCTGGGAAAAGGCGAGAGCAACCCGGAGTGACTGGATGGAAGGTCTTGACGTGAAAATAGCCGAACCCGGTGTAGCTGTTGAGAACCTTTTTTTTGTGTGCTGCACAAATGCCTATGATCCCCGTGTACAAACAACTGTCAAAAATTTAGTGAAACTTTTAAACAAGACCGGTATTGATTATGCTTTTTTCCCTGATGATGAAAGCTGCTGCGGCAGTGAGGTTTTTACCCTGGGTGAAGAGGGACTTTTTGAAATGCTTGTAGAGGACAATACCGAGTATTTGAATGAATTCACAGCTGAGCGGATGGTCACCATTTCACCCCACTGTTTTACTACTTATAGAACCCATTATCCAGATTTAAAAAACCCGGTAATTCACTATACTCAGCTTATAGATGAGTTGATTGCAGAAGGCAAATTAGCCTGGAAAGGTGAACTGTCAAAAAAAATTGTTTACCACGATCCCTGTTATCTCGGCAAACAGGGTGGCATATTTGACGAACCGCGCCGTATCTTAAAGAGCATACCGGGTGTTGAACTGGTTGAATTTGAACGCAGGCGTGAGCGCAGCCTTTGCTGTGAAGGCGGAGGTGGTAAAATGTGGGTGGAGTCGGAATCGAAAAAAGAGCGGCTGGCGGATACCCGAATAAAAGATGCCAAAGCCCTTGGTGCAGAAATAGTGGCAGTAGCCTGTCCCTTCTGTGTATTGACCCTGGAAGATGCCATGAAAAACCTGGGGTATGAGGAAGAAATGCGTGTAGCTGAAATAATGGAGCTTTTAGGAGAAATAGTAGATCTTTAAACAGGTGTTAATCTTGTTAGGAGGTGGAAGAAACTATGAAAACTTTTGTTTGTATTAAGTATGTGCCTGATACTTCTGAAGCGGAAGTAAAGGTCAATCCTGACGGCGTAACGGTTGACAGCAGCAGGTTTTCTTTCGATATTAACGATGCTGACAATTATGCCGTAGAAGAGTCGGTACTGATCAAAGAAGATAAGGGCGGTGAAGTAACCGTTGTATCGATCGGGCCGAAGCAGTCTGATGTAATGATACGCATGGCGATGGCCAAGGGATGCGACAAGGCCCTGCGGGTTGAAGATGAAAGAATAGCCGACCATGATCCGCTTATGGTGGCCAGGGTTCTGGCCGGGGCGATCAAAGGCCAGGAATTTGACCTGGTATTTACCGGCTGTTGGGCTGATGATGACGGCCATATGTCGACCGGGGTGGCCCTGGCCGAATACCTGGGAGTCAATCACGCTTCGATGGTTAAAAAAGTGGAAATTTTAGACGGCAAAGTCAAGGCCCACCGTGAGCTGGAAGGCGGNTTGATGGAAGTTGTAGAGCTGGAATTACCGGCGGTTCTAACAATCCAGACTGGTATTAATGAGCCCCGTTATGCCCCAATTCGCGGCATCAGGCAGGCTCAAAAAAAGGAACTGAATGTAGCCGGTTTGGACGACCTGGGTATTGATCCGGCTGAAGTCGGCAGCGATGCCTCCCAGGTAATCGTAGAAAACCTTTATATTCCCGAAGTTGAATCCGCTGCCGAATTCATCGAGGGTGAACCGGAAGAAAAAGCAGAGAAACTGGCGTCCATCCTGGTTAAAGGAGGCTTAGTATAATGGGTAACATTTTAGTAGTGGCGGAGCACCGCCAGGGCGTATTAAGAGATATTTCTTTTGAGATGATGGCTATCGCTCCCAAAATAGCTGAGAAAATGGGCGGCGAAGTCATAGTTTTGCTTATTGGCAGCGGTATGGACGAAATGGCTAAAAAGATGAGTGAATACGGGGTTAAAGTTATGGTTATTGACGATCCCCTGTTCGAATACTTTAATGCTGAAAAGTATCAGAAGATACTGTCTGCCTTGATTGACGATCTTAAGCCGGCTGTTTTAATGACCGGGCAAACCGCACAGGGTGTTGATTTTATGCCGGCTTTGGCGGTAGAAAAGAAACTGCCCCTGGTTGCCGAAGCCATTGACCTTAATTATGAGGACAGTACTTTAAAGGCGACTCGCCAGATTTATTCAGGAAAAGTGAATGCCACTGTTGCTTTTAAACCGGCGGATACTTACCTGGTAACCATCCGGGAGAGTGCAGTAGAAGCACCGGAACCTTCTGCGTCGGGGAGTGTAGAAAAACTGGATTCGCCCCTTAAAGAAGACATTTCCTATCGTAAGTTTGTGGAGTATATTGAAGCAGAGGTTGGAGATGTTGATATTACCCAATCTGATATCCTGGTTTCAGTGGGCCGCGGACTTAAAGAAGATAAAAACCTGCCAGTTATCGAAGAACTGGCCCAGGCTATCAAGGCCGATATTTCCGGATCAAGAGCGGCTACGGATGCCGGCTGGATCCCCCATGATCGGCAGGTCGGTACTTCCGGTAAAACGGTTAAGCCCAAATTATACGTTGCCATGGGTATCTCCGGGGCATTTCAGCACCTTGCCGGTATGAAGGGTGCCAAAACCATAGTGGCCATTAACAAGGACCCCGAAGCTCCGATTTTTGCAGTAGCCGATTACGCAATTGTTGATGATATGTTCAAAGTTGTGCCCGCGTTGACAGAAAAACTTAAAGGACTAAAAGGTTAAGGCCGGGCAAAGGCTAAACTTTGCGGAAGGATGAAAACCAGATGACTGATAAACCGAAAGTGGGTGTTTATATCTGCCACTGTGGGATTAATATTTCCTCAACGGTGGATGTGGAGGCGGTTGAAGAATTCGCCTTGAAACTGCCAAGTGTAAAAGTGGCGCGCACCTATTCATATATGTGTTCTGATCCCGGACAGGCCTTGATCAAGGAAGATATAAAAGAACAGGGGTTAAACAGGATAGTCGTTGCTTCCTGTTCACCGCGGATGCATGAGCCGACCTTCAGGAAAGCAATCCAGGAAGCAGGGCTTAATCCTTATTTTCTTGAGATGGCCAATATCCGGGAACAATGTTCCTGGGTGCACGAAGAGACTGAAGAGGCTACTGCAAAGGCTAAAAAGCTGATTACAGCTTCGGTGGCCAAGGTAAGACTGCTTGAAGCGCTGGAAGCAAAAGAAGTTGATGCAGAACCGGCTGCCCTGGTTATCGGAGCCGGTATTGCCGGTATCCAGGCTGCCCTCGATATTGCTGATGCCGGGTTTAAAACATATCTTGTTGAAAAAACCCCTTCAGTAGGTGGACGTATGGCCCAGCTCGATAAAACTTTCCCTACTCTTGACTGCTCGGCCTGTATTCTTACTCCCAAAATGGTCGACTGTGCCAGCCACCCCAATATTGAACTGCTGAGCTACTCAGAAGTTGAAGAAATCGGCGGGTATATTGGAAACTTTGATGTAAAAGTACGCAAGAAAGCACGCTATGTCGATTTTGATAAATGTACTGGTTGTGGCGAATGTGCCGCAGAATGCCGGGTGGCCAACCGTATTCCAAATGAATTTGACCAGGGAATGGGTAAAAGATCGGCCATTTATCTGCCTTTTCCCCAGGCAGTTCCGGCCAAGTATACAATTGATCCTGAAAATTGTCTCTACCTGAGTAAGGGCAAATGTGGTAAAAGTCCTAAATGCCAGGATGTTTGCGGGGCTGAAGCAATCAATTTTGAACAGGAAGATGAAATCGTTGAATTTAAAGTTGGGGCAATTATCGTGGCCACCGGGTTTGATCCTTTCGATGCGTCCCGTAAGCCGGAATATGGTTATGACGATTATCCCAATGTTATTACCGGAATGGAAATGGAACGCCTGGTTTCTGCCTCGGGGCCTACCGGTGGAAAAGTAATGATTTCTAACGGTGAAGAAGAAATAGAACCAAAAGAGATTGCCTTTATTAAGTGTGTGGGTTCACGTGATGAAAGTGTTGGTAACGAGTATTGTTCAAGGGTTTGCTGTATGTATACGGCCAAGCAGGCACATTTGATCAGGGACAAACTGCCAGATGCCAACATCAGGATTTACTATATGGATGTAAGGGCCTTCGGAAAGGGTTACGAGGAGTTCTATGACCGGGTGCGGCGGGAAAATGTCCGCTATATCCGGGGCAACCCGTCTGAAATTTTTAAACGGGGTAACAAGCTCGTGGTTAAAGCCGAAAATACTCTTACTTCCACTCCTGTTGAAGATGAGGTCGATATGGTTGTTTTGGGAGTAGGGTTGGAACCGCGTGCGGAAATGCGCAAAGTTATGGATCTGCTGCGGTTGTCTCAATCACCTGACAAATTCTTCCTTGAGGCACATCCAAAGCTGCGTCCGGTTGATACCGCCACTGATGGTGTTTTTCTGGCCGGCTGCTGCCAGGGTCCCAAGGATATTCCCGACACGGTGGCCCAGGCCAAGGGGGCGGCTTCTTCAGCCCTGATTCCACTGGCCCGCGGCAAAGTGACCATAGATGCCCAGGTAGCTGAAGTTAATGAAGCGACCTGCCGGGGATGCGGTTTCTGCGTGGAGATTTGTCCTTACACGGCAATTGAAATGACTACCGTTAACCGGTTTGGACATGAAGTGGAAGTGGCCAGGGTTAATGAAGCCCTTTGCAAGGGCTGTGGATCATGTTCAGCGGCCTGCCTCTCTGATTCAATACAGCCAAAATCTTTCCGTGATCGCCAGATATTACCGCAGATTGCGGCTTTGGGGGTCTTGAAATGAGTGCAAATAACGAACCGAACATTGTAGCTTTCCTTTGTAATTGGTGTTCCTATGCCGGAGCCGATCTGGCCGGAACCAGCAGGGTTCATTATCCATCTAATGTCCAGGTTATCCGGGTCATGTGTACAGGCCGGGTTAACCCGCTTTATGTTATGAATGCCCTGCAGCAGGGTGCCGATGGTGTCCTTGTTTCCGGCTGCCACCCTGGTGATTGCCATTATATGGAGGGCAATTACTATGCCCGGCGCCGCCTGGGCATGCTTAAAGATCTGATGGAATTTGTCGGGGTCGATCCCCGGAGGTTCCATATGAGCTGGGTATCTGCTTCCGAAGGTCACAAGTGGAAAGAAGTAGTAGAAAAAACTGTCGAAGATGCACGTGAAGCCGGATCGTTTGAAGGTTTCAGGCGCCGGCAGATTGACTGGTAGGAGGGGTTTTGAAAAATGGATCTGGAAAAATTACGTGAAACCGCTGCTGAGGTGGTGGCCCGTGAGGATGTAAAATATCTGATCGGCTGGAAAAATGGTAGTTACGGTTACCGGGTCGCGCCAGCTTTCATAGAAGATGCCGAAGGTGCTGCAGAGTTAATTTTTTCACCCCTCTGCATCTCTAATTTATCTACTTACCTCACCCTGGTGGAAAAACTGCCCCTGCCGCGCGGCCAGGAACCTGATACCCGCAAAATAGCCTTGATGGTCAAGGGATGTGACAGCCGGGCAGTAACTCAGTTGTTGGTTGAGAAGGGAATTGAGCGTGATGGTGTTGTTGTTATCGGATGTCCCTGTCCCGGAATGATCGATTACGACCTGTTGGCAGAAAAATATCCGGAAACCGAAGGACTTTCAGAGGTTAAATGGACGGACGATGGATTTTTGGTTATTCGCGATGGTGAGGAAACTAATGTGACCAGGGATGAGCTGCTGGCGGAAAAGTGCCGTCTCTGTCGTTATCCAAATCCGTTAATCAGTGATATCATGCTTGGAGAGCCGGTTGAAACCTGGGAGCCGGCCGAAGATAAAGGTGTCGAAGAAGTTGATAAGAAAGATGTGAACGGACGCTGGGCATACTGGGAGGAGCAGTTTTCAAATTGTATACGTTGTTACAGCTGTCGCAACGTATGTCCGCTTTGCTACTGCCAGGACTGCATTCTCGATCGCCTGAATCCAACCTGGGTTAACCGCGCGGTCAATTTTTCCGAGAATACAGCTTTTAATATTGCCCGGGCCTTTCACCTGGCCGGACGCTGTATTGAGTGCGGTGAGTGTGAGCGGGTTTGCCCGGCCAATATTCCCCTGGGCAGGCTTAATCGTAAGATGGCCCGGGAAGTTCGGGATAAATATGGTTTTGAACCCGGTCTGGATCCGGAAGCAGAACCATTCCAGGCCAGTTATAAGCCTGATGATCCCGAGGACTTCATACTCTAGAGGTGGGTGATATGTCAGCTATGCTGTTGAATAAAGAAAAATGGCCTGATTTTGTCGGAAAATTGACCGGTAAACAGCTTTGGGCTCCCCAAATAAAAGATGAACAGTTGCGCTTTGCCCCGGTTGCGGAAGGTGAAGAGCCTGCCCTTGATTACAAGAATACCCGGGTGCCTCCCAAAAATGTGGTATTTCCCCAGACCGAGACATTGTTCCGCTTTCAGGTGGACGGTGAAGAAGTTGATGAACCGAAACTGGATGAAGAGGTTGTATTACTGGGAGTACGTCCCTGTGATGCTCGATCAATGGTAATAGTAGATAAACTTTTTAGCTGGGATTATGATGATCCCTATTATGCCAGGAGACGGGAATTGGTTACCATGGTTGGACTGGCCTGCTCTGAGCCCGGCTTGAATTGTTTTTGCCCTTCGGTCGGGGGGGGACCGGCTTCTACTGAAGGACTGGATCTTCTTATGGTCGATCTTGGTGAAAACTACCTGCTTGAAGCGATCACCGAAAAAGGTGAGGCCTTAATTAACGAGACAAAAGAACTGCTTGAAGAGACAAGAGATGCCAACCTTGAACAAAAAGAAAAAGTGATCAATGAAGCTGCGCAAAAAATCAAGCGCAGTATAGATCCTGAAGGAATTCCCGTCGGCCTGCCCGGCCTGTGGGAAGATTCACTCTGGCAGCGCGTTTCAGCATCCTGTTTGGGCTGTGGGACCTGTACTTTTTTATGTCCCACCTGCCATTGTTTCGATATTCAGGATGAAACCGAAGGTTTTGAATCCAGGCGCTGCCGAACCTGGGATTCCTGCATGTTCGAAGAATATACCCTGCATACCTCGGGACATAATCCCAGGCCTTCCCGCCTGGAACGAACTCGTAACCGGATTAACCACAAATACAATTACTATGTCGATAAGTTTGATGTTATAGCCTGCGTTGGGTGCGGTCGTTGTATTAACCTTTGCCCCGTTAATATCGACATTGTTGAAATCTTAAAGCAGGTGAAGGAGGCGCTATGAAAACCAACGAAAACCCCTACATTCCGTACAATGCCACAGTAGAGGACACCTGGTTTGAAACTGGCGGTGAACGGGCAATCAAGACCTTCAAGGTGGTTTTAGAGGACGACGAGGCACGCCAAAACTGGAATCACCGGCCGGGGCAGTGCGCTATGATCGGTGTACTGGGCGTCGGTGAAAGTATGATTTCGATTTCCTGTTCCCCGACGGAAGGTGACTTCCTGCGTTTTTCAGTAATGCGTATGGGTAAAGTGACCCAGGCCCTGCATCAGCTTGAAGCCGGAGATAAGATGACAGTGAGGGGTCCATATGGTAACAGTTTTCCACTCGAGGAATGGAAGGGAAAACAGATCCTGACCATTGGCGGCGGGATCGGTCAGGCACCAATGCGTCCGATAGTGGAATATGTCAAGGCTAACTATGATCAGTACGGCGGCCTGACTATGATCTATGGCGCCAGAACATCAGGAGATCTTTGTTTTAAAAACGAGTTTGAAGAGATGAGAAAAAATGAAGAACTCTCCTGCCACCTGACAATAGATGTGGAGGAAGAAGGCTGGGATCTTAATGTTGGATTTGTTCCGTCCATGTTAATGGATTTGAATCCATCACCGGAGAATACAATTGCAATTACCTGCGGCCCGCCGATTATGATTCGCTTTGTCCTGGAAAATTTAAAGAAGTTGGGCTTCGAAGATGATCAAATATATACAACACTGGAAAACCGGATGAAATGCGGTATCGGCAAGTGTGGTCGTTGTAACGCCGGGGGCATGTATGTTTGTAAAGATGGCCCTGTATTTGATTACGCAACCTTAAAAGCTATACCGGAAGCCTTTGCTTAAATATAATTGGTGGGTTTAATAAGATTTCTGCCATATTAATCTTAAATGTTGAGGGACCTAACCTCGCGGGGTTTAGTGTCCCTTTTTATATATGTCAGCAGAACAGCTGTAAACGGGTTTAGTATGGAAAAATTGAATACAACCGGGTTGCATCTGGACTGAACAAAAGGGTAGTGTTAAAATTGGAACATGCTCGAGGCTCAGGCTGGTTATATTTATGGCAAGAAAATTCTTGCTCAGGAGGGATGATCACTTTATGGAGCAGTACGGGCTTGTTAATGAAAACAAAGGAGAAACAGCTACTGTTAGCCTGCAGCGGCATCTTACCTGTGAAAAATGTGGGCGCTGCGGCATTTTAAGTGGTTCAAACAGGCAGGATACAATCATAGAGGCTCTTAACCCGATTCAGGCCGGTAAAGGTCAAAAGGTTCTTTTAGAAACTGATGATCGCCGGGTTTTGTTTGTATCATTTATGCTCTACCTGGTGCCCCTGGGCGGCCTGATATCCGGTATTTTTTTATGGCTGACCCTGGTCGATTACCTGGAGCTGGCTGTAAACCGTGAATTAACCGCAGTGGGCGCAGGATTTGCTTTAATGGCCATTATTTATTATTTTATCCGCCTTTGGGACAATCGGGCTAAAGATAATCCTAACTATAAACCGGTTATTACTAAACTTATTGAAAATGGGCTTGAATGTAATGATCCGCTTGAACAAATCAATAATGAAGGTAATGATTATTAATACACTTTAAAACCAGGAGGTTCCGGCATGGCAAAACAAGTAAATGTAGCAGTTGTGGGGGCAACCGGAATGGTTGGTCAAAAAATGACCGAAATTCTGGTTGAACGAAATTTTCCATTCACCGGCCTTAAGCTGCTGGCTTCTTCACGTTCAGCAGACCAGGCAATAAAAGTAAAAGAACAGTTATACAAGGTAGAAGAGATAGATCAGAATTCTTTTGAGGGAGTGGATATAGCTTTTTTCAGTGCCGGTGAGTCAATCAGTAAGGAGTTTGGACCGGAAGCAGTTAAAAGGGGTGCAGTTGTTATAGATAACAGCAATGCATTCCGTATGGATAAAGAAGTACCCCTGGTTGTGCCCGAGGTTAATCCCGGTGATGCTTTTAAACATAAAGGTATTATTGCCAACCCCAACTGTTCAACCATTCAGATGGTGGTAGTTTTATATCCATTGCAAAAAGCTGCCCTTATAAAGCGCGTAGTTGCTGCAACTTACCAGGCTGTATCCGGAGCCGGCAAAGAAGCGGTTGATGAATTGAAAAAGCAATGTCGAGATTACCTGGGAAATAACCAGGTATCGGCTCAATATATTCCTCATAAAGGAGCACAGAACAACTACCAGATAGCCTTCAACCTGGTCCCTCAGCTCGATCTTTTTGCAGAAGATGGTTACTGTAAAGAAGAAGTGAAAATGATTAATGAAAGTAAGAAGATCATGAATCTTCCTGACCTGGCCATCACTGCCACCACAGTCAGGGTCCCGGTGATCAATGCCCATTCAATAGCTTTAAATGTTGAATTTGAAAAAAGTATTTCAGCAGTAGATGCCCGCCAGGTTTTGGGTAAATCACCCGGAGTAGTGGTAGTAGATAACCCTGAAAGCCTGGAATACCCGATGCCTTTAAAAGCAAGTGGAAGTGATGCTGTTTATGCCGGACGTATTCGTCCCGATCATTCGGTCAAAAATGGTCTTAACCTCTGGGTGGTTTCAGATAATATTCGCAAGGGCGCGGCCACAAATTCAATTCAAATTGCCGAACTTCTGCTTGCCTGAAGGAACAAATAGCCGGGCTATGATAAGGTAAAATTAACTGCCGGCAGATAACTTTTCCTGATCTCTGGCTAAGTCTTCCAGGCTGTGAGCCTGCAGTTCTTTTGTCATGGCATCTTTTAACCGTTTCCATACTGAGTGGGTTACACACTGGTTTGCTCTCTCGCAGAAATCATCATCGTCTACACAGCTAACAGGGGCTATTGAGCCTTCAACACTTTCTACAATGTCAAGCAAGGTAATTTTATCAGGTTTTACTGCCAGGTGATAACCGCCCCGGCTCCCCTTTTGCGTACGCACATAACCGCGAATTCGCAAAGGGGCCATAATTTGTTCCAGGTATTTCACCGAAATTTCCTGGTTGCAGGCAATATCATTTAACTGGACCGGTTTTTCATTATAGCTCAAAGTCAATTCGATCATTGCNCTNNCNGCATAGCGCACTTTAGTTGATAATTGCAGTTTTCTCGNCCTCCTATTTTTATCTGTTTAAAAGNATGTCTACTTTTATTATAGTTGTACTAGCCTTATTCTATATGTCATGATCTTTTTTGTCAAAATTGAAGGTTGAAGCAAAAGTCAGACACTTGCTGTTATCTAAAAAATCTTTTTAAAGAAAAGAGCAGCAGTATATATGACCTGCCGCCCCAAACTTATGATTAAATACGGGCTTAAAAAAAATATAATAATAAGCTCCTAATGGTCGGGATGAAAAACCATTCTCATGGTAAAAAAATACTGCTAATCCTGGTATTTAAAGGAAACATTCATCTTGACCCTGAATATGAGGTTGCCGCCTTCTATCTTTAAATCCATCTCCTGTACTTCGGCAACCCTCAGGTCACGAAGAGTTTTTGAAGCAGTGCTTACCGCTACCCGGGCCGCCTCCTCCCAGGACTTCTCACTGGTCCCGATAATTTCAACAATTTTGTATACGCTTTCCACTGTGCTCCTCCTTTCGCAGATTAATAATGTATGTCTAATTATATATATTATTTATGAATGTGTCAACATTTTGTTAATTCAAGACATTTGTTTTTTTAAAATTCCGATTGACAATTAAAATATTATATAATATACTAATTATAATAATCGTTACAAGTATTGATAGATTACAAAATATGAGAGCAGGCTCATAGATGAGACTTTCATTTGCAGATTTGCCAGCTGAATTAAAAAACAGAAATATACGTCCTTCACACCAAAGAATAAAAGTTTTGGAGTATTTGATCAAAAATCAAGGCCACCCTACCGTGGATCAGATCTACAAAGATTTGCAAAGTGAAATTTCTACCCTGTCAAAAGCTACTATATATAACACATTGAATTTATTTCTTGAAGTCGGCCTGGTAAGGGTGTTAACTATAGAAGAAAGCGAAACCCGCTTTGACATTATAACCGAAGACCACGGGCACTTAAAATGTGAAAAATGTGGGACAATCTTCAATTTTAACGTAGATATTGACTCAATAATAACCGAACCTTTAACTGGATTTAAAGTTATTGAAAAAAACGTATATTTTAAAGGTGTTTGTCCGGAATGCCTTGTAAATATAAATTAAGAATACTGTAAGGAGATGATCTTGTGAGTAAAGAAAGCAAATGCCCGGTAACGGGAAAACCTACAACACCAACTGCCCTAGGCGGTCCTTCTGTTGGGGATTGGTGGCCTAACCAGTTGAACCTTAAAATTCTTCATCAAAACTCTGATTTGATTAATCCTATGGATAAGGACTTCAACTATGCTGAAGAATTTAAAAGACTCGACTTAGAAGCTGTAAAAAAAGACTTATTCGAGCTGATGACTGACTCGCAGGAATGGTGGCCTGCCGATTACGGTCACTACGGGGGGCTTTTCATCCGGATGGCCTGGCACAGTGCGGGGACGTACCGTAAAGGAGATGGCCGGGGAGGTGGTGGGACAGGCACCCAGCGTTTTGCCCCTCTAAACAGCTGGCCGGACAATGCTAACCTGGACAAAGCACGCCGATTATTATGGCCGATCAAGCAAAAATATGGCAAAAAAATTTCCTGGGCAGACCTGATGATCCTGGCCGGCAACTGCGCTTTAGAGTCGATGGGATTCAAGACCTTTGGTTTTGGAGGTGGCCGAGAAGATGTGTGGGAGCCGGAAGAGGATACCTACTGGGGGTCAGAGAGTGAGTGGCTTGGCGACAAACGCTATTCGGGCGAACGGGATCTCGAAAACCCTCTTGCAGCTGTACAGATGGGGTTAATATATGTAAACCCCGAAGGCCCGAACGGTCAACCGGATGCTGTTGCATCAGGCCGTGATGTCCGGGAAACTTTTGATCGCATGGCTATGAATGACGAAGAAACTGTGGCACTGATTGCCGGAGGCCACACATTTGGCAAATGTCACGGGGCCGCTGAGGATTCCCACCTGGGCCCCGAACCCGAAGCGGCCTCTATTGAGGAACAGGGACTTGGCTGGAAGAGTAGTTACGGCAGTGGCAAAGGCCGTGATACCATCACCAGCGGTATTGAAGGAGCCTGGACGCCGACCCCGATAAAATGGGACAACAGCTATCTTGAGACCCTGTTTAAATATGATTGGAATCTGGTAAAGAGTCCTGCCGGTGCCTGGCAATGGGTCCCTTCAGATCCGGAAGCGGCAAGTACTGTGCCGGATGCCGAAGATCCCAACATAAGGCATGCGCCGATGATGACCACGGCAGACCTTTCTTTAAAGATGGATCCTGTTTATAAAAAAATTGCCAAGCGGTTTTTAGAGAACCCTAAAGAGTTTGAGGATGCCTTTGCCCGGGCCTGGTTTAAACTTACGCATCGTGATATGGGCCCACGCTCACGTTATCTCGGACCGGAGGTTCCCGAGGAAGAACTGATCTGGCAGGATCCGGTGCCAAAAGTTGATCATGATCTGATTGATGATAACGATATTAAAAACCTTAAAAGCAAAATTATGGCTTCCGGCCTGTCAATTTCTCAGCTGGTTTCCACGGCCTGGGCTTCAGCTTCTACCTTCCGGGGTTCCGATAAGCGCGGTGGGGCAAACGGGGCGCGAATCCGCCTGGAGCCACAAAAAGATTGGGAAGTCAACCAGCCTGCACAACTGGAAAAAGTATTTCCAGCCCTGGAAAAAATCCAGGAAGATTTCAACAGTAACCAGTCGGGCCCAAAGAGGGTTTCATTTGCTGATTTGATTGTCTTAGGCGGGTGTGCTGCTGTGGAGCAGGCGGCAAAGAATGCCGGTCATCATGTGACTGTTCCTTTTGTGCCGGGACGCACTGATGCCTTACAGGAACAGACCGACGTATACGCTTTTGAGGTCTTAGAGCCGGTTGCTGATGGATTTCGCAATTACCTTAAAAAGAAATACTCTGTTCCGGCAGAAGAACTTTTACTTGACCGGGCCCAGCTGCTGACTTTGACGGCTTCTGAAATGACAGTTCTGATTGGCGGTATACGTGTTTTGAATGCTAATTACGAACAGTCTAAGCATGGTGTCTTTACCGAGAAACCGGAGACGCTTACGAATGACTTTTTTGTGAACCTTCTTGATATGAACACGACCTGGAAGGCAGTAGATGAAGAGAAAGAAATATTCGAGGGCCGCGATTACGTTTCGGGAGAACTAAAGTGGACCGGCACCCGTGTTGATCTAATCTTCGGCTCAAATTCTCAACTAAGGGCTATAGCGGAAGTATATGGCTCTGACGATTCCCAGGAAAAGTTCATAACTGATTTCATTTCAGCCTGGAATAAGGTGATGAACGCAGATCGGTTCGACCTGGCCTAAAAAAAAGCATTTAAAACTTTTCTGTAGTGTATGCGGGAATTGAGTTAAGGGGCTAATAAGCCTGCAGGTAAAAGGAGCCACCAAATTGGTGGCTCCAACTCCTTCAGAAAACAGCCTGCTAGTTTAATCAAATTTTTATCACAGGCCGGGCTTGCTGCTTGACCCTATGCACAGTCATCCACACTTTAAAAAAAGTAAAAAAGAATGGAGCATTGGGTGAAGTTAAGATTCCAGCAGGGCATCAAAAGATGGCTGGATCATTAAACCGATTGCTCCGGGCCCTATATGGGCGCCAATGGCCGGGCCAACCATGCCGACATGAAGATCGGCTATTTCATATTTACTTTGCAGCTCTTCAAGTAGTTTTTGGGCGTTGTCTTCAGCTTCAGTGTGGACTACTGACAGGTTAACCGGTTGATCGGCACTGACATTTTTTAGTGCAGCATTAACCAGGCTAGGAATAACCTGTGAGCGCCCGCGCACCTTATCATATGGAGCAACCATCCCTTCAGAATCGGCATAAAGAATGGGCCTGATCTGCAGCAAAGAACCGAGCAGGGATGCAGCTTTACCAATACGTCCGTTGCGGTGCAGGTATTCCAGGGTGTCAACATTGAAAACACTGAATGTTTTAGAGATTGATTTGTTAATGATATTTATTGTTTCTTCAAGGTTCATTCCCCGGCGGACGGCTTCGGCGGCAACCAGGACTGAACG
>SL_3KL_010_SEDDRAFT_10000309_pt1 | contig 37635 bp, 31 predicted proteins | sample SodLakKL_010_SED_2_FD_10381 | JGI IMG/M metagenome (IMG submission 10381) | reverse complement strand
GGGAGAAGGTGGGAGGCTTCCGCTTCTCCTACCAGGCTCCGGTCCTCCGACACTTTACGGCCCGCTTCGAGCCTGGGTACGAAATAGTCTGAGGGGCCGGATCGACCCGGTGCCCGGGGGCGGTGATGGTGCCAACGTCACCCCAGGCGGGAACCGCTCGCTGCAGCGGCGTTTAGCAAAGGGGCGTTGAGCGTCCCATCCCCTCCGGCCCATGTCCATGTCCGTCCGTATCCTCTCGCCTGGAACTCTCGGCTTCGTCCTGGCGCTCTCACTCCTACTGCCGGGGGTGGGGGNNGTGGCGGGGACCGAGGTGCTCTCCCGGACCGGCTATCTGCCCGGGATCGAGCGGCTTTCCGGGGCCCTGGGCCTTCAGGCCCAGGATGTGGAGAAGCTCGGAGAACGCTACGGGACCCCGCTCCCCCCGGCATACTGGACCGAAGTGACCATGGACCCCAGGGCCTTCCACTTCCAGCGAGAGGGGAGCGAGCGGCTCCTCCACATCCAGACCTTCCGAGGGGGGCGGTTTCCCGATCTGGTGCTCCGCCAGGGCGAAGTGGTTCGCAGTCTGGGTCCCAGGGATGTTCCGCTGGTGGGCATCTTCCGGTTCCCCCTGGTGTTGGGCCTCTTCGCCGATTCTCCGGGCGAACCGGCGTTCACGGCGGAGGCGGTGCAGCGCGAGTTCTTCGACGGTCCCAACTCGTACGCCCAGACCCTCCCCGAACTCTATCGGGAGATGTCGGGCGGACGGGTGGACCTCCGGGGGGAGACCTTCCCCTGGGTTCGGACGGAGCTGGAAGGGAGCCAGGTGACGCTGGGAGCCAGCGGATTGGTGTCCAGCCCCGACCGGGGGGTGGCGGCCTTCGTGGAGTCCATCGTACGGCGCCTGGACGAGGATGGCGTGGACTGGAGCCGGTTCGACAACACCGGAGACGGCTTCGTCGACGTCCTGGCCATCATGCATCCCGGAGCCGGTGCCGAGTGCGGAGCCCGGGAAAACATCTGGTCCCACCGCTGGAATCTCCGCTCGGCGTCGCAGGGGCGATTGGATCCGGGCATTCCCACCTCCACTCCCAATCCCCGGGGGAGCGGAGTGATCCATGTGAACGACTACATCATCCAGCCCGTCCTGGCCTGCGGGGAAGAGGGCGCCATCAATCGGATCGGCGTCTTCGCCCACGAACTCGGCCACGGCTTCGGTCTGCCGGATCTCTACGGGACCCGAGGGACGGCGGTGCGGGGGGCCGGACGTTGGGACCTCATGGCCTCTGGAACGTGGGGGTGTCAGGGTGAGGACCCGGCTCGTCCCTGTCACATGGGTGCCTGGAGCAAGGCCATGCTGGGATGGGTCGATGTGGTGGACGTGGCCCCCGGGGAGAGGCTGGGCGAGGTCTCCCTTCCACCGGTCCAGAGCTCAGGCCAGGTGCTCCGGGTCACGGCGCAGGACGGCTCGGGCGAGTACCTGCTACTGGAGAATCGGCAGCGGATCGGATCCGATGCCAACCTCTGGGAACCGGGCCTCCTCATCTGGCATGTGGATCCCACCACGGTGGATCCGGCCTGGCCGCAGAACTCGGTCAACAACGACTCGAATCGCCTGGGCGTCTGGCTCCGGCAGGCCGACGGGCGGAATGAACTGGCAGGCGCCGGCCCCAGCCTCGGTGACCCGGGGGATCCCTTCCCGGGCTGCATCAAGGAAGACTACTTCGACTATTTCAGGTCGTCGGTCCCCTGTCTCCGGACCAACACCGAGTTCCACTTCGCCAGCGAGCCTGCCGCCTGGACCCACCGGGGCGAGCCCTTCGGCGTGGCACTCACGGGAATCCGGCTCCGTGGCGAGGCCCCCCATGACGTGGTCTTCGACCTGTCGGCCCGGGTAGAGCCCGAGGTGGCGCTGGACGGCCTGGTGAACCACTTTCTCCGCCCCGGTGAGCCGTCCCCGCTCACGGCGCGACAGCGGGAGTTCCTGGATCGGAACGGGAACCGGGACGGCCGCTACGACGTGGGGGACTTCCGGCGTTTCCTGGTGGAGCATGGGGGCGGCGGACGATGAACACCCGGCGTCGACTCGTCGCCCTGGCGACGTTCTTCCTCCTGCCCGCTGCGATCCTGGCGGGATGCGACCGGGACTCGGCGAATCCCGGCATCCTGGAGGCGTCCCTGGAGGGACCTGCCCCTGCTTACGGAGCGGCCGTCCTGGAGGTCGCCGGACCAGGAGTGGTGGACGTGGTAGGAAGCGCCGGGACCCGGGTCTGGACCCGGGAGGTGGAGCCGGAGCGGATCCGCTTCGTGGTGATCCAACCCTCCACCGGCCCGCTGGCCTTCGGGGTCCAGGTGAGGGATCGCTCCGGATCCGCCCCCACCTTCACCATCGTGGAACTGGCCGACGGAGAGGATCGAGCCGTGACGCCGACGGGAAACGAGCGGATCCGCATCCGGCGATAGGATCGGGGTCCCGGGAGGTGGGGCGGGTTGATTTCGGAGGGCCGGGGGTCGAGTTTACCCCGGTTCCGGCATCGGTGCGGGGAGAGAGCTGAGGCTCCACCCCGACCTGGACCAGATCTTCCGACGGGGAGTTCCGAATGACCACGGCCACCTGGGTCACCATGATCGTGATCCTGTCCGTCGTCTGGGGCGGATGCGCCCTGACGATCCTGACGGCGATCCGGAAGGAATCGGACAAATGAGGCGGGGCGGGCGACCCGGTGTCGTCCGCCCCGTTCGCAGATTCCGGCTTACCGCCACCGACCAATCCCGCGCTCACCTCCACATTCTCCGGATGGGAACACGTGCCAAGACGAGATGACCTCGAAACCATCATGATCCTGGGGTCGGGCCCCATCGTGATCGGGCAGGCCTGCGAGTTCGACTATTCCGGAACTCAGGCAGTCCGAGCTCTCAAGGAGGAGGGCTACCGGGTCGTGCTGGTGAATTCCAACCCGGCCACCATCATGACTGATCCGGACCTGGCGGATCGGACGTACATCGAGCCCCTCACCGCCGAGTGGGTGACGCGGATCATCGAGGTTGAGCGACCCGACGCCATCCTTCCCACCATGGGAGGGCAGACCGCCCTCACCATCGCCATGGAGTTGGAGGAGACGGGCGTACTGGAGAAGTACGGGGTTGAGCTCATCGGCGCCAACGCCCGCTCCATCGCCATGGCCGAGGACCGGGAAGAGTTCACGGCGGCCATGGATCGAATCGGACTCGCCGTTCCCCATGGGGGGTTCGCCGGGACCGTGGATGAGGCGCTGGAGATCGTGGAGGATACAGGGTACCCGGCCATCATCCGTCCCTCCTATACCCTGGGTGGCACCGGCGGCGGGATCGCCTACAACCGCGAAGAGTTCGAGGTGGCGGTGCGCCGGGGACTGGACGCCTCTCCCATCACCGAGGTTCTCATCGACCGCTCGGTCCTGGGGTGGAAGGAGTTCGAGTTGGAGGTGGTGCGAGACGGCGAGGACAACGTCATCATCGTCTGCTCCATCGAGAACTTCGATCCCATGGGGGTCCACACCGGTGACTCCATCACCGTGGCGCCTGCCCAGACCCTGTCGGACGTGGAGTACCAGCGGATGCGGGACGCCGCCATCGCCATCATCCGGGAGATCGGCGTGGAGGCGGGAGGGTGCAATATCCAGTTCGCGGTGAGCCCGGAGACCGGTGAGATCCTGGTCATCGAGATGAACCCCCGGGTGTCCCGCTCCTCGGCGCTGGCCTCCAAGGCCACCGGCTTTCCCATCGCCCGGGTCGGGGCCAAGCTGGCCGTGGGGTACCGTCTCCACGAGCTCCCCAACGACATCACCCGGACCACCCCCGCCTCGTTCGAGCCCACCCTGGACTACGTGGTGGTGAAATTTCCCCGCTTCGCATTCGAGAAGTTCCGGGGATCGGATCCCACCCTCGGGGTTCAGATGAAGGCCGTGGGCGAGACCATGGCCATTGGCCGCACCTTCAAGTCGGCGTGGCAGAAGGGGCTTCGAGGTCTCGAGATCGGTCGGTCGGGGTGGGTGAGGGGGAAGACGAAGGCAGACGATGGACTGGAGGCCACGGACCGGGAGTCCCTCCTGGCGGCCATGCGCCGCCCCACCACGGAGCGCCCCTTCCAGTTGAAGCGTGCCCTGGAGGCCCTGGTGGGTGGAGGGGCGATGCCGACGATCCTGCACGCCCGGCCACCATGGACGAGATCCAGGACGCCACCCGCATCGATCCATGGTTCCTCGATCAGCTTCTGGAGATCGTGGAGATGGAGGTGTGGTACGCCGGCCTCGACCAGGTGGGGGCGACGGAGCTGCGCTGGATGAAGCGGCAGGGTTTCTCCGACCGCCAGTTGGCCGACCTCCGCGGTGAGACGGAGTCCCAGGTCCGGACACGCCGGTGGGAAGAGGGGATCCGCCCCACCTACAACGTGGTGGACACCTGCGCCGGCGAGTTCCCTGCGGCCACACCGTACTTCTACTCATCGTACGAAACCCTGGATGAGGCACAGCCCTCCGACCGCCGGAAGGTGGTGATCCTGGGGAGCGGTCCCAACCGCATCGGACAGGGGATCGAGTTCGACTACTGTTGTGTCCAGGCCGTTCTGGGGCTGAAGGAGGCCGGGTACGAGACCATCATGGTGAACTCGAACCCCGAGACCGTCTCTCTACCGACTTCGACATCTCGGACCGCCTCTACTTCGAGCCCCTCACCCTGGAAGACGTGCTGGAGATCGTGGACCGGGAGAAGCCGGTGGGCGTCATCGTCCAGCTCGGCGGTCAGACTCCCCTCAACCTTGCCCAGGGTCTGGAGGCGGCGGGGGTCCCCATCCTGGGAACCTCGGTGGACGCCATCGACCGGGCCGAGGACCGGGAGCGTTTCGAGAAAGTCTGCCGGAGGGTGGGAGCGCTGGTCCCGGCCAACGGGGTGGCAACCTCCCTGGAGCAGGCTCGGCGCGTGGCGGCGGAGGTGGGCTACCCGGTACTGGTCCGGCCGTCGTACGTACTCGGTGGGCGGGGGATGGAAATCGTCTACGACGAGGCCTCTCTGGAGGATTACTTCGAGCGGGCCGTGCAGGCATCGCCGGATCACCCGGTGCTCATCGACCGATTCATTGAGGATGCCTTCGAGGCCGATGTGGACGCCCTCTCCGACGGGACCGATGTGGTGATCGGGGGCGTCATGCAGCACATCGAGGAGGCGGGAGTCCACTCCGGTGACTCGGCCTGTGTCCTGCCCCCGTACCGCCTGGAGCCGGACGAGATGGACCGGATTCGGGAGCTGACTCGGGCCTTCGCCCTGGAGTTGGGCGTGGTCGGCCTGGTGAACATCCAGTACGCGATACGCGACGGTCGGGTCTACGTCCTGGAGGTCAACCCCCGAGCGTCCCGAACCGTCCCCTTCGTGAGCAAGGCCACCGGCGTGCCCCTGGCCCGCCTCGCCGCGCGGATCATGGCGGGCGAGACCATCAAGTCCCTGAACATTCCGGCGGAGCCACAGGTGCCTGGGGTGGCGGTCAAGGAAGCGGTTCTCCCCTTCAACCGCTTCGACGTGGACATCCTTCTGGGGCCCGAGATGCGCTCCACGGGAGAGGTGATGGGCTTCGACGATTCGCTGGGCATGGCGTACGCCAAGGCCCAGGCCGGCGCGTACAACGTGCTTCCTCTCGAAGCGGGCACGCTGGTGGTCACGGTGAACGACCGGGACAAGCCTGCGGTGACCCCGATTCTCCGCCGATTTCACGACCTCGGGTTCCGCATCCTGGCCACCAAGGGAACCCACGAGTACCTGAGCCGGCTCGGACTTCCCAGCGAACGGATCTACAAGGTGAACGAGGGGCGCCCCAACATCGTGGACGCCATCGTGAGCGGGGAGGTGGATCTCTTGGTGAATACGCCCCTGGGCAAGAAGTCCCAGTACGACGACTACGCCATGCGCCGGGCGGCCATCACCTACAAGATTCCGTACCTCACCACCATGTCGGCCACCAACGCCGCCTGCGATGCCATCATTGCGCTCCGGGGCCTTCCCCACACGGTGCGGTCCCTGCAGGAACGGGTGGGCGAGCACGGTGCGCCGGCCACGTCCACCGACGATCCGGCCTGATCGGCCGGGGGTGACATGACATCCGCAGAGGGCGGCCCGCCCACGGGATTCTTCCTCCACCCCTCGGCGGCGCTTCACGACCCCGGTTGGGGCCACCCGGAGCATCAGGGGCGCCTTCGGACGTTGGCCTCCACCGTGGGGCGGGACCTGCTGGCGCTGCATGGGCGCGTGGTGCAGTCGGAGGGTGGGCATGCCTCCATGGATGTCCTGGCGGCTGTCCACGATCCGGTCATGCTGGAACGGGTGCGCCGGATCTGCAGGGAGGTGGGACCTTCGCCCACGGAGGTGGGACCGGAAACGCTGGTCTGCGAGGCGTCGTGGGATGCCATCACCGGCAGCAGCGGGGCCCTTCTGGCCGCGGTGGAAGCCGTGTCGGAAGGGAGGCTCCGGAACGCCTTTGTGGCCGCCAGGCCCCCTGGCCACCATGCCTCCGCTGATCAGGTCATGGGCTTCTGTGTCGTGAACCATGTGGCGGTTGCGGCTCGTCACCTCCTGGACAGCGGACGAGCCCGGCGGGTTGCCATCGTGGACTGGGACGTCCATCACGGCAATGGGACCCAGGACATCTTCTGGCACGATCCAAGGGTCTTCTACCTCTCCCTGCACCAGATGCCGCTCTTCCCCGGCACCGGCGCCGCCACGGAGATCGGTGCCGGGGAGGGAGAGGGGATGACGCTGAATGTGCCCCTGGCTGCCGGTACCGGGCCTGCCGCCTATCTGGATGCCTTCCAGGAGGCGCTGGCCCGGGTCGCCGGGGACTTTCATCCCGACTTCATCCTGATCTCCGCCGGCTACGACGCACTGGCGGTGGATCCCCTGGGCGGACTGCTCCTCGAGCCGGCCACCTACCACCTCATGACCCACCGGGTCATGGCCTGGGCCGACGAGATCTGCGGCGGTCGTGTGGTGGCGGTGCTGGAGGGCGGGTACCATCCTCGCGGCACCGGATTGGCGGTGGTGGCCACCCTCCGAGCCCTGGCCCGGGTCCCGCTGGATCCGGGGACCGATCCGTACGGCGCTTGAGGGGTAACCTCCAACAGGCAATATTGTGAGTTGGCTCGGCTCCGGGGCGGAATTTTGACGTTCCGCGGTTCGAACTGGATCCAGCGACCCGTCGACGGAGGCTTCATCCATGCGTACCATCCTGAATCTCTTCCTGCTCCTCGGGCTGACCGCCGGAGCCCTCGGCGCCCAGATTCCCGAAGGCGTCGAGGGGACGTACGAGCCCCATCCGGAGGCCCGGAAGGCCATCGACCAGCTCCTCTCGCCATACTGTCCGGGATTGATGCTGGAACAGTGCCCCGCAGAGGCCTCCCGGATCCTCCGGGACTCCATTCATATGCTGGCCGCCCAGGGGTGGACCGGCGACGAACTCAAGGCATGGATGCTGGCCAACCATGGCCCCGAGTGGCAGGCCGTTCCCGACCGGAGTGGGGCCGGTCTCTGGGCGTGGATCCTTCCCCCCTTCGCCCTGGTGGCCGGGTTCGGTACCGTGATCGTGGTGGCACGCCGCTTTTCCCGCCCGGAGGACGAGGAGACCCATGAACAGGTGGACCGACCCGGTCCCACGCCGGAAGACGAGGCACGCCTGAGGGAGGCGCTCCGGGAGCTGGAATTGGCCGAGGACCCGACCTTCCAGTAGGCCGGCTCCCCCATTCATGACCTCTGCCCCCGGGGACCGGCCGGATGTGGACGGTGCTCCGTCCATGCTGGACCTCATCCGTCTGAGTCCCAGGAATCTCTTCCCTCCCGGGGGGCGGGATCTCTATCGTCAGATCGCCCTCCTCACCGAGATGAAGGAGGGGGACGAGGTGCTGGTGGCCTCGTGTGGGGCGGGGATCACCGCAGAGTATTTCGCGGCCGAATTCGGCGCCAACGCCAGCGCCGTGGACGAGGATCCCCGTCTCATCGCCCGGGCGGAGGGGCGGATCCGGGAGCGGGGACTTCGGGACCGGGTCCAGTTCCAGCCGGCCTCCATGGGGAGCCTCCCCTACCGGGACGGGGTTTTCGATGTGGTGGTGGCAGAGCTGGGGCTGACCGCCACGGTGGATCCGGGAGCAGCCATTGCGGAGCTGGTCCGGGTGGCTCGCCCCGGTGGCCAGGTGGTGCTGGTCCATCTGGTCTGGAAGGCCGCGGTGGATCCGGAGCGCCGTGACATCCTGGCACGACATCTGGGCGCCCGCCCGCTCATGATGGTGGAGCTCAAGCGGACGCTCCGGGAGCTGGGCGTTACGAACCTCCATTCCGAAGCCTGGTCCGACGAGGGTACGGCGTTCCGACCCCACGCCAAGAAGCCCTTTCCTGATTTCGCCGAATTGTTTTCCATCTCCGAGAAGGTGGGCATCCTGCGACGTGCCTGGGCCCGGTGGGGATGGCGAGGCGTGCGGACCGTACTGGCTCGGGAGCGGGAAGTGCACCGTCTCCTGACCCGGGAACGCATCCTGGGGCTCGACATGGTCAAGGGGACACGGGAGGCCCCACTGGAGGCTGATCCGGCGCCCACCGAATCCCCGCCGGAGGCGACTCCGCCGGGCGAGTCCCCGGTCGCCACCGAACCCCCACCAAGCGAATCTCCGGTGTCCGGAGAACCTCCGGCGCCACCTGAACCCAGATCGAAGGAGGAGATGTGACCCCCGTCGAACCGCCACCTGCCGAAGTCACCTCCCACCTTCTGTCACCGGAGGGGCTGGCTCGTCTGCCGGCTCTCCTGGAGCGGGTGGGTGCCGATGCCTGGCTCCTCTTCGACATGGGTGATCACAATCCTCTGGCCCACCGGATCCTGGCGCTGGGAAAGACGACCCGACGGGCCTTCGCCCTTATATCGGGGTCCGGCGCACCCCGCCTTCTCCATCACGCCATCGAGGCATCGGCCTGGCGAAACTGGCCGGGAGAGCGTCGCAGCTACTCCAGTTGGGGAGACCTGGAAGGGGGCCTGGCGTGGATCCTGGAGGGGCGGGAGCGGGTGGCCATGGAGGTCTCGCCCCGGTCCGCCGTTCCCACAGTCGACCGGGTGCCGTCGGGGATCGTGGAGCTGGTGAGGGCGCGCGGGGTGGAGGTGGTTTCCTCGGGCGATCTCATTACGGCCTATCACTCCCTCTGGGGTCCGGAGGATCTGGCCTCCCACCGCGAGGCGGCCGGGATCGTCCGTGCCACGGCCATGCAGGCGTTCCAGAAGGTGGCCCGGGACATCGGTGCCGGGCGCCACCTGCGGGAGCGGGATCTCATGGAGTGGATCGAGACGCGCCTCCATGAGGCCGGCGTCACCGAGCAGGTCGGGTGCGTGGTGGCGGCCGGGGCATCGGCATCGGATCCCCACTACGATCCCCCGGGAGCCGGGGTTGTTCTGAAAGGTGGCGACCTGGTTCTCCTGGACCTGTGGGGAGGCCTCGCCGGCGGTGGGGTGCCGGCGGACCAGACCTGGATGGCCTTCCTCGCGGCGCCGAACCGGGTCCCGACCCGGGTGCGCGCCGTCTGGGACGCCGTTCGATGCCCGGGACGGAGCGCTGCAGTTTCTGGGAGATCGACATCGGGCAGGGCGTGAGGTCCGCGGGTGGGAGGTGGATGAGGTGGCCCGGGGCGTATTGCGGGATCGGGGCATGGACACCTGGTTCACCCACCGCCTGGGTCACTCCATCGATGAGCGGCTTCACGGGTCCGGACCGAACCTCGACCACCTGGAAACCCGGGATGAGCGCGTCCTGCTGCCCGGTGTGGGCTTCTCCGTCGAGCCCGGCGTGTATATCCCGGGCGAGCTCGGGGTGCGAAGCGAAGTCAACGTCTACTGGGGAGAGGACGGTCCCGAGGTGACCACTCCCCGTCCCCAGGACGACCTGATCTACGCACCTCCCGGCTGAAGCGTTGGTGGATCATCACGTGGAGGTGGCCCTTCCCCTCCCGCTCTTCCAGTCGTTCACGTACCGGATCGAGGACCCGCCGCCTCCAGGGAGCCGGGTCCTCGTCCCGTTCAGGCGGGGTGAGCGGGTCGGGTGGGTCCTGGGGCCGGGAGATCCACGGGGAATCCGCGGGATTCGCCCGGTCCTGGACGTCCTGGACGCCCAGCCGTCGGTTCCTTCCGACGCACTCCGGTTGGCCCGGTGGATCGCCGACTATTACGTGGCTCCCCTGGGCCTCGTACTCCGGAGCATGCTTCCTTCCGTGCTCTCGGATCGGTCCCGGGACCTCCTTCGTCCTCTCCCCCCGGAGTCCGCCGCCCGCAAGGAGGACCTGCCGGGACGGTCCCGCCGAGTGCTGGAGACGCTCCGGAATCGCGCCGGTCCAGCCCGGGTCTCGTCCCTCCGGAAGGAGCTGGACATGGGGTCCATCTGGCCGGAGATCCGCCGCCTCCGGTCGCTGGGGCTCCTGGAACACTGGACCGAGCCACCGCCCGAGCCTCCGGTCCGGACCCGGAAGGTGGTCCGGCTGCGAAGCTGGCTCACCGATCTCACCGAACGGGAGCGGGTCTTCGCACGGGCCGATCGGCAACGGGAGTGCTTCGAACTCCTGGTTGAACGGGGCGGGAGCTCTCCCCTGGCAGGGCTCCAATCGGACCACGGCTTCTCCCGGTCGGTCATTGCCGGGCTCCAGGCCAAGGGGCTTGTGGAGGTGGGAGACGACGAGGTCCTGCGGGATCCCTTTGCCGGGTCCGGGTCCGAGCCCGATCCGGCCTTCCGCCCGAGGCCAACGGAGGCACAGGCCCAGGTCCTGAAGCATCTCCTGGGCTCGCTGGACGAGGCCACCCCCTCACCCGTGCTCCTGCGGGGAGTGACGGGGTCGGGAAAGACGCTGGTCTATCTGAGCCTCCTGGAGGAAGTGGTGACCCGGCGGGGACGGTCAGCCATCGTGCTGGTCCCCGAGATCTCGCTGACCCCGCAGACGGTATCCCGCTTCCGATCCTGGTTTGGCGATCAGGTGGCGGTGCTCCACTCGGCGCTCTCCGACGGCGAGCGCTTCGACCAGTGGCGTCAGATCCGGACCGGCCAGCGGCGGATCGTGGTGGGTGCCCGGTCGGCGCTCTTCGCACCGCTCCCGGACCTGGGCGCCATCGTGGTGGATGAGGAGCACGACGGTTCCTACAAACAGTCCGAGACCCCGCGCTACCACGCCCGGGATGTGGCCGTGGTCCGGGCCGCCCTGACCGGCGCCATCTGCCTCCTGGGGAGCGCGACGCCGTCTCTCGAGAGCTGGCGGAACGCCCAGCGGGGGAAGTTTACCCTCCTGACCCTCCCGGAGCGGGTGGGGGGGCGACCCCTTCCCCCGGTGGAGGTGGTGGACCTCCGGACCACCGGTGGGGGGAAGGCGCCAGGCCCCGGGCCGTCATCGGGCAGGGGCACCGGCGGGCGGGCCCCTGATATCCTCTCGCCCGTCCTGATAGCGGCGGTGGAAGCGGGACTGGAGCGGGGTGAGCAGGCCATTCTCCTCCTGAATCGTCGGGGATACAGCTCCTTCATCCAGTGCCGCGCCTGTGGAGAGGTGAAGCAGTGTCCCCACTGCTCCGTGTCCCTGACCTTTCACCGCCGAAAGAACCGTCTCATCTGCCACCACTGCCGTCACGAGGAGGCGGTTCCCGGCCGCTGTCCGGCCTGCGGTGATCCGGACCTCTCCTATCGTGGCCTCGGGACGGAGCAGGTGGAACGTGTGGTGGCCGAGACATTCCCACGAGCCCGGATCGCCCGCATGGATGTGGACACCACCGGGGGGAAGTGGTCTCATGCCGAGATCCTGGACCGCGTGGGCCGGGGCGAGGTGGACATCCTCCTGGGAACCCAGATGATTGCCAAGGGACTGGACTTTCCCCGGGTTACGCTGGTGGGGGTCGTGAACGCCGATGTGGGGCTGCACCTGCCGGACTTCCGCGCCAGCGAGCGAACCTTCCAGCTCCTGAGTCAGGTGGCGGGTCGGGCGGGGCGGGGAGATCTGGGGGGGCGGGTCCTGATCCAGACCGCCGTTCCCGGTCACTATTCCATCCGGGCTGCGGTGGACCACGATTATCCGGGGTTCGCCCGGCGAGAGATGGAGGAGCGATCGGCACCCCGATATCCCCCGGGGCTTCGCATGGTCAACTTCGTGGTCAGCTCTCCCGACCCGGAGGCGGCGGCCACGGGTGCCGAGCAATGTCTGCGCTGGATGGAGCGTCGCCGTCCGGCTCTGGGAGCCGGGGCGCAACTGGTGGGTCCGGCCCCTGCACCCATCGAGCGACTCCACGGGCGCTGGCGATGGCACTTCTTTCTCCGGGGGGGGAGCGTACGCGCCGTCACCCATTCCCTGCATGAACTGGCGGCCGACCCGCCGCTGCCACCGGGGGATGTCCGCCTCGTAGTGGACCGGGACCCGGTGGCACTTCTGTAGGCGCCGTCTCCGCCGCGACCGTCCGTGGACACGTCCCACGGAAACGATCGAGTATCGAGGCGAGCCTGCAGCCGGGACTCGCAAGGGGGGTTCTGGTGATGGGGGCAGACAGGCCGTAGATTTCCCGCAACCCGGTGCACCCGGGCGGGGTATCCACCGGGGAACCCCAACGACGGAGGTGGTCTCCCATGGGTTGCCTGGCCCTCAACGCTTCCTTCGAGCCGCTCACGCTGGTGGCGCCTCGCCGAGCCGTCCGGCTGGTCCTGGATCGCAAGGCCGAGATCCTGGAAGTGGACGATTCGCGGGTATTCCGGTCGGAGCGCGATGAGTTGCCGTGCCCGACGGTGATCCGCCTTGTCCGCTTCATCCATGTACCCCGGCGATTTCGGAGGCAGGTGACCAACACCTTCCTCTTTGCCAGGGACGGATATGCGTGCCAGTACTGCGGAATCCACCGGAGGGAGCTCCGAACGCGCCAGTTCATGACCCGCGACCACGTCCTTCCGGTCTCCAGAGGCGGGGAAAACAACTGGGGCAACGTGGTGACGGCATGCTCCCCCTGCAACAACCGCAAGGGGAATCGCACCCCGGAGGAAGCGCGCATGCCGCTTCTCTCATCCCCCGGCGAGCCCAATCACGTGCATCTGGTCTGGGCCGTGCGCAGGGTCACCGCGCAGCAAGCCCGATACATCGAGATGTTCTACGGCGCCGATGCTCTCCGGCTTCTGGAAGGACGCGAGGCCGAGCCGGGAGGGTGCGTCCCGGCGGATTGATGAGATCCTGAGCGTGGGGGTGGGCCGGGCCCGCCTATTCGTCCAACCAGGCGTGGGGGTTCTCGGGAAGCAGGCCGGCCGCCCGGATCCATCCCTCCGGGGTTCGGATCCGCCATCTGAGGACCCGCCCCTTGAGGGAGTCCCTTTCCACCGTGTATTCGAAGCCCGGGACGATGGATCGCTCCGCTACGAAACGCGCCAGTCCAGGGGGGAGCGGGTCCTCATCCGTACCGGCCGCTCCCTTCAGGAGGTTGACCTCGGCCCGGACCCGGGCCTGGTTGCGGCGCACCATTTCCTCCACCTCGTCCAGCGCCAGGAGAAGCTGGGGCAGCGAGCCGGTCCCTTCCCAGCGGGCTCGCTCCTCCGGGTCCAGGTCCGGGAAGAGGGTCGACGCCTCGTCCCTCAGACCATTCAGGACAGTGTCCACCCGGTGCTGGAAGCGGAGCAGCCTCTCGTAGAGCTCCAGGCGGATAAGCCCGCCATCCAGGTCAGGGCTGGAGTCGTGGGCGGCCTCTCCTGCTTCAGGCATGTTCACCCCTGCCCGTCGCAGGAGCCGGAATCCGGGTTCCTCCACTCATCCTGGGCTTCCATCTGCCGCTCCAGGGCTTCCCGAACCACCCGCAGCGAATCCTCGAGCCAGGAGGTGCCGGCGGGGTCCTCCCCCTCGTCCCTCCCGATCTCCTTCGGTGGACAGGGATGAACGGGCTCACCTTCGTCCGGAAGGAGACCGGCTCGCACCTCCCAGGCGAAAAGCTTCTGGCGAAGCTCTCCCAGGACCAACTGGAGTTCAGCGGCGGATCGTAGGAGTGCGCCCTCCCCGTCCAGACGCTGAAGCAACTCGCTGAAACGGAGCAGGTCTGCCCGGAGTTGCTCCCCGGAGATCCCGTCGTACTGGCCCATCCTACCGTGCCTCCGGTTCGAGGGCGGAAGACCGACCGGGTTCGGCCAGCCGAATGCGGGCGTCAAGCGCCCAGGCCCCTTGGGGTGTGGCGAGGAAGGGATTCACGTCGATCTCAGCCAGTGCCGGATGGGTCTGCACCAGTTGCGAGAGGCGTTGGATCGACTCCACCACCGCATCGAGGTGGACCGGCTTCTCACCCCGGACTCCCTCGAGGAGTGGGTAACTGCGAATGGATCGGATCATTTCCCGCGCCTCCTGGTCGGTGACCGGTGGGACCCGGAAGGCTACGTCCTTGAACGTCTCACGTAGATTCCTCCAAGCCCGAACATGAGAAGTGGGCCAAACGACGGGTCCGTACTCATGCCCAAAATGAGTTCCCGGCCGTCCCTGCGATAGGGTGCAACCAGGATCCCCCGCAGATCGTCCCCGACCTGGTGATGCTCCAGGGCGGCCCGCACCTCGTCGAAGGCGCCTCGCACCTCGTCGGGTCCGCGAAGATCGAGGCGGACGGCACCCACCTCGGTTTTGTGGACAATCTGCGGTGAAACCGCCTTCAGCACCACAGGCCACCCCAGCACCTCGGCAGCCGCCACGGCCTCGTCGGCGGTCTGTACCAGGCGGTGGGGAATGACGGGGATTCCGTAGGCCTCCAGAACACGGTAGGCCTCCACCTCCAGGAGCCGGGTTCGGCCCTCGGCGCGGGCCTCTGCCACGATCCTGGCGACAGCGTCCGCGTCCACCGGGAAGGCGGCCGGAGCCTGCACGGGGCGTGATAGCCAGCGCCCGTAGCGGTGAAGGGCTCCCAGGGCACGGACGGCGGACTCGGGGAAGATGTAGGCGGGGATCCCTGCGGTCCGGAGCTGGGATCGCCCCTGCGGTAGACCTTCGCGTCCCATGAGGACCGCAAGGACGGGGGTCTCCGGATGGTGGGCCGCAGCCTCCATGATGGCCGAAGCCACGTCCTCCTGCCGTACGCCAAGGGGAGGAACGAAGGCGGCGATGGCCGCATCGACCCCCGGATCCCCCATCACAACGTCCAGGGCGACGCGATAGCTCTCCGCCGTGGCCGTGGCGATCATGTCCACCGGATTCCGAACCGAGGCCTCCTCCGGGAAGATCTTCAGGAGGGCTTCCGTGGTCTCATCCTGGAAGGAGGCGACCTCGAGTCCCTCGGCTTCGCAGGCGTCGGCCACAATGATTCCCGGTCCCCCGGCATTGGTCACGATGGCGACCCGGTTTCCCCGGGGGATGGGGAGGTTTCCAAAGGCCATGGCCAGATCGAAGAGCTCTTCCACCGAACCGGCTCGCATGACCCCACACTGGGCCAGGAGGGCGTCTGCGGCCACATCCCGACCGGCCAGGGCCCCGGTATGGGAAGAAGCGGCCCGGGCGCCGGCCTTGGACCGACCTGACTTCACCACGATGATGGGCTTCTTCCGACCCACCCGACGGGCGATGCGCGTGAAGTGCCTTGGATTCCCGAAGGTCTCCAGGTACATGAGAATCACCCGGGTCTCCGGGTCCGTCTCCCACCACTCGAGGAGGTCGTTTCCCGAGACGTCGGGCTTGTTGCCCACCGACACGAAATCCCGGATTCCGATCCCGTACTCGGCGGCGTAATCCAGGATGGTGACGCCCATGGCGCCCGACTGGGAGAGGAAGCTGACGCGGCCCGCCGGGGGCATCGTGGGAGCGAAGGTGGCGTTCATGCGCACCGCCGGATCGGTGCTGAGGACACCCATGCAGTTCGGACCCACGAGGCGCATGCCATGATGCCGGATTCGCTCCATGAGATGCGCCTCCCGGCGGGCCCCCTCCTGTCCGACCTCCTTGAATCCGGCGGAGATCACCGCTACGGCGGGGATTCCCCGGGTACCGCACTCGTCCACCACCTGGGGCACGCGCTCCTTGGGAACCACGATTACCGCCAGATCCACGGTCTCGGGGAGCTCCCGGACGGACCTCCACGCAGGGACCGAGTGGATGGAGCGGGCTCTGGGATTGACCGGATAGACCGGGCCCTGGAATCCGTGGCGTACCAGGTTCTCGACGATCTGGTGGCCTACCGTTCCCGGCCGCCGGCTGGCACCGATGACGGCGATGGAGCGAGGTCGGAAAAACGGTCGCAGAGAGGTGGACACAGGCGGGATCGGATGGGGGGAAGGGAACGGAATGATAGCTTAATGGACGGATCCCACGGGGTCCACGGCCCCGTCCCCCTCGGTCTCCGACCGGAGGGGCGCTTGCGGGGTTCGAGCGTCATGGGGCATGTTCAGATGTCCGTCATCCGGCACCCCTCTCTCCAGGAGTGTCCCTGCCATGAGCACTGACGAAGCGGGCACGGGTCCGCCGCCTCCGGTTCCCGTGCGAGACGTCCTGTCTTCCGTCGATCCCGGCCCCATGTCCGCCCCGGCGAGCCCCGAATCCCGGTCATCCGGAAGTGAGACCGAGGTCGCCCTTCCCGGGGGCGATTGGGTGGTCCGCAGCGGTGGCCGGACCCGGTCCGGGGTACCGGGAGACTCGGGGGCCCCCCTCCTCCTTGCCCTGTTTCACCGCCGGGATCCGGCGTCCGGAGAGGTGGAGGCCAAACCGGCCCGTGAGGTGTGGACCGTGGGCCGGGACATGGAGGAGTGGGACTCCACGAAGTTGACGGACCTCCTGGCTCGCTCACGTCCCTATCGAGTCCTCCCCGATCCGCCATCTCCCTCCAGGCCCTCCCCTCCAAGCCCGTCTCCTGCTCCGGTTGCCTCGCGGCGACCCTCTCCTCCCAGACCTCGCCGACTCGACTGACCTCGGCTCCCGTGTCGATTCGACACGGATGGCTGTTTCGTTTGGACACGCTCACGGCGTGACGTACCCGTAAGGCGGGTTGGGATGGCCGGCATGGTCTAGTCTAAACTGTTTTATAACAGACACTTGTATGACGTTACCTGCGCCCCCTTGTCCGGTCGCCGTTTGGCATGTGGCTTGCCCTCTCATGGAAACAAATCAGTAACGAACGCCACAGCGTACTGTGCGAATGCGTCACAGATCCGGCACAAGGAGACGGTTCACCCATGAAGCCCGCCTACCAGCATCCCAGAACCCGCATTCCCCATCATCGCGACGAAGGGGGAGACGTACCCGGTATCGTCATCGCCGACGGTGGCGAGGCGGCACGGCTCTCCGGACAACTTCCCCGGGTACAGGCATTCGTCTACGGGGAACGTATCCCCGAGACACCCACCCTCCCCTTCGGACGCTGGAAGCTGCCGGCCTGAGCACCAACCCGACCGACCCATCGGGCTGGGCAAAGGGTTCCACCGGTCCCCCCTGAACCTTTTGCCTGTCCCCTCCGTAGGGGAAGGATAGGAGTGGCCAAGGCCGCATTTTCTTCTTCGGGGGAGGGAAGTACCATGTCGAAGCGCGACGGGGAGGCACCGGTCATCGAGATTCGGGGCCTTGAGCGCGAGTACAGGCTGGGCGCCGAGACGGTTCGGGCCTTGCGGGGGGTCGACCTGTCCATCGACCGGGGAGAATTCGTCGCCATCATGGGGCCGTCCGGGTCGGGCAAGTCCACCATGATGAATCTCCTGGGCTGTCTGGACACACCCACCGCCGGAGAGTACCGGCTGAACGGTCAGAACGTCAGCCGCCTCAGCGAGGGACAGTTGGCGCGGGTTCGGAATCAGGACATCGGGTTCGTCTTCCAGACATTCAACCTCCTGCCCCGTGCCTCGGCTCTCCACAATGTGGAACTCCCCCTCATCTACGCCGGCGTATCGGCCGCCGAGCGTCGCGAGCGNGCCCGGCGGAAGCTGGAGATGGTGGGGCTCGGTGATCGCATGTCCCATCGCCCGCCGGAGCTGTCCGGTGGGCAGCGGCAGCGTGTGGCCGTCGCCCGCGCGCTCGTGAATGAACCGGCGCTCCTCCTGGCCGATGAGCCTACCGGGAATCTGGATTCCCGGACCAGCGATGAGATCATGGACGTGTTCGTCCGCCTGAACGATGAAGGCCAGACCCTGATTCTGGTCACCCACGAGCATGACATCGCCGAGTACGCCAAACGGCAGGTGCACCTTCGAGACGGAATGATCGAACGGGATTTCCTGAATGAGGTCCGGCGGACCGCCACGCTCAGCGCGGCTCCATCCTCACCATCCTGAGTTCCACGGTCTGCCCTTCTCCGTTCCGGACCACTTGGAGGATGATGGGATCCGAGGCCCGGAGATCCCCCGACCCTCTTTGCGCCACGATCCGACGGAGGTCGGCCACGGTTCGTACCGGCGTATCCTGGACGGTCTTGACCACGTCTCCGGGCTCGAGACCGGCTGCCCGGGCAGGTGTTCCTTCCGCCACTTCCAGGACCAGAAGACCACCTTCTACTCCGAAGTAGCGGGCCAACCCAGGATCCAGGTTCCTGAACTCGGCCCCGGCCACTGCCCGAAGCCCCACCACCGCAGCCGGACGATCGCCCCAGCGCATTCGCGCCCGGACGCCCTCGCCACGCCCCTGCGGGATGTGAGGTCTGGGTGCGGCGATGACGGCTATCTCCCGGTCCACCAATCCTCGGCGGACCACCAGACCCAGGCGATCTCCCGGACGGATCCGGGCCAGGGAGGCTTCCAGGGATTCACGGGTTGCCGGAACGCCCTCGATCCGGAGGATCACGTCGCCCGGGCGGAGCTCGGCGCGGTCTCCCGGACCTCCGGGAAGGATGGCCCGGATGGTCAATCCCACCGGGTCCCTCCCATCGGCCAGTTCAACCTGGACTCCGAGCCAACCCCGGCGGTCGCCCTGCTGGCCTTCGAGGGGGGCGACTGCGAGGACCGTCCACACCGCCACCAGTGCCAGGACCACCGGGCCCCGCGCTCGCCTGCCCCCAGATCTGCCCCGGCTCATCGTCGGTCGTTGTATCATCGGTCGTTCCCATCCACCTGGGTCAATACCAGATCCGGTCGGGGGAGGTCGCCGCCATCCCCATCCGTGCGGCGTCCTGTTCGACCTGGACGTTCAGGATCAATCCATTGAGAAACGGGTCCGCCGGTGCCGCCCACAGAGCTTCGCGTCCCGCCTGGAGCAGTGACTCCATGAGAGCGTAGCGGACGTGGGGATCCTCCGTATCGTCCTGGGCCTCGCCAGCCTCCGCCATGACCCTCTCCCGGTACTGCTCCAGGGCCAGGCGGTGCCACTCCTCGGTCATGGCCAGCACCTCCTGGGCCTCGGTCAACGAGAACCCACCCGACGACGCCAGGAGAGCCTCGATCCCGTCGGGACCAGTGGGGTCCCATCCCGAGCCTCCGCCGGACGGACCCAGGAGACCGGCCGAGCCCACACCGGCCCCCAGGAGGAAGAGCAGGATTCCCGCCGCAAGTCGGCTCCACGGCATGGGACGAGATGCCGACGTCTTCCCGCCGGACCCCGAGGTACCGGGGGCGGCCAGCAGTCCCTCGGACTCCAGGCGGGACTCCAGCGCTTCCCAGGGAGCCGACCCCGGTCGGACCGAAGGGAGGGAGGTCAGGGCATGGGTCTGCTCCCGGAGTCCCTCCAGTTCCCGAAGACACCGCGGACATGTCTCCAGGTGCGCCGCCTCCGTCTCGTCCGGTGACTCGTCCAGGAGGCGGGCCAGCGTCTCCAACGTCAGATGTCGCTCCATCGTCAATCTCCTGTTTCCCGGTCCGACGACCGATGGTCTGCAAGGTCCAACTCGGAGCCTCGCAGGATCAGCCTCATCCGGGCTCTGGCCTTGAAGAGCTGGGATTTGGAAGTTCCCGGCTGAACACCCAACCGCTCTGCGATCTCCCCATGGGTGAACCCTTCCACGTCATGGAGCACGAGGATGGCGCGCATCCCCTCGGGCAGCCGATCCAACGCGGCCTCCAGGCGGCGCCCGGCCAGGGGGTCGGCCGGCCCACGGTCGCTGGGAGTCGGGATGTCCTCGGAAAGGGGGCCCTGAACCTCATGCCTCCTCTCGCGACCGCGCAGACCCTGCAGGGCCGCGTTCACGGCGATCCGGTGGAGCCATGTGGAGAAGCGCGCATCGCCCCGGAAGCCGGGAAGGGCCCGAAAGGCCCGGATCCACGCCTCCTGCGCCGCATCCTCCGCCAGATCCTCATCGCCGGCAATGCGCCGCACCACCGCATACACCCGGGGGGCATAGCGCTCATACAGCGCTCGGCTTGCCGCCCGGTCGCCCCTGGCGGCGCCATCGATGAGTTCCCGTTCGCCTGAGACCGGCATCCCCCGTCCTCGTCGCGATGCTCCGTGCCCGACCCTCTCCGGTCGGTTCTCGTTCCTTCGATGTCCATCCGGGCCCAAAGGGTTGCCCATGGGAGACGACAGGCCCGACACCGGTCCGTCTTGTGGCCCACCGGACCCTTGGTTAGCCTCGGGCGTCGCCGGGCCATTCACCGGCGGATCCCGGCCGGCGGTTCGGGTCTTCTCCCATCCCCCTCCCGGAGGTTCCCGCTTCCATGTCACCCCCGCCCGGGCCCGCTGGCTCCGCCTCGCTCCCCAGTCCAGGGGGCGCCATCGCCCTCCTGTTCCTCGTCGCGATCCTCTTCCTGCTGGGTGCATTCCCCCTGGGCGCCCTCCTGGGAGAACCGGGACTGGTCCTGAGCCAACTCCTCTTCCTGGCGTTGCCCGCCGTCCTCTACGTCGTGGTCCGGGGGCACGATCTCACCCGTACCTTCTCGCTGCGCCTGCCTTCGAGACGCCACCTCCTGGGCGGGCTGCTCCTCTTCCTCGGGGGTACACCGTTGGCCTGGTTCCTGGCCTGGCTCCAGAGTCTGGTGGCCCCGGTGCCCGTGGAATATCTCGAAGCCATGGCCGAGATGCTCACGGCGGACTCGCTGTCTCGCTTCCTGTGGCTCCTGGTCATGGCGGCGGTGGTGCCGGCCGTATGTGAGGAAGTGCTCTTTCGGGGTACTCTCCTGAGCGGGCTTCGCAACGGTCTTCCCGCCGGAGTCGCCGTGGTGCTGAGTGGGATCATCTTCGGGTTGTTCCACGCCTCGCCTGAAACCGGGTTCAGAATCCTTCCCACCGCCTGGCTGGGTATTCTCCTGGCTTGGGTGGTGGTGGCCAGTGGATCGCTGCCCCTGGCGGCGCTTCTCCACTTCCTGAACAATGGGGCCATCCTGGCGCTCATGGCCTTGCCTCTGACCCGCGAGCTGGTTTCCGGAACCGACGATGCGCCTCCGGTGGTTCTCCTGGTCGGCGCCGTCGTGGCCCTGCTGCTGGGGAGCAGGCTCCTTCAGCGGGACGGCTCCAGGGATGCCTTGAGCGTGCCGCCCGACGAAGTTCACTTACGGGAAGGGTAACGAGGGACGGGAGGTAGGATGCTGGGTACACTCTTCTTCTTTATGGCCGCACTGGTCGTGGTGGGGGGACTCCTCTTCCGGGGCCGGCTTCGGCGCCGTGTGGACGGACGGGACCCCATGACCGATGATCCGGTCCTCCGGGAGATCCTGGGGAAAGGCGGGGCTCAGGGTCCGGACGAGCCGCCCCTGGACGAGGATGCGATCCGGGAGGCGGAAGACGAGTTCTGGTCCCAGGAATGGGACCAACCAGAGGACTGGCGGGGATGACCCCGACCGACCTCCGATTCAGTGTGCCCGGGCAGTCAGGGAGACCAGCCGAACCGGTAGTAGGCGCCGGGGATGGGCACGATGGTTCGATTGGGAGGCGTGTCATCGTCCGGGTCCAGGCGATTCACCACCAGCGCCCGGTTGAGGGCGACCTCGAGGCCGGCGCTATGACCGCCCGACACATTCCAGTCGACCCCCAGAGGCACCCGGGCGATGAGGATGGACCCGCTCCCATCCTCGGTCCATGCCGTGAGGCTCCAGAAACCCGCTCCTACGAAGGGCTGGAAGGCACCGTCACCGAAGTACCGCTTTCCCGAGACCGCCACGGCGATTTCCCGGAAGGAAATGGTCCCGAGGGTCAACTCTCCGGCCCAGTCGCTGCGGCGGTATTCGGTGACGATCCCCAGGAACCCGGTCCCGCCCAGCGTCACACCGATGCGCACCTCACCCCGGTCCGTGCTCTGGGCTTCCAGCGGATTCGTGCCCAGCGCAAGCATGAGCCACAGAGAGAGAACCACGATGCCGAGAAGGGAGGGGCGCGACATGGTGCAGGGGCGGCGGATGGACTCGGGGGAGGCACGGAAAGGGAGAACCGGAGACGAAGCTTCGGGCCCAGTGGCGGACCGGGGGCGGCCGGGACACATCCCCGTCGACCGCGACCGCCGATCGTTTCGAAGGTAACACCCTCCCGGTGCGATGACACCGCTTGGTCCCTCCTCCACCGAATGCGCCGAGGTGCTCTCGCCCTGGGGGCGATCCTCAGTGCCCTCACGGCAGCGGGGTGCGAGCCGCCGGATCGTCCTCCGGTCCTGGTTCCGGGACTTCCGACGGCAGCCGTGGAGTTTCTCGACCCCGACCGGATCCGCGCCTTCCACCTGGATCCGGGTGTGGTCTACCGGGAAGTCCGCAGCGGAAGCAATCCCTGGGTCACCCATCTGCTGGAGGTGGATCTGACCCGCTGCGAGCTGGGATTCCGCGTCGAGGGAAGCGGTGCGGACGAGGGCCGGATCCCCGTCACCACCCTGGCCCGACGAACCGGTGCCGGTCTCGTGGCGGCGGTGAACGGGGACTTCTTCACCCCCGAGGACCTCCCGCTGGGCGTCGAAGCCAGTGGAGGGGAGATGCGGGGACGAAGCACCCGTCCCATCTTCGCCTGGCGTCCGGGGAACGGGCCCTGGATCGGGTCGGTGGAGTGGGACGGGGACTCGATCCGGGTGGGTGGATGGGCGTTCCCGGCCGATGAGCCGGATCCTCGGACGGAGATCCTGGGAGGCTTTCCGACCCTCCTCCGGGACGGGGACTGGGTCGGGGACCTGCAGCAGGCGGACCGTCCCGCCTTCTCCACCCAACGCCACCCCAGGACTGCCCTGGGGCTCGATCCCACCGCAGGGCGGGCCTGGCTCATCGTCGTGGACGGACGGGGAGCATCGTCGGAAGGCATGACCCTGCCGGAGTTGGCCGACCTCCTCAAGGCCCTGGGTGCCCGGGATGCCCTGAACCTGGATGGGGGCGGCTCTTCCGTCATGGTCATCCGGGGGGAGACGGTGAATCGACCATCGGATCCCCTGGGTGAGCGTGCCGTGGTGAATGCGCTGGTGGTGCGGCGGGATCCTGCCTACTGCCGCGTCGGTCTGCCGTGACGAGTCGCGGCGGTTCCGATAGGCATCACCACGTTTCCCCTTCCCAGCACATGTCCCAGAAGCGGAGTTCGTAGCGCGACGACAGGAGGAAGATCTCCCGGAGCCGGGCCTCCTTCTCCGGTCCCACCCCCGCCGCGACCCGGTCGAGCTCCGCCTTGAGCCACTCCCCGGCGGCGGCGAATTCGTCGGAGGCGTACTGTTCGATCCATTCGGCATAGCGCTCATCTCCCGGGGCCGCCGACTGCGCCAGCGCCCGGCCGATCACCATGTATCCCCATGCACAGGGGAGGAGTGCGGCCAGAAGGTCCGCCATGTCCCCATCCGCGGCGGTCCGGATCAGNAAATCGGTGTAGGCCCGTGTCGTGGGCCACATCTCGGTGGCTTCCAGTTGCTCCGGGCTGATGCCGAAGCGNGCGGCGTAGGTGCGGTGGAGCGACATCTCGGTGTTCAGCGTCATGTCCAGTACCCGGGCGTACCATGCCATGCTATCCAGGTGTTGAGCCTTGGCTACCGCCCAGGCGAAGATCCTGGCGAACTCCTTCAGGTATCCGTAGTCCTGGACCACCCAGCGGGCGAATACCTCCGGGGCCAGGGACCCGTCTCCGATTCCCTTCACGAAGGGATGTTCCAGTTGCGCGTCCCAGATGGGGTGGGCGGCTTCCAGGAGGCGCTCCGTCAGGTTCATGTCCGGTCTCCGAGGTGGGGGTCTGGTGGTTCGGGTCCCACGTCAACGGGGGCGCCCCGCACTGCGGGGGCAGAGGAGTCGAGACCCGTGGGCCGGAAGGAAGCGGGCTCCGGGCCCCCCGTCAACGTCGGCCCTGCGGTGGCGGGTCCGGCCCATCTCCCCGCGGGCGCCGGCGAACCGGGCGCACCGGACCGGACCCACTTCTTCAAAGGGGATGTGGGCCCTACCTTCTTCCCGGTGCCACGGGCGGCGCCCCGGTCGGCTCGTCCCCGGAGACTCTTCACCAGCACCGTTACCACGTCGTGGGGGAGCAGGCATGAACTCAGGGAAGGGGACCAGGGAGGGGGATCGTCTGGGGGGAATCCCCCGGGGGGTGTTCGCTCGCCGTCGCCGGCAGGTCCTGGAACGCCTGGGCGACGACGCCATGATCCTACCGGCGTCACCGGCCCTGATCCGGAGTCGGGATTCGGAGCTTCCCTACCGACCGGATTCGGAGCTCTTCTACGTCTCCGGGTGTCGGGAGCCGGAGGCGGTCCTGGTCCTGACGGGTCGATCCTCCGATGCCTCCAGCGTGCTGTTCACCCGGGCTCGGGATCCGGAGCAGGAGCGGTGGACGGGGCCCCGGGTGGGTGTCGACGCCGCCCCGACCCTGTACGGAATCGACCGGGCGTTCCCCGTGGCCGAGTTGGCGCGCCGCCTTCCGGAGCTGTTGGACGGGGTGGGACGGGTCCATCACCGACTGGGCGTCCACCCTTCCCTNGATACCTTGGTGGTGGACGCGCTGCGCGTGGCCCGGGTCCGTGGCACCCGCACGGGGAAGGGGCCCCGGGCCGTGGTGGATCCCGGTGGAATCCTCGATGAACTCCGCCTCAGGAAGGGGCCGGAAGAGATCGCCGCCTTGCGGGAGGCGGTTGCGGCGACGATCCGGGGATTCCGGGCCGGGATGGCGATGACGGCTCCAGGGGTCGGGGAGTGGGAGATCCAGGCCGAGGTGGAGGCGGCATTCCGACGGGCCGGAGCGGCAGGCCCTTCCTTCGGGACCATCGTCGGGTCCGGCCCCAACGGATGCGTGCTGCACTACGTGGACAACCACCGTCGGGTGGCCGACGGGGATCTGGTGCTCCTGGACGCCGGAGCCGAGGTCCGGATGTACGCCGGGGATCTCACCCGGACCTTCCCCGCCTCCGGCCGGTTCAGTCCGGAGCAGCAAGCGGTCTATGACGTCGTGGAGTCGGCTCGACGGGCGGCGGTGGATGCTGTGGCTCCCGGTGTCACGGTGCAGGAGGTCCACCGGGAGGCGGAGACACAGCTCCTCCTGGGCCTGAGGGAGCTGGGGCTCCTCTCAGGGAGCGTGGACGAACTGCGGGCTCGCAAGGCTCACCGGTCCTATTTTCCCCACCGCACGTCACACTGGCTGGGAATGGACACCCACGACCCCGGGGATTATGTGGTGGACGGTGGCAACCGTCCCCTCGAACCGGGGATGGTTCTGACGGTGGAACCGGGCCTGTACTTCCCTCCGGGGCCGGATGGATCTCCGCCGGATCATCCCTTCGCCGGAATCGGCATCCGGATCGAAGACGACATCCTGGTCACGGACGAGGGCCGGGATGTGCTTTCGGCGGCGCTTCCCACGGATCCGGCGCAGGTGACGGCCCTGGTGGGATCCAGCGGTCCGGGAGACGTCGGTGCAGCGGGGGCCGGCCTGAAGGAGTCCACGCGAGAGGAGGGAGGTCACCGTGGTGGCTGAGGAGGCCCGTCCGCGCCTGGGGAGTCGCTTCTTCCGGGCCCATGGCCTGGGGAACGACTACCTGGTCTTCGAAACGGGGGACGAGTGGACCGCCACCCCGCACGCCGTCCGAGCCATCTGCCAGCGGTGGCGCGGTGCCGGGAGCGACGGGATCGTGGCGCTCCTGGATCCGGAGCCCGAGGCGGGCAGACCCTTCCCGCTTCGGATGTTCAACCCGGACGGCTCCGAGTTCGAACGGAGCGGAAACGGCCTCCGGGTACTGGGAGCGTGGCTGCACCGCTCGGGACGGGTCCGGGAGGAGCCCTTCGTGGTCTGCAGCGGGGGAGACGACATCGGGATGCGGGTCCACCTCGTCTCTCCCGAGGGTGAATACGACATTTCGGTGCGGATGGGGCAGGCCGATCCCACCCCGGCGGCGGTGGGTCTCGACCCCGCCCTTCTGACGGCCCATGCCGCCGCCCTTCCCATGCAGCCCATCTCGGTTGGAAATCCCCACGCCGTGGTCTTCGTTCAGGAGATGGATCCACCGTTGACCCTCTCCGATACCCATCTCCGGGAGGTGGGCTCACTCCTGAGCGCCCATACCGCCTTCAGTCGAGGCACCAATGTCCAGTTGGTGCGGGTGGAGCGGGACGGTCGTCTCCGCATCGCCATCTGGGAGCGGGGGGTGGGGAAGACCTATGCGTCCGGGAGCAGCTCCTGCGCGGCGGCGGTGGCCGCCGTCCACCGCGGACGGATTCCACCGGGCACCGTCGAGGTGGAGATGGAGGGGGGAAGCATGCAGGTGACCGTGTCCCCGGAGTTGGACGTGATCCTCCGCGGCCCCGTGCGGGAGGTGTACGAGGGGCGGTTGACCCCCGGGTTCATCCGGAGTCTCACCCCGCGGTGACACCCCGGAGCGACACCGGGCCGGGCCGGCCGAACCGATGCGACGAGCTACCTCAGGTCCGGACCCGGACCAGGAGGATGATGGCTCCTACGAGGAAGAGGACGTTGGGCAGCCAGGCCGCCCACACGGCCGGCAAGGTGCCGGCATAGCCCATGGCGCCGGAGACCCGGAAGAGCATGAGGTACAGCATGGTGGTGGCCAGGGACATTCCGATCCCGTAGGCCGTGCCACCCCGTCGGCTGGAGGTGGCCAGGGGTGCTCCGAACAGGATGATGATGAAGGTGGCGACCGGGATGGCCAACTGCTGCTCCCTCTTGGTCAGGAGCCGCCCGGCGTCTCCGCCGGATCGGATGACCCGTTCCGCCAGGATCCCCAGTTCGGCGTAGGTCATCTCCTCTTCGTCCCGAACCGTATCCAGGAGGTCCCGGGGCGCCTCCGCCAGCGTTTCGGCGGCAAATTCCGTGAATCGGGTCGCCTCCTCCCGTCCATCGGGATGCAGTTCCCGGATCCATCCGTTCTGGAACGTCCACCCCTCCCCCTCGCGCCAGACCGCCTGGTCGGCCAGAATGTGACGGGTGGGTCCGTCCCCGTTGGCCGACCTGCTCTGCAGGGTGACGCCCTGCATCCGGTTGTCCGATGTGGTGAGGCGCCGGGCCGAGAGGGATTCGCCGGCGTCCGTGATGTAGACGAAGTTGCTCCGCCACTCCTGGCGACGTTCACGCTCACCCAGGACCTCTGCCGCAATCTGGTTGGTCCGGGGGACCACCTGGGAGAGGGCCAGGGCTGCACCCGTCAGGACGAGACCCGCCATGACCATGGGCAGGATGAGCCGGTAGAACGAAACCCCGCCGGCCTTGGCCGCCATCACTTCCCGGTGGGTGGTCATGGGATAGATGGTGAAGACCGAAGCCAGGAGTGCCGCCACCGGAAAGGACCACAGGAAGAAGTTGGGGAACTGATACATATACCCCTGGGCCACCTCAGCCATGGTGAGCCCCCGCTCCAGGTATCGATCGAGGCGGTCGGTGGCGTCTCCCAGGATGAACAGGAGGGGCGCTCCGGTGACGAAGACGAAGAAGAGTTTCAGGAACGTCACCAGGACGAAGCGATCCAGGATCCTCATCGGGCCGGCGTCTCCTGCGGGGCGGACGAAGACATTCTCCCTCTCCCTCGCAGTCGTTGGAGGAAAGAACCCAGAAGATGCTTGAGCTCGTCCAGGCGACTCCCCCGGTTCGTGGCCATGTCGCGGGCCATGCGGCTGATCAGTGCTACGGCGGGGATGAGGAGCAGTATGTTGGGCGCCCACATGCCGAACCACGGGTGGATCTGCCCCCGGTCGGCGAACCGCTCGCCCACGATGAGCCCGACCCAGTAGAAGAAGAAGATCCCCAGAGAGAGCGCGATGACCATGCCCACCCCCCCCTGCGGATAGCGGATGGCCAGCGGAGCCCCCAGGAGCACGAAGACCAGGCACGCGAAGGCGATGGAATGCTTCTTGAAGACCTCCACCTGATACTGGTAGACGTTCAGATACTGAACACCCCAGCGGTGGTGGATGACCCGGGACTCCGAGGCCTGCTCCGCCACCAGGTGGTCGCGGGGAGCCGAAACACGATCTTCATGGAGTGCGATCCGCTCGTCCCCCGCCGGCGCCGGTTCCAGGGCATTCTCCACCGCCCGTTCCGACAGGGAGAGCATCTCGTCGGCGATGGAATGGGTCTCTTCCAGACTCTGGTCGGCCCGGGACTGGAGCATGGCAATGTTCATTTCACGGTCGCTCCGGGCACCGCCTCCGGTACGGCGCTCCAGCTCCGTGCCCACGCCCCGGAACGGGATGATCTGGGTCTCGAAATAGAGTCGCTGGAAGCCGCCGGGCCGGGCGTCCGTGGTCTCGAAGACGACGCCCTCTTCCAGGGTCAGGTAGAGGTCGCGGCGATCCGGAGTGAAGGCCATCTCGCCCCGCTCGGCGACAATGGTCCGGTTTTCCCCCAGTCTGGACAGATCGTAGATGGTGACGTCGGTGAGCCGATTCGTGGCGTTGTCGATTCCCCTCGCCCGGAGGAAGTAGCGGGTGTCGTCGACGGTATGGACCTCATTCACCACCTCTTCCCGCAACTCGAAGGTGGGGCTCTGCCGCCCCACGTCCGCCAGGAGATTGGCGAGCCGGTGATTGGAATCCGGAAGGATCCGATCGTTGAAGTAGAGCATCATGCCCGTGAGAACGAGTCCCACCAACCCGATGGGGATGAGAAGCCGAGCCGGATGAACGCCACCCGCTGCCAGCGCCGTGATCTCGTTGTTCCCGGTCATGTCCGAGAAGGCGTAGAGAACCGCCACCAGGATCGCCATGGGAAACGTCAGCGCGATGATGTGCGGGAGGGAGAGGAGCATGAATTCCAGGATGATCCCGGGATCGAGTCCCTTCCCCACAAGATCCTCCAGCGCACGGGCGACCGCGTTCAGGAAGAGGAGGCCGGTCACCGCGGTGAACGCGAAGAGGAAGGGTCCGATGTGGGACCGGATTACGTAGCGGGTCAGAATCCTCATCTGCACCAGGTGTTGGATCGGGGCGACCGTGTGATACGGGAGAGACCGGTCCGGGCCTCCCCCTTGCTCCTGAACGCCCGGGCTCTTCGGGTCCAGTGTAACCCCCAGGCGCGATTCTACAATCCCAAACCTACCCAATTCAGCCAGGAGCGGTCCCTCACCCTCATGCTCCGGACCAGGAGAAGCCGGTGAATCCCCTGGTGACGGTGGCGCTCCTCATGCTGCTCACCGGGGCCGATACGCCGCTGCCGTCATCCCCCACACGTGGCGCAGCGGCGTCAGCCTCGGACACCATTCCCACCCCCGCCGCGGATCCCGACACCCTGGCCACGGCCACCCCCGCCGCGGATTCCGACACCATGGCCACAGCGGCCCCCACCGGACCTCCGCTCCGGCCGGACAGCGATCTGGCCATCCGAATCCGGGCCCGGGGCGAGTTCGGTGGGGACTGGACCCAGTTTCGGCCGTGCGACGCAGGAATCCAGGGGACGTGTAATCCCGACCTGGTCCCGCAACTGCAACCGGACCTCCTCCTGGGCGTCCAGGCCGGGGGGGGGATCGCCGATCGGATCTTCCTGGATGTAGACTACGACCAGACCCGGGAGTTCGCCGGGGCGAATCGCTTCCGCGCCTTCTATCAGGGAAGGGAAGGAGAGCTCCTGCAGCGGGTGGAGGTGGGGGATGTGACCTTTGCCCTCCCTGAGACTCGGTTCCTCACCCGCGGCATCCCGGCCGGGAACTTCGGGGTCCTGGCCCGGGGCCAGGTGACGGGAGTGGAGCTCCAGACCGTATTCGCCCAGCAGCAGGGGGCCCGCAGGTCCCGGGAGTTCCGCCTGGGTGGGCAGGGGGGCGAGGTGGGGATCATCCAGGGGGACAGCCTGGTCCTGGACGACGCGGAATACGTCCAGGGCCAGTTCTTCTTCCTCATGGATCCCACGCGTCTTCAGGGCGCCCCTCATCTGGATGTCCTCTCCCTCCGCCCTGCAGACGCCCCCCCGGAGTTGGCTCCCGGCCCCGAGCCGATCCAGCTCTACCGGATGGAACGGGACCCGGTTCTTCGGCAGCAGGTGGAAGGCTACATCCAGGCCGACGCCGTGGCGGAAGGAGCGGGGGGAGTGGTCCGGGAGTCCGGGTGGTTCCGGCACCTCCGGCCGGGGATCGACTACTATCTGCACCCCTCCGGTCTCTGGGTGGCCCTCCGCAGTCCGCTCCGTCCCGACGAGGCGCTGGCCGTGACCTACCGGACCGCCCTGGGCGCAGAGGTGGGCGACTACAATCCGGAGGCTCTGGCCAACCGCGGCGAGGTGCCCACCCTGGAGCTTCTCCGGGCCTCCCGGTCCCAGCACCAACCCGGCCGTGCCACCTGGGATCGCGAAATGAAGCAGGTCTACCGGATCTCGGGGTCCGACGAGGTGGATCCTGGGTCGGTGGACCTGCGCATCTCCCTGGGAGAGGAAAGTGGGGGGCGGACCTTCCTCACGGCCCCCGACGGCCGGCGAATTCCCCTCCTCCGCCTCCTGGGCCTGGATGAATCGGCGCCGGTGGATCAGGTGGATTCCCGCGTCCTCTTCCAACCGGGCCAGGACCTTCTTCGGGATGTGGGGCTCCAGCAGCAGGTTGGGCTGCAGGGGACCTTTCTGGTCTTTCCCACCCTTCGCCCCTTCATGGAGCCCCCGCCGGTACCGTCGGAGGGCCTGGATGCGGAAGGGGCTCGGGGGATCCTTGGGGCAGACGCAAATCGACGCATCTATGAGACGGTGGATCCGCTGGAGCGGGAGGCCGCCGGTCTCTTCCGCCTGAACCTCACGGCGGAGGTCCGGAGCCTGGGGGTGACCACCACGGTGGCGCTGGGAGCCTTCGGCATCCGGGAGGGAAGTGAACGGATCTACCTGGGCGACCGGCTCCTGCAACCCGCCGTGGATTACATCCTGGATCCCGGGACCGGCGTCCTCACCCTTCTCCAACCCGGTGCGCTCCTGGCGCGCACCTCCTCGGACCGGTTGCAGGTTTCCTGGGAGCAGGCCGCCGTATTCCGCATCGCACCCACCTCCATCGTAGGGGCCAGCGCATCGCTCCCTGCCGGTGGGGCCGGCCGGGTGGAGTTCATGGGGCTCTACCAACTGGAGCAGGAGAGGGTGAACCGGCCTCTGTTCGGAGCCGAACCTGCCTCGCTGGGCATGGTCGGCGTCCGGTCGGCGCTGGCGTGGGAACTGCCCGGCGTCGACGGCTTCCTCCAGCGGTTCCACAACGGATCGACGGAGGAGGTCGGGGCCCACTTCCGCATGGATGGGGAGGTGGCCGTCTCCCTCCCCAATCCCAATGTGTCGGGGGATGCGTACCTGGACGATTTCAACGCCGGAAACGAGCGGACGCTCTCACTGGTTTCGTCGGCCTGGCAGTTGGGGAGTCGCCCGGCCTTCAGGAGGGGAGCGGAGGAGGTGCTGCCGGCGGAGCTCGACGCCGAATCGGTGGGCTCCCTGGTCTGGCAGCACACGTGGGTGGAGGAGGGGGTGGCCGGAGACTCCCTGGGAATCTTCGAGGGGTTCCTCTCCCAGGACGAGGTGGACCAACAGATCGGCTTTGCCGGGAGCCAGACCCGCGAGACCGGGCTTCGCCTCACCTTCGGTCGGGAGGAGGGGCCGGGCGCCTTCCCGGACGGCCCCCGCTGGCGCTCCGTCACCACCCTGATTTCGCCCACCGGCGCCGACCTGACCCAGACGGAGTACCTCGACCTGTATGTGGCCGACGGGGCCGATCTGACCCTGGTCTTCGATCTGGGACTCGTGAGCGAGGACGCCTTCTTCGTGGATGCCCAGGGCCGAACCTCCGGGATCCATCCCCGGACCGGCCGGCCCTGGGGGCAGGGCGTCCTGGACCAGGAGGCGGATCCCCTGCGCGGAGAGGTATGGGGTCCCGAGGCAGATGCCCGCGGGGTCTGGCCCGAGGAGTGCCGGGCCGACCCGGGGCGGGTCTACCGACTCGGGGATCCACGAGCCAACTGTACCCGGGGGAACGGCCGGCGCGATAGCGAGGACCTGAACCAGAACGGGGTCCTGGACACGGAGGAGCGCTACATCCGGTACGTACTGACGCTGGGGTCCGCGTCTCCGTACCTGGTGCGGGACCGAGCCCAGACCGGTACCCGATTCCGCCTCTATCGCATCCCCCTCCGGGGTCCCCTGGCCATCAATCCCGGCGGGGCGTTCACCGAGGCGGACTGGAGGAACGTGCAGTTCCTGCGGTTGACGGTGGCCGGAACCCGGCCGGGGAGCGCCACCCTGGCCCGAATGCGCCTGGTGGGTTCCCGATGGGTGAAGCGTGGGGTGGATGGTGTGCTTCGGGGCATGGGCGGAGACACCCTCTCCGCCATGGGGACGCTGGAGGTGACCCCGGTGTCCGTCCTGACCGAAGGGGGAGCCTACCGGGCACCACCCGGCGTCCTGGCCGAGCTGGACGATCCCGGCGCCGCCGTGGGCGGAAGGGGCGTAGAGTTCAACGAGCGTTCGCTGGCCCTGCGCTACGACGGCCTGGGTGGCGGAGATCGGGCCGAAGTGTACCTCAGGTTCCTGCAGCGCCCGCGCAACTTCCTGAACTACTCCCGCCTTCGGGTCTGGGCGCTGGCGCGACGAGGGGCGTGGGGTGAGGGGGTGCCCACGGATTTCTTCCTGAAGGTGGGAAGCGACACCGACAACTTCTACCTCTATCGAAGCCGGCTCACGCCGGCTGCCGATCCCCAGGCCGTCGTGCCCGACGAGTGGCGCCCCGAGCACCGCATCGAGTTCGACACCTGGATCGAGCTCCGACGCGAGGCGGAAGAACGCCTGCTCATGGCGCCGCCCGGTCCCGGTGACCCGCCCGTGGAGGTCTGGTCCGCCGACTCCACCTACGCCGTGGTGCTCCGGGACCGGGCCAGGGCTCCCAACCTGGCGGCGGTGCGAGAGATCAGCATGGGAGTCTGGAACCAGGGTCCGGCCCCGGTGGACGGAGAGGTCTGGATCAACGAGCTGCGCCTTGGCGGCGGCCTCCGGACGCCCAGCGCGGCGCAGGTCCTGAATCTGGAGTTCGACGGGGGAGGTCTCTTCCAGCTCCGGCTCGGGTACACGGGCCAGGGTGCCGACTTCCAGCAACTTGACGAGGCCCGCACCTTCCAGTCCGACGCCCTCTTCTCCATGGGTGGGACCCTGCAGGCCGGGAGGTTCCTCCCCGGCGATTGGGGGGTGGAGTTGCCGGTCACGGTATCCCACCAGAGTTCATCCCGGGATCCTTTCTTCCTGGAGGGAACGGACCTCAGGGGCGACTTCCTGCCCGGGCTCCGTGCTCCCGGATTCAGTGAGACGCGGGTCGCCGCGGCCGTGGCGGGTCGCGGAGAAACCGGGGTGGGTTGGGTGGATCGGCTGCTTCCCGGGGCGGATCTCCGGTTCAGCCTCCTGCGGTCCACGGGCACCACCGTCACCTCGGAGACGGCCGTCCGGGGGAGCGAGGTGGGAGCCGGATACGCCTGGCGACCGGACGAACGGAGTGTGGGACTCATCCCCGGAGCGCTGGAGCCCGTGGCGCGGGTCTTCCTGCCTCCCGGTTGGCTCCGGAGTCTCCGGGAGACGCGGGTGCGCTGGACTCCTGTGGAGGTGCGCATGGTGAGCGGTCTGGGTCGGAGGGAGAGGGTCACGACCCGCTTCGACCAGCTCCTGGTGGATCCCGCAGATCCGGGTTTCACGGAACGGGGGTTGGAGCACCGGTTGGACAACTCCCTGCGGGTGGAGTTGAATCCCCTGGAAAGCCTCCGAGGGAGTCTCGACTTTCGCGCCGTACGGGATCTCCTGGATCCGGAGGACGGGGTTCGGGATCCGGTGGCCCGACCCCTGGTGGCAGCGGAGCGCCGAAGCCTTCTGGGCCAGAACCTGGGCTGGGAGACGGGACGCACCGTGGAGGGGCGGGTCAGCTATCGCCCACCGCTTCCCGACTGGATCCGGGCGGATCTGGGAGTCCGCACCCGCTACCGAGCCGACCGGAACGCCGGTCTCTTCCAGGTGCCCGGGCCCCGCCCCGGCGGACCCGCTGGCGAGGGGGAGTTGCTCCGGAACGTGGGGGCGGACCGGGATCTGCGGGCCAACCTGACCGTGGAGCCATCCCGCCTCGTGGATGGGCTGAGTCGGTTGAGCCCCATCACGGTGAGCCTTCAGGACGGCGTGACGGCGTGGTTCTACCGGGAGCCCATCGCGCCCGGTGCCGGGCTTCAGTTGGGACTGGCCCGCATGGGCACGCTCCAGGAGATGGACGGGATCCCGGCTACGACGCTGGTGGACCGGACCGGGGTCACGGCCGGCTCGGGCCTGCGGCTCCCGGGGAGTCTCTTCATCAATGTCAACGTCCAGGAGACCCGGGTCGGTTCACTGGACGCACGGGCCGAGCGGACCAGTCGGGTGCGGTCCTGGCCGGATCTGCGTCTCGGGGTCTCCGACCTCCCCCTTCCCGGTAGCTGGGAGGGATGGGTCGAGCGGGTCACCCTGTCCACCGGGTGGCAGCGGATCGATGAGGAGGTCGAGTTCGGCCAGGCCATCCTCCAGCGCAGGAGCCGGTCCGACCTCCGAGTTCCGGTGGAGGTGGTTGTGGAGTGGGGAGGCGGCTTCGCCACCCGATATCGGGGGCTCCTGGGGCGGGGCGAAGGGGTGGATCCCACCGGCACCACGGAGCGTCTGCGGCGGGATCATGGGGTGTCGGTGGAAACGGTGATCGCGCCCCAGGCCGGTCTCGGGGGCCGGATGCAGGAGCCGCTCCGCTTCGCGCTCATCCTGGACTGGTCCGAAACCGAGGACTGCCGGGTCACAACGGCCCAGGATCGGTGTGTCGCCTTCCTGTCGCGACTCGATCGGAGCGTGAACCTGGCCGTCAACACGCGCCTGTCCGACATGGAGGTGGGCGGGCGCGTCGCCTTGAACGACCGGCGGTCCTTCGTGGGATTGCAGACGGGAGCGACCCAGTTCCAGATGGGAATCTGGGCTCGAATGGTCTTCTCGTCGGGGCCTGCCGCCCTGCTGGGTAGGCCCGTCGACCCGTTCTGAGTCCGGGGGCGAGGCCCATCGGGCCATGGGAGCGCCCACCGGGTGGCCCCAGACTGGGGCATGACGCCTGAAGAACGACGTACCGTCCTGATCACCGCCGTTGTCCTCCTCCTGGCCAGCACGGTCAGGTTGGCGTGGGAATCGCGACCGGTGACCCCGCTTCTTCCTCCCGATTCGTCCGCCTACGCTGAGCTGATTCCGGCCACCGACTCCCTCCTGGCCCTGGAGGAGCGCCGCCGCACGCCCCTGGCTCCAGGCGAACGTGTGGACCCGAACCGAGCCGATGAGGTGGAGCTCTCCCGGCTGCCGGGGGTGGGGCCGGCGCTGGCTCGTAGGATCATGGACGACCGGGAGCAGAGGGGGCCCTTCCGGAGGTTGGACGAGTTGGCGCGGGTGCCGGGGGTCGGTCCTGCGACGGTTCACCGGTTGGAATCGCTCCTGGATCTGGACAACCCGCCGCCTGGAGGGATCAGGGGGGACGCTGCGGAACCCCTCGACCTCAACCGTGCCGATGAGGTGGAGCTGGAGCGTCTGCCGGGTATCGGGCCTGCCCTGGCCGAACGAATCCTGGCGGAGCGGCGCCGGCGCGGCCGCTTCGAGGCACCGGAGGACTTGTTGGAGATTTCCGGGGTCGGGCCGATAACCTGGGAGAGGTTACGTCCCCTCGTAACAGTGGACGGAGCCCACGGGGGCCCGCATTGAGCCTCTCCCNACCGTCCCTCCGATCCCGGTATCCGGAATGGCTACACGACTCGCCCAGGACCGACTCGGGGACCTCTGTCTCCGGGAAGGTCTGATCACGCCGGAGCAGTTGCAGACGGCGCTGACCGAGTCCCGCAGCTCCGGGAGTCGACTCGGGGTCATGCTGGTCAAGATGGGCTTCGTGGAGGAGGCCGAGTTGACCCGCACCCTGGCCCGTCAGTATCGGGTTCCGGCCGTGGATCTGGATCGGGTGAAGGTGGATCCCAGGATCATCAAGCTGATCCGCCCCGAAGTCGCCCACAAGCACCTGGTCCTGCCCCTCCGGAGGGTAGGCCGTACGCTGACGGTGGCCATGGCGAATCCGTCGGACCTGGGCGCCATTGACGATCTGAAGTTCATCACCCGTTACGAGATCGAACCGGTGGTGGTGGGTGAGCACACCCTCCGAAAACACCTGGACCGGTACTACCAGAACTCCGAGGAGAACAACATCGGAGCCCTGGCGGACCTCATCGACGAGGCCGACCTCGAGTTCGTGGAGGATGACGACGACGAAGAGGTCTCGGTCGCCGCCCTGCAGGAGCAGATCGACGCCGCGCCGGTGGTGAAGTTCATCAATGGACTCCTCACCGACGCCGTCATGAAGGGGGCCTCGGACATCCACATCGAGCCGTACGAGAAGGAGGTGCGGGTCCGCTACCGCATCGACGGGGCGCTGCACGAGGTCATGAAGCCCCCCATGAGAATGAAGGCGGCGCTGACGAGCCGGATCAAGATCCTGGCGGATCTGAACATCGCTGAGCGACGGGTCCCTCAGGACGGCAGGATCAAGCTGCGGCTGCGCAAGCGGGTGGTGGATTTCCGGGTGTCCACCCTTCCGGTGATCTTCGGTGAGAAGATCGTGCTCCGGATCCTGGACAAGGGGAATCTGACCTTCGACCTGGAGAAGTTCGGCTTCGAGCCCAAGGCCGAGAAGGACTTCATGCATGCCATCATGAAGCCCTACGGCATGGTCCTGGTGACCGGACCTACCGGGTCCGGGAAGACCACCACGCTCTACTCGGCCCTCTCCAAGGTCAACACTGAGGAGGTGAACATCATGACGGCGGAAGATCCGGTGGAGTACAACCTCCACGGGATCAACCAGGTCCTGGTCCGCAACGAGGTGGGCATGAGCTTCGCGGCTGCCCTACGAGCATTCCTGCGACAGGATCCCAACATCATCATGGTGGGTGAGGTGCGGGACCTGGAGACCGGAGGGATCGCCATCAAGGCGGCCCTCACCGGCCACCTCGTCCTTTCGACACTCCACACGAATGACGCGCCGTCCACCGTGACCCGGATGATGGACATGGGTCTGGAGCCCTTCAATGTGGCCGCTGCGTTGAACCTCATCACCGCCCAGCGCCTGGTTCGTCGGATCTGCAACAACTGCAAGGCCGAGACGACCTATCCCGAGGAGTATCTGGCGGCCGCCTCAATCCCGCCGGAGTACGCGGCTCGCACCACCTTCTACAAGGGAAAGGGGTGCGACGAGTGCAACGGCTCGGGGTATCGCGGTCGACAGGGGATCTACGAGGTCATGGCCATGACCCCCCGGATCCGGAAGTTGATCATGCAGGAGTGCGGCACCGATGAACTCCGATCCCAGGCCATCGCCGATGGGATGCTCACCCTTCGCGTGGATGGACTGAA
>SL_3KL_010_SEDDRAFT_10000308_pt1 | contig 37645 bp, 54 predicted proteins | sample SodLakKL_010_SED_2_FD_10381 | JGI IMG/M metagenome (IMG submission 10381) | reverse complement strand
CAAAAGATATGGGTTAACTGCTATGAAAATAGCTAAAAAACTAAGTAAAGTTGGTTTTAGTGAGTGGGAAAAAAGATATAAGAGTATAAATAAAAGGTGTTAAAGATAAAATATAAATATATATTAAACTTAATCTTAGGAAAATGATTTTTAAATTAAAAACAAATAAAAAAAATAGGAGTTAATATCATATGATACTTTTAGTTCTTCTATGTTTATTTATATACTTTATATGCAAAACAAGCTCAAAGAGTGTTGATTGGGTTTTTGAACCACTTGACAGTATATCTATTAGCAATATACAAACATCCAACAATACTGAAAATTCAAATATAGAAGCTCAAAAACAAACAACATATTGCGAAGAAAATGTAAAAGAAAATTCAGATTTTAGACCTAAATGTTTTGATGAATATATAGGGCAATCAGATGTTAAAGAAGCTCTTTCGGATTTCATAGAAGCAAGTATTATAAGAGAAGAAAAATTTCCCCATTTCTTAATATCAGGACAAGCAGGGACTGGAAAAACTTTACTTGCTCAAATAGTAGCTAATCAATTAGGAGTAAATTTTGTTGAAACTATTGCTTCTGCAATAGAAACTCCTGAAATTCTTATTAATAAAATAAGAAAAACTAACGGGGGAATTCTCTTTATTGATGAATTACATGCCATTTCCAGAGAAGTGGCGGAAGCTTGTCTTTATAGAACTATGGAAGAATTTAAAGACCATGCAGGGAGAAGGGTTAAGAAATTTACTTTAGCAGGTTGTACTACGGAATTAGGAGAAATACTTGAAAGTAGAAAACCTCTTTATGAAAGATTTAAACTCCCTATTGAATTAGAAACATATAAAAAACAAGACTTAATAAAAATTGTAAAACAATATAAAGAAAAACAATATCCAAATGATATTTTACCACACGAAAGACTTATATATAATAAAATAGGTAGAAATGCAAGAGGAACTCCGAGAAAAGCTATTAAATATGTGGATGCTGTTATTAGATTAAATGGAGATATAAATAAAACTTTTAAATTTTTTAAAATAATAAAAAATGGATTTACTTTAAAAGATTTGGAAGTGTTGGAATATTTAGCACAAAATGAAAAACCTGTTGGATTAAAAGGTTTAGTTTCTTACTTGGGAACTTCAAAAGCTAATTTTGAATATTCAATAGAACCATATTTGGTACAAAAATTAGCTATTCAAAGAACTCCAAGAGGTAGAGTAATTACAGAAAAAGGTAAAAAATATGTAAAAGAATTAAAAAAAGAATTGGAGAAAAGAAAATGAAAAACAAAAAACTTGCAGATGTTATTGTAGATAACAAATTATGTAAATTAGCTTGTGTGAGGTTAATACAAACAGGAGACGCCGAAAAAGTTGGAACTGAATTTGCAAAAATGTGTAATATTGAAGAAAATGTAGGTTTAATTAGTTATGTTCAAGACCCTGTAAAAGTATTAAAAACAATGAATAAGATAATCAAAAGAGATATTATAATGGTAAGAAAATATATGAACAAAAAACCAGATTTAAAAAAGGTTAGAAAAACTTGGGAAGAATTGGGGTTATCAACTGAAGAATTATCATAAAAAAGGATTATAAATGAAATTTAATGAAAAAAAATTTAAAGAACATTTGACTTTAAATGGTTTAAGTAAAAGGACTATAAACCTTTATTGTACAAATATAAACGTTTTTCTAAACAACTATATAAAAGAAGAAGAATTGACACAAGAAAATTTTAATAAAGCTCTTTTAGAATTAAAAGAAAATATAGCTAAAAGTACTTGGAATACATATTTAACTTCTTTAAGGTCTTTAATAAATTTTTTAAATGTAGATATAGAAACTCCTAAAAAAAGTAAAGAAGAAAAGAAAATCCCTTATTTTATAACTAAAGAATATTTTGAAACTGAAATAATAAGAACAGCAGAATGTATTTTTAAAAGAAATAATTTAAGAAACAAAGCTTTATTGAGGTTTATGTTTGAAACTGGAGTTAGAAGAGAAGATATTTTATATACTAAAAGAAAAAATTTTGATTTAAAAAACAAAACAGCTAAAATATATGTTCCTAAAAATAAAAAAGAAAGAAATGTTTATTTTACAGAAAAAACAAAGAAAATTCTTGAAAACTTTTTCTCTATAACTGAAGAAAATAACAATGCTTTTAATATAAACAACAAAAGAACAATCAATTATATTTTTGATAAATTAAAGGAATGGTTAAGCAATAATAAACTCCACCCACATTGTTTTAGACATTCATATGCAACTATATTGAGACAAAATGGTTGTCCTTTAGAAGATTTAAAAGAATTAATGGGTTTAGATAGTTATCAAACAGTTTTAAGATATGCTCATATTTCACAAAGTGAAATAAAAGAAAAATATAAAAAATATTTTAGATAACCTATAAAAAAGTATTTAAAAAAATGCAAGAGATAAGAAAATTGTATGATAAATTAGATGAAAAATGTTTTGACAAGAATTGAGTTTTGTAATAAACTAAATAAAAAATAACAGAGGAGAAAAAAATGAAATTATTAATTTTTTCAATTATTTCAATGTTTGTTTTTAGCAGTAATGTATTAGCAGTAGTCCATGATACTAATATAGGAAATGAATATGATATATTAGTGCATAGTGGTGATATGCGAGGCAATAATAATATGGGAACTTGGAAAGACCCTTCATCAATTATCTCAGGAAGTGAATTCAATTACCGATACACAGAAGGGTCTGAAAACAGATTAGAAAATTATGGGTACTTTGATTATTTGCCAGAAGTCGGAGCCAAAAATAGTTTAATCCTACAAGGTTATTCAAAAATCTATGATTTTGAAAACGAGACAGATAACCCATTAACAGCTATTGAATATTATGGTTGGCAAGATAAAATTAATAAATTACATACTGACTATGTGCTAACAGAAGAGTGGGAAGCTTATTCAGCTCAATCACAAGACAAAAGAATTATTGACAACAAAAATGAACTTACGAGAGTAAATGATAGACATACTAAATGGAATCAAAAACAAGATAGCAATATAGACCACCTGAATAATCGAGTTGATGATTTAGATAGTAGAGTTGATGATTTAGATAGTAGAGTTAGTGATTTAGAAGAGACTCAATATATAATAGGTGGTAGAATTCGCATATTAGATACCAAGAATTGGAATGTAGAACTGTTTGCTGATTACTCAACCAATAGAAATAAAATTGACAGAACTGGGATAACATTTACATACAAATTAGGAGAAAGTTATTCAGATAGGAAAATTAGGATACTTGAAAAAAGATTAGATAAATTAGAAAATAATAATTTAAAATAATAAAAAATAGAAATTGCAATGTATAAAATGATATTTTTATTCTACATTAATTTATTTTTAACATTTCTTTTAGCTTTTTATATAATATGTTTTTAATTGCTTATATATATTATATAGATATATTACTATTATAGACTTATTGTTTATTTTTATTTATTATAGTCTTATAAATTACTGATTATTTTAACATTATTTAATTTAATAGTCTTTATATGGAAACAGAGACTATAAAAGCTTTTTTATTTAAATCATTTACTAACGTAAATAATTTAAAGCAAACAAACAAAAAAATAACAACATTTAATGCTTATATTTTATCCCCTGAAAGAAAAAAATATTTTTTAAAAAGTTTATTTAAAACTTGACATGGGTGGGTAAGTTGTGGTATAATAGAATTAAGTAGAAGAAGTAAGGTTTCAAAAACCAAACCAAAGTAAGGAAAGAATCAAATGAGAATTTTAAATTTTATAATAAATTATTGGATAGAAATATCGGTTGTACTAAATATTATACATATTTTAGGTAGAGCTGTATCTAAAAGTACTTCTTTTACATGGGATGAAACTTTTTTTAAAAAAATGGGAATTTTAATTGAAGTTGTTTTTGGTATAGATAACATGAAAGAAAATAGAAAACAAAATAATTTTAAATATACAAATAAATTAGAACAAATTGATTGTTGTAAAAATTGTCAAATATTAAAAAAAAATAAAGGGCAAAATGAAATATAAATATAAAGGATTTGAATCTTATATTATAAGAGATGGTTATGAAGAATTAGCTATACGTTGTTTAGAATTATATAAAAATAAGGGGGTGGATAATGATATTTCGTACTTTAATAAAAGGGGCTTTAAGATATTTAAAACATAATCCTTTAAAAATGAAACTTAATCAATCTGTAATTTTTACAATAACTGAACCTATAGAAATAGAATGGATGAAACATATTATCAAAATAGAAATAGATGAAAATGATATAGTAATTTCTGCAAAAAGAAAAAAAAATAGAAAGGATAAAAAACATAGATTTAGACCAGAAAGTTAAAAAATATAAATAATAAATATAAAAAGGAGATAAAAGTGCCTTATATTGAAGATAAAAATAATTTAAGAAAAAAAATGGACCAAATAGTTGGTTGGATGAAAGTTTGGGAAGTGAAACCTGATGGTAAATTGAATTATATTTTGTATAAATTTTGTAAAGATACTATTGAACCTTCTTATAACAACTATAAAAATTATTGTGCAGAATTAAGACAATGTGCAACTGAAATAGAAAGAAGATTATTAGCACCTTATGAAGATAAAAAGATACAAGAAAATGGAGATGTGTTAGGTAAGAAGGATAAAGTTTGTAAGAAATGTTTTCATTATCATGAACATAGATGTTATAATCAATATAATAATTTTAATATTGTTGATAAAAATTTTATTTGTAATCTTTTTGAAAAAAAAATATATAAATAAGGGGGATATAATGGGTTTTTTTAAGCAAATGAAAGAAGGTTGGAAAAAAGATTTGGAAAATGGTTTAAGTGGTTTTTTTAAAAAAGTGTTAAATAAATTTAAAGAAGGTATAAAACCAGTTCCAGATAAACTACAAAAATATTATGATTATTGGGATAATAAAAAATTAAATCCTGAAACAAATGATGCTTTATCTTTAATAGCAGAGTTGATTGACCCCAAAGTTTCAAAACTTATAGTAAAAAAAGCTAAAAAGTTAATGGAAAAACAAAATGATAAAATAAATAAAATCATAGAAGGTATTCCTGAAGATTTAAAAGATTTAGAAACAGAAGATGAAGCAGTGCAGAAGATACTTAAACTTATTAAAAAATATATTTAAAAATAAAAGGAATAAAAATGATAAAATTAATACATCAATACATTGCAATATATACTTTCACTGTTTTAACTTTTATAGGTTTATTTAATAAAAATTTTAATATTGCTGGTTTAAATTTTTCATTAGTTTTGTTATACATTTTTATTTATTTACAACCATTTAATAAAGGAATTTAAATGTTTGATTATAAAAAATGCGATAAATGTAAAATGTTTTTACCTAGAAAATTTCTAACACCTGCTCAAATGACTAAAGGTAATAGAAAAAAAAGAGTTTGGCTATGTTCTAATTGTAAAAAAATTATAATAGAAAGACAAAAAAATGAACAATCAAAGAGAAAAAGATAGAAAAAAATTAATAGAATTTTATAAACAAATATTATACATGGAAGCTTTTTTAGAAGAGATGGATAAAAGATATCCAATTACTCAAAAGTTTCATGAAACTGTTGAAAGAAATAAAAGAGAATTGGATAAAATTAGACATGAATTTATATGGGAAATATCAGAAATGGATAAATATAACAAAAGGATAGAAGATGAATAATAGAAAAAGGGCAGATATAACTTTTTATGTAGCTGGTCCTATTGAAAGTTGTACACCTAAAAGAAAAAAAGAAATAATAGAAGTTAGGGAAAGAATTTGGGAGGAATTAAAAAAACCATTTGTTTTAATATATGACCCAATTAAAATGGAAGCAAAAAAAGTAGGTAAAAATTCTAATGAACAATGTCAATATTTAAAAGGTTTAAAACAGGGTGGTCATTGGAATAAATTTTATGAAGAACTTTGGAAAATATGGTTTGGGTCAATTGATGATACAGATAATGTTATGAGTGTTTTACAAAATTTAAGAATGAGAAAATTTATAGATGGTAATTATGAAGAAGAAGCTGCTTGTTGGGGTGATTTTGAATCGGTTGTTCGGTCTGATTTTATAATTGTTCATTTACCCAAAGTTTCTACAGTCGGAACTCATTGGGAAATGTTAATAGCTGCTTTATTCAGAATTCCCATATATCTTATATTACCAGAAACATCAAAAACACAATCTAATTCTACAATGCTTTTTGGTGTAGAAAAACTGAGTAAAGGAGAAGTATTTTACAGTGTTGGTAACTGTATTAAATTTATAAAAGAAAACTATAAAATATAAAGGACAATTATGGCTTATGTTTGTTATTGTGATAAATGTAACAGAGTGATTAAAGATAAAGAACCAAGACAAACCTTAGTATATACCGAACCTATAACTAAAAAAGAAAAAAATAGATTAATAGAAGAATATGTAAATAATCCAACTGCTTTTGGAAAAAATATTCATAAGTATAGTCTTAATTCACAATTGGACAAATTAAAAGAAAAGGTAATATGTATAGATTGTGTTAAAATATTAAATAAATTTTTTAATTTAAAAAAAAAAGAAGTTACCAAAATATTAGAAAAATTAGAAAGTATGTATGAAGAAGGAGATGAAAATGAATAATGATGTTAATAAATTTGTTGAATTGGTAGAAAATCAATTTAAATATGGTGGAAAAAAATATGCCAATGATGATAAAAAAGAAGCTACAGATATTTTATTTGATAGATATGGAAAAGATTGGTTTTTAGGGACTATTAACAAATACATTTTTAGATATACAAATGTTGCAAGAGAAAGAGATTTATTAAAAATAGCTTGTTATAGCTTTATAATGTGGTTAAAGAGAGGGTTTCACATTGATAATGAGAGAATAGCACCTATAAATACTACAGTTGAAAATAAAAAAAAATCTTATCCTACTTGGGTATTTAAATTAAAAAATAAAATAGAAGAATATGAAAAATATTATATGGATAGTTTTTCTTTATCAGATATTGAAAAAATATTATTTTCAATGAATAGACTTGATTTTTTCTGTGAAATTACCGAAAGTGAAATTTTAAAAATATCAATATTTTGTTATTTTATTTGGAAAACAGAAATAAAAAATAAAGGAGAAGACCAAGATATTAATCACATTAGTGATAAAAAATAGAAAGAGGTAAGAGTGTAATGATAAAAAATAATTATGAAAATCCAGATAAAAAAAGGATAATAGCGTGGTGTGCTTATTGTAAAGACCCAGTATATGAGTATGAAAATTTTGAATATGATAAGCATGAGAATAAATATTATCATTTTTTTTGTTATGAACAAATGAATTTATTTATGGATTTAATATGAAAAAAAGAAAAGTAGTTGTTATAGATTGGAGTATTTTTTTATATATGTCAGCGTATGCTTCTAAAAAAGCACCAATGCCTGCCACCTACATAGCAATGACTATGATTTTAGGCAATTTAAAAAAGATAGGGGTGAATGAAGACGATTTGATAATAGTTGGATGTGATATGTATTCTAGTTGGCGTAAAAGATACATAGAACAAGCAAAAGCTGATAGAACCCCATTAGATAAACAAATATATAAAGATTTTAATAAACAATTGGAAAAAGTAGATAAAGGAACTGACTTTTTCATTTGTAAGATACCTAATATTGAATACGATGATATTGCAGCTGTAGCGTGTAGATATTATAAAGATGATGAAGTTATTTTACTTAGTTCAGATAGTGATTTACACCAACTTTGGAAATATCCAAATGTAAAAATATTTTCTCCACATAATAAAAGTAAACGTTATAAAATAAAACCAAAAAACTTCAATGTTAAAAAAGAAATAGCAAAATTAATAATGAAAAAGGGTCATAATAATTTGGGGGTTCCTACTACAGAAGAAGAATATAAAGTTAAAAAATTATGTGTTGATATGATAAATTTACCAGAATGGGTAGAAGATAAAATTAGAAAAGAGCTTGATAAAATAAAACTACCTAAAGATTATGATTCAAATTACTTATCATCAAAGACTATCATTAATAGATATCTGGCTTTATATGTTGATAAATCTAAAGTAATTACTTATGAAGATTGCGTGAAAAAAATGGAAAGAAAAAAGAAAAAACAAAGAAAGAAAAGGAAAAAGAAAAGAAGTACAAAGAAATCAAAGGCAGCGAACAATGGTTGAGAAAGAACTTCTATATAGGCTTATGGAGTGTGATAATGAGTAATATAAGAAAACAAATAAAGATGTGGATAACCAAAGATGGCACTAAAATCAGAATATGTGAAATGTATTTTTTGATTAAATAAAGAAAACAAGGAGAATCAAAATGAAAATGACAGTAACTAAAAAAATTGGTAAAAAAACCTATAAGTTTACTCTTGAAGGTAATAATCTACATGATGTTGTAATGGAAAATGAAAAACTTTCATTTCGTTCAGTAGAAGAATGTGGTCTTTGTGGTAGTAATAATTTGTATTTGAAAGCTTATATCACCAAAGAAGGTTATGAATATACTAAAATCTGTTGTGCAGGGTGTGGCGGAAGTGTTACTTTTGGACAAAGGCAAGATAATAAAGACCAGTTTTATTTACGAAAATCTGATAATGGGCTTGATTGGCAAGAACGGGTAGGAAAAAATGATAAAAATAATGACAAACCAAATTCTGATGGTGCACTTTCAACTCCAATTGAAGAAATAGATTCAGATGAGGAGCCTTACTAAAAATCATGAAAACTTATATATGTTCTAAATGCGGCAGGCTCAGAATAGGTAACACCGATATAACAAGTAAAAAAATAATTTGCTGGGCCTGTTGCTTAAAAAAAGCGAGTAATTACAAAGTTTCTGATGAAATTAAAAATAAAATGTCAGAAAGTTTAAAAAAAATATTTGTGAAAATAAGAGACAAGGCAGTATACAAAACTAAAGATAAAGAATTGGCAAATTCAATAGCATGGGATTTTGTTAAAGAGAATGGAAAACAAAATAAAAATGGGAAGTGGGTTAAAAAAAGAGGAAAGAAATTTTGGGAGTGGGATAGAAAAAAAATTAGAGATTTTGTAAAACAAAAAATTAAAGAAGAAGGAGATTAACATGGATGAAAAATTAGTTCAGAAAAAAGCTCTTTTTAAACGAGTTTTTAAAAGTAAGCAGGGCCAATATTTAGTAAGATTATCCTTTACAAAAAAGGATAAAAATGGCAGTTGGTGTACTACAACAAAAGCAGTTTATGATTTTGCAAGTAAAGCTTTTGAAAATAATGAAAAGGTTTTGGCAACTGTTAATAAAACACAAGACTCAATACATGTCACACGAATTGAAAAAGCAAAACAGAACGGTAAAAAGAAAAAAGGTAAAACTTCCAAAAACACAAAAACAAAAAATGACAATAAAAAAACTAAATTAAATTATGATAATGGTCGTTCAGCTTCTATAGAAAAACAAGTTATTGTAAAAGCAGTTGCTGAAACTGTTAAAGGTATACAGTTGGATGATGAAGAAACTGTGCTTGATTTAATTGACAAGTTGTTGAAAAAATATGATAACTACATGAACAGCTGATGAATAAAGAAGAATATTTAAAAAATAAAATTGAAGAATATTGTAAAATATTTAAAATACCTAAATTGACCATAGAAAAGATGGAAATGGTGGGTGTGGTGATGTATGTCAAACCACCATTTTTGTCTTACAATAAAAAGGAAATAAAAAATATATCAAAACCCGAAATACTATTGACTATTTTACATGAGTTAGCTCATATAAAATTCAAACATTATGAAGGTAAAGAGAAGTTTAGAGAGCTATATGAAAAAAAGGCAGAATTTTGGGCGTTAGAGCAAATTCAAAAACATGAACCTAAAGTTTTTGATATATTATTAAAGGAATTATTAAAGAAAAAAGGAAGATAAATATGGTAAATAAAAAATATAATGAACAAATTATTTCTAGTAATCTTGAAAAATACTGTAGGAAAAAGAATATTAAAATTAAAAAATATGGCAATGCAAAAATGCTAGATTGCCCCTTTTGTGGTAGCAATATGTCAGCACAAATTATACCATCAAGTTCTAAAATAAACTGTTTGGATTGTGGTGAATATTATAGTTTATTGGATATCGCAAGAAAAAAAGATTATAATGGAGATAAAAATATAAAAGATTCTGAAATAATTTATCAAATCAAAGAAGAGCTAGGATTAGAAATAGTAACTGATAAAGATGAAGAAAAAATAAATACTTTATTAGATTTTTATAAAGAACAAAAATTTGATATGGTTCAATTAGTTCCAAATGGCAAATATCCAGTAGAACATGATTGGCCAAATAAAACTCATAAGAAACAAGAAGAATGGATGAGGTGGGTTGAGAATAAAAGTAATCTGGGTCTTAAAACTGGAAAAATTTCAGGTATAACAGTAGTTGATATTGATAAAAAAGAAATACCATCAGAAATAAAACCATTATTAGAAAATACTTTAATACAAAAAACTCCGAATGGCTGGCATTACATATATAAATATGAAAAAGATTTACCTAAAACAAGGATAGATGAATTAAAAATAGACATAGAAAATGATGGCGGTCAAATAGTAATAGCACCTAGTAAGACAAAAAATAAAAAAGGTAAAATATGTAATAGAGATTTTAAAGAGTTAATCCCCCCTGCTAAAATGCCTGACAAATTAAAGGAATTATTAAAGAAAAAATCAAATGTATCTACTGTAAACAATTCAGAATATATGACAGAACAGGTAAAAAAGGAGTTATATAGAAAACCTTTAATAGGAGAAAGCGAAGGTAGAAATCATTTATTTATAAGTTTATTTGGATTATATAGAAAATTTTTAAGTTTAAGTCAAACTAAAGAATCATTAAGAATTTTAGATAAAGTAATTTGTGACCCACCGTTGGGAAAAGAATTAGAGAGAACAGTGTTTAAAAGTGGGGAAAAATATTTCAAATTTGATGAAGATGAATTGGCAAATAAAGTATTACGACATTTGAAAGAAGTTAAAAAATCTACTAAAAAAGATATAGAGTTATCTGTTATGGGAAATTTTACTAAGGGTGAAGAAAAAACTCGTTTAAGTAAAGCTTTGCAATACCTTATAAGAGAAGGAAAAATAGTAGAGAGTGGTGTATCTTTATATGAAGTAATAGAAGAAATGGATTGGACTGACATTATATCTAATACAGATAAACCAACTGATTTTAAAGTTCCTTATTTTAATGACTATATACAAACAAACGATTCAGATTTGATTATAGTTGGGGGAAGAAATAAGACAGGAAAATGTTTAAAAGATGCTTATATTTTATCTAATAAAGGGTTATTGACTATTGAAGAAATTGGTAAAAAAAGGCCAGATGGTTTTTCTGAATTGGGGAAACATAACAGAATATTTGCAGGCACATTAAAAGATAAAATATATAGACACCCGCAAGCATTTTATAAGGAAAAAGTAAATAAAACTATTAAAATAACTACTAATTTTGGGTATGAGTTAGAAGGAACTCCAGAACATCCAATAAAAGTTATTAAACATGGTTTTAAAAATGGGGGACATACTAGAAATATTGTTTTTAAGAATTTGGAAGATATAAAAGAAGGTGATGAAGTAATATTACAGTCTCCAAATATGTTTCCAACGGGAAAAACAAAAAAAGAAATACCTTTAGAATTTAATAAACATCCTAATGCAAGTCAATTAAAAGAATTTGAAATACCAAAAGGGATAAATCCAACCTACGCCAAGTTACTAGGTTTTATTATGGGCAATGGGAATTTAAGTCAAGAAAATACTATTTGTATATATCAAAATAAAAAAGATACCCAAGTTATTGAAGAATTAAAAAGGATAGGAGGAGAGATAGGAATAAAACCAAGTGTATCTGTTAAAGGCAGATGTGTTAAATTAATGTTTTGCTCTGCCAAATTAACATGGTGGGTTAGAAAAAAACTATTAAGATTAAAAAATTCAGATTCTAAAAACATAACTTCTCCGAATAGAACTATACCTAAAATAATACGAACCGCTTCTAAGGAATGTCAAATAGCTTTTATTGAAGCTTTATTTAGCTGTGAAGCATACTATACCAGAGAAGGGACATTGGACATAACAATGTCTAGCGAAGAACTAATAAAAGCTTTGCATATTATGCTATTAAATTTTGGTATAATTTCAAAAAGAAAAACAAAAAAAGTAAAAAAATATGAACATAATACTTATTGGAGATTAACTTTGTCTGTAGAGATGACAAATAAGTTTTTTGAGATTTTTAAACCTACTAAGTATAAAAATACTAAAATAAAAAAATACAAAAAGAAAGGTTTTCATATAAGAAGAATTGGGGGGAGCCAATATCAAGAAGGTTTTTTCATTAATAAAGTTACTAAAACAGAAATAAAAAATAAAGAAACTTATGTTTATGATTTCACAATGAATAACCCCTATTATAAAATAAATCATCAATTTTGGTCTAGCGGTTTTATTAGCCATAACACAGTATTATGTCAAAATTTCTTAAAGGGTTTTGTAGAGCAAGGTATTAAACCTTATTACATAAGTAATGAAACTGGAAGTCGTAGTAGTAGAGTAGCTATTAGGTTAGGATTGAAAGATGGAGATTTTAATAGATGCTTTTGTTCTGACCCACAAAAGGTTATATTACCAAAAAATGGAGTTACTATTTATGATTGGGTATTACCTGGAGATTTTGCAAGAACCGATAAATTGTTTAATGGTTTTGTAGAGCAATTGGAAAAAAAAGGAGGTATTTTAATAGCTTTTGTTCAGTTAAAAGAAGATGATACTTTTTTTGCTAAAAATATGATTGGCAATTTCCCTGCGGTATTGTCTAAATATGTATGGGAAGACGATAGTGGTAATTTAACAAAGTTTGTTTTAAAATATGTCAGAGAATCAAAGGTTGGTAAAAATACAAATATTGAAATACCCTGTAAGTACAATAGAGATACTATGAGGGTTGAAAGAATAGAAGATTTAATGAAAGGAAAAAAATGATATTAGCCTTAGATTTATCTTTAAAGTGCACTGGGTATTCAATATTTTCATCAGATAAGAGACTTCTAGATAAAGGTCGTATAAAACCCGCAAAAGATTTACCTAATGGTATTAAAATCCATAAGATTACAAAAGAAGTTAAAAATCATTTTGAAAATGTTGAAGATTTGATTGTAGAGGATATTTATTTTGGTTGTAATGTAAAAACTTTAGTTTGGCTAGCGAGGTTATCTGGGGCTGTTTTAACAGAATGGGTAGATTACAAATATAAGACTCCTATCTTTTACCCAGCTAACACTGCACGAAAATTAGTAGGGTTAAAAGGTAATGCTCATAAATCCGAGGTCCAATGTTGGGTTTTGGATAAATATAATTTTGAAAAGAAAGAAACCATCTCAGGTTATAAAAGTAAAATAACAAAAATTTGTAACAGAAAGAAAAATAAAGAACTAACTAAAGGACAAGCCAAATATCGTTTAAACAAGTTAAGTAAAAATATAAATGAACAGACAGGTATAGGAGAAGATTTGGCTGATAGTATAGTAATAGGTTTGGCATATTTTGCTGAAGTAGAACAACAAGGAGAATAATATGTCAAAGAAGAAAAAAAATATTGACAAACTTATAGATAAATATGAGAAAAGATATTTTGCCCAAAAGGGTGCAAATATAGAGGTCAAACCTAAAATCAGAACTGGGATTTTTTCATTGGATTATGTTTTAGATGGGGGAATTTCACAAGATTTGGGTGGCCATATGATAGAGTTTTATGGCGGTGAATCGAGTGGTAAATCTACTGTAAGTCTAAAAATAATTTCACAATATCAAAAACTGGGTAAAGATTGTGTTTATATAGATGCGGAAAATAGTTATGACCCAGTTTATGCAGATATTTTAGGAGTTGATAACGAAAATATATTGGTATTAAAACCTAGCACATTAGAAGATGCAGGCGATGTATTGCTTGAATTAATGGGAGAAGTAGATTTAATAGTCATTGATAGTATCACTGCTTTAGTTCCTAATTCAGAAGTTGGTAGAGATTTAGAAAATAAAACTATGGGTGCCCAAGCATCTGTTAATTCTGTATTGTGTAGGAAACTAAACAGGGTAAGAAATAAAACAGCTACTTCTATTATTTTTATCAATCAACTTAGAGAGAAAGTCGGCCAAATGTTTGGCTCACCATTGACTACAAGTGGCGGTAGATGTTTTGATACTGAAACTAGAGTTGTTACTAAAGACGGTTATAAAGGGCTGGATGGAATCAGAGTAGGGGATTTAGTACCTACTTTAAATTTAAAAACTGGCAAGGTTGAATATAAACCTATTGTTGATGTTTTTGAATATGACTACAATGGGCAAATGATAAGATTTATAAATAAACATAGGAATATAAAATTTTTATTTACTCCAAATCATAAATGCCTAGTTAAAAAATATCATAATGGGAAGACAAAATACCCCCATTATAAAATCATAGAAGCAAAAAAGCAAAGAAAAACTTACCCATTTCCTGTTTGTTTTTCTAGTAAAAATGAAGATTTAGATATATCTTCAGAAAAATTAATAAAAGAGGGACCGAGTTTACCTGATTGGATATTTAAGTTATCAGATAATCAGGTTAAGACACTTATAGAAAGTTTAAAACATAAACCTACACTTATAAAAAATAAAAACAAAGAATGGATTAAAAAATTACATTTATTAATGGCAACTCACAATATTGCTAGTTACAAACACTATGAGTCTAATGGGGAATATAATATAAGGTTAAAAACCAATGATTATATCCATTTTAAGAGCGGTTTTGAAAATTATAAGGGGAAAGTCTGGGATATCCAGGTTCAAGATAATCCTCTACACTTTATAGAACGTAATGGGTGCATAATAGCTACTCACAATTCCTTGAAACATTTATATGATACTAGAGTATATTTTAAGCAAGGGAAACCAATTGATGTAGGCTCTGGTGACAATAAAGAAAGAATTGGATTCCACATGGACATGTGGTGTAAGAAAAACAAAAAAGGTAAGCCTTATAAAAGGATGGTAGTTAAATATTATTTTAATGGTCATTTAGAAGAAAAGATGAATCTACTCATAGCGGCTATTCGATTCGGAGTTATAGAGAAGGGCGGTTCTTGGTATGAATATGGTGATATTAAAATTCAAGGTAAAGAGAACTTGTTTGATGAAATAAAAGACTGGGACAAATTACAGAAAAAGGTTTTAAAGGCAATGGGTAAAAAGCATATTAAAAAAGAAAAGGGAGATTAAAATGAGAGCTTTAAAAATTGAAAAAATGTTAGAAGACATTGAAAATATTGATAAGGTACTAGAAGAAATAGAAGATGATTTTGAAATAGTAGATACTCTTTCTACAGTAATGAAATCTGGAATCACCAATAATGGAGAAGAAGCAAAAGATGCTTTAAATAAAGTATCGGGTGCTTTAAATAATTTAAATTTGATTTATTACCTTGCTAGTACTAAAAAAAAGGAAGTAGAAAATAAAGCATATCAGGCTATGAAAATGAAATGTGAAACAGACGGTATTAAATTTGTATCAGCGGCAGCTAATAGGTATGCCAGTAAACAAGCTCAGCCTTATAGAAGGTTAAGAAACATTGTAAAAGCTTACAGAGAAAGTTGTGAAAATAAAAGGTCATCTTTGCAGACTGTTTTAAATTTCTTGAAAGCTGAAATGACTAATATAGGTCCAGAATAAGAAATACAAAAGTTGGCTCAATAGTATTGACTTGCAGTAAGTTTATATGGTATAATAAAACCATAGTAAAAAAGAAATTTATAAAGATTGGGAGGGAAGAAATGACAAAGCCAATAACAAGAAAGCATCTCAAGCGTTATGGTGGTGGTTCAACAGCAGAAGATATGTGGTATGACAAAGAAATAATAACGGTTAAAGAAGGAGATAAATGTCCTGAGTGTGAAAAAGGTATAATGAAAGTAAGCAAACGAAACAAGCTATATTGTTCTGAAATATGTTGGAAGGCAGAAGAAGCTAAAAGAGAAAGATTATTCAATGAATGTGTAATGGAATCAGAACATGGAGACTGGGAAGATAGATAAAATAATGAAAAGAGTTATAGTTTTAGATTACAGTACTAAAGAGGGAAAATGATTACTTTAAATATTTTGGTAGAGTTTATAATACTTTATTTTATATGTTTAGGTATTGTTTTTTTATTTTATATCTGGAGAAAATAATGACTATTAAAGAATTATGTAAAATATGTCATAAAGTAGCAGTCTCTAAAGGTTGGTGGGATGAAAATAGGAATAGAGGAGAAATAATTGCTTTGATTCATAGTGAGCTCTCGGAAGCATTAGAAGCCTTGCGGAGTGGAAATAGACAAAAAAAGAATTCAAAATGGGAAAAAGACACTTATGAAGATGAGCTTATTGATGTAATTATAAGAGTTATAGATTTAGCAGAAGCTGAAGGGGTAAATGTAGAGTGGCAACTAAAAAATAAAATAGAATATAATAAAAAAAGGCCAAAAAAACATGGGAAAAGGTTTTAATGAAGAATAAAAACAAAGAAAATAATAAAACAGAACATGTAGATGTATGTCAATCACTGTTACAGCAAAGAAAAATATTTATTTATGATGAGATAACTAATAAATTTGCTAAAAAAATAACAAAAAAGCTTTATACTTTAGATTTTGAAAATAATTCTCCAATACAGGTTAGAATTAATTCTGGTGGCGGTAGTATTTCTGCTGGTATTGCTATTATAGATGCCATGAAAGATATAAAATCTCCAATTGTTACTTATATTAGTGGGGTTGCTTGTAGTATGGCAGCTATAATTAGTATTTGTGGAGATGAAAGAATAATGACTAGAAATTCTATTTGGATGATGCACCCAGGTAGTGGGGCAAACTGTGATTATTTTTCTTTTTTAAAAGATAGAATAAAAATGATTGACCTTTATGAAAAAAATATGGATAGAATATTAAAAGAATATACTAAATTAACAAAAGAAGAAATAAAAAATATGAAATATGGGGAATGTTGGTATAGTGCCAGTACTTGTCGTAAAAAGGGGATAGTAGATAAAGTAAAGATGTTATAATGAGAAATATTATACTTGGATTGTTTTTTATAATGGTAGCTAATATAATAAGTGTTAAAGCTTATTATAAAGATAAAGAAATACAAGAAGTAATTTCTAGAATAGGTTTTATCATAAGTAGTTGGTTTGGTTTATTTTTGTTAGGAGTAGGTTTGCTTTTGTTTATGCTAACTACTGGTTATAAACATTATTTATTATTAGGGTTGGCTTTCCCATGTTTACTGATGTTTTTTAAAAGTCAAAGGATGTAAAATGGATATTAAAAAAAAACACAAAAGAAAGCACACAAAACAGAATAGCTGTAATGCTATTTGCTATGTTCAATGGTTTTATAGGTTTAATAATATATAACATATTAAATGAAATAGAGAGATAAAACAAAAGAATTAAGGATAAGAAAAGTCTTTTGAGATAAGTCAAATTATATAAAGGAGTGAAGTGAAAAAAGTAATTAAACGAAATGGAAAAATAAATAAGTTTAAATTTAAAAAACTCAAAAAATCTATATTAAAAGCAGGAGAAAGTACAGGAGAGTTTGGTAAAAAAGAAGCAAAATCTTTAGCAGTTAAGGTTAGAGTGCTTCTACAAGACATGATAGAAGATAAAGTTGTAGCCTCTGAAGAAATTGCGGAAGTTGTAGAAGAAGTACTGATGAATAAATATAAACACACTGCCAAAGATTTTATACTTTATAGAGACCAACAACAAAGACATCGAGAAATCTCCATTAAAGAACAAATAAAGTTAGTAAACCAGTACCTTGAAAAGGAAGATTGGAAAGTAAAAGAAAATAGCAACATTACTTTTTCTTTATCTGCTATGAATAATTATATATCTTCTGAAGTAAGTAGAAATTATTGGCTAAATAATATATACCCCAAAAATATAAGAGATGCTCATTTATCTGGGGATTATCATATAAATGATTTAAATTTGATTACAAATTATTGTATGGGGCACGATTTATATGATTTGTTGACTGTAGGGTTTAAGGGAGTAAGAGGTAAAATAGAAAGCAAACCAGCAAAACATTTTAGAACAGCTTTAGGGCAAATGGTAAATTTTATTTTTACATTAGCAAATGAAAGTGCAGGTGCTCAGGCGTTTTCGAATGTAGACACTCTTTTAAGTCCCTTTATATATTATGATAAGCTTGGTTATAAAGAAGTTAAACAAGCAATACAGGAATTTGTTTTCAACATGAATGTACCTACTAGAACTTCAGCACAATGCCCGTTTTCAAATATAACTCTTGACTTAACCGTTTCTCCCAATTTCAAAAATCAAGCTGTTATAATTGGTGGGAAAACAAAGAAAAAAGTATATGGAGACTTCCAGAAAGAAATGGATTTGTTTAATAAAGCTTTTTTTGATGTTATGATGGAAGGGGATGCAAACGGTAGAGTATTCAGTTTCCCTTTGCCAAATGTAAATATAACAAAAGATTTTAATTGGAATACTCCCAATTTAGAAGGTCTGTGGAAAATAACGGGTAAATACGGGATACCCACCTTCTCTAATTTTGTTAATAGTGATATGTCCCCAGAGCAAACTAGAAGTCTATGTTGTCGCTTGAGATTATCTGTAGATAAACTAGAGAAAAGAGGTGGCGGGTTATTTGGGGCAAATAGTAAAACTGGGTCTTTAGGGGTAGTTACTCTCAACATGTCACGACTAGGCTATCTATCAAAAGATAGAGAAGAATTCTTAGAGAAACTAGACCATCTAATGTTTTTAGCAAAAGAAAGCTTAGAAATTAAAAGAAAAGTTTTAGAAAAATTTACAGAACAAGGGCTATATCCATATACCAAATTTTACATGAGAGATGTTAAAGAGAAGTTTGGTGAATATTGGAAAAATCATTTTTCAACAATTGGACTTATAGGGATGAATGAAGCAATGTTAAATTTGATAGGCGAAGATATTGGTTCTTATAACGGGAAAAGGTTTAGTTGTAGGGTTCTTAACTATATGAGAGATAAACTGATAAGCTTTCAAAAAGAAACGGGAAACCTTTTTAATTTGGAGCANTCTCCAGGAGAAGGGGCTTCTCATTCTTTAGCAGTAAAAGATAAAGAAAAATACAAAAACATTGTTTGTGCTAATGAAGAAAATTACAGGAAAGGGGCAGCAGCCTATTATAGTAATAGCACTCATTTACCTGTAAATTATACTGATGATTTAATAGAAGCTTTAGACCTTCAAGACGAATTAAATTCAAAATATACGGGGGGATGTATTCATCATATTTTTGTTGGCGAAAAAATAGATGATTGTGAATCAGTAAAACAACTTGTAAAAAAGGTATGTGAAAATTACACTCTCCCATATTTCACAATTACTCCAACTTTTTCTGTCTGCCGACAACATTCTTATTTGCCTGGAGAACAGCCTAAATGCCCTCACTGCGGAGAGAAATGCGAGGTTTGGAGCAGGGTAGTAGGTTATTTAAGACCAGTAGAACAATGGCATGAAGGAAAACAGGGAGAGTTTTCTGACCGAAAGACTTATAAGTTAGAGAATAAAAATGGTTAAATATAAAACTGGAAGGTAGAATGAAAGACGAAATAAAGATAACAATAAAAAAAGTAAATAACGGATACATACTCAAGCAAGGAAACAGTTTATGGGATTTACTTGAGTTGTTGGGCGAAGTAGGTAGCGAGCATGATGTATATCTTATTAAAGTTTTAGAGGAGTTTGATAAGGGGAACTTTAGGTATGGACTCTTAAACTGGCACAGAAGAGCGGGAGCCATCTTCGCATTAAAGAACATGTGGAAGACCAAGAAGGAAATGAAGTAGAGTCATAAACAAAGAGAAGTAAAAAATAATGAGCAAATTATTAGATATTTTACCCATAGCTACTGAAAAACAAGTACGAGCTAGAAATGCAAGCCTTAAAAAAGAACCAAACACAGAGATTAAGGCCTTTTTGGTTAACAATGCTAAGTTACAAGAGTTAGCGATGGCAAAGAATTTTGACCCAAGCCCTGTAGCAGTAAAATATAATTTAGATTATAAGTGGACTGAAATAGTAAATAATATTACATCTACTATATTCAAAAATAGACCTGGTAGAAGTTTAAAATATTCGATAGTAGATAAAAATTATGGATTTATTTATGGTTTATTGTCTTTTGCATCTCCAATATTAAATAGTAAATTATCTAAGTATGTCAAACAAGAGACAGGGAAAGAGAAAGTTGATTTCAAATTTCTTAATAATTCAGTTATAGACATGAATGTTTGTATAGGTACGGGACCTTTAACAAGATATTTAACAGGAAAAATGCAGGTTTATATGGCATTAAGTAATTATATTAAAAAAACCTTTGATACAAAATATAATACAAATATACAGTATGTATTCACTACATCTTTATATGGAAAATCATCTATATATAATAGAATTAAACAATTTAAATATTTGGGGCTATCTAAGGGATACAACGCTTTATTTACTGAGAAAGAGATAGCTTGGATTAAGAAAGAATATAAAAAAATATACCCCAATAGAGTCAAGAACAAGTCCGCAAAGGCTCCACATTTAATGAGATTATATGAACACTTGTGGAATCACTATAAAGATAGTATGCCTTTTTTTCCATTAAAAACAGAGCGTGGGGTTTACCTTTATGACTCTAATAAATACCCTTATAATAATATAGAAGAAAATATAAGTTATTGGAAAGAACGGTGGTATTATCCAAGGAAAAAAAGATTAGAAAATAGAAAAGAAGGTAATAATGAATAAACCAATAATGTACTATCATGTTAACACTAGTAATAGAGGGGACTGGGCCATAAAAAAAAGTATTACAGATGCTATCAACAAAAGAATAAATAATCCATTATCATATTTCAATGTAAAAACAGATGAACTTACAAAGGATAGGATTACTAAACAATTAAATACTAATTGCTGTGCTTTAATCATTGCAGGTAGTGGGTTATATACTAATTATCCAAAAAGCAGTGGTTGGTATTTTCCTTGTAAAACCGAATTGTTTGATTTGATAAAAGTCCCTATTTTTCTAATAGGAATTGGGAACAACAAAAATTTAAAAGGTAAAATTTTAAATACAAAACTTAAAAAAGAAACTAAAAGGAGTATTAAAAAAATAAATAATTTAGCTTACATTTCTACAGTAAGAGACCAAAGGACCTATAATTTATTGTATGATATCGGAATTAATAAACATGAATTACAATTGGACCCTGCTAATTTTTTAGAACTTCCTTCAAAAAACAGTAATAAAAAACTTTATGTTGCTATTAACATAGCCCAACATGCACCAATACTTGGTAGGTTTGATGGTGGAATAGAAGGTCAGCAGAATAGACAAAAGAACATAAATAATTTAACTAATATATGTAAATATTTAAAAGAAAAATATAATTTAAATTCAGTTTTCATTGCTCATGATGCTTTAGAGCAATCTTTAGCTATTGATATAAAAAAGAATTTTTCTGAACTAGAAATTTTAAATACTGATAATTTAAATGTAATGTTAAAAGCTTATAGTATGTGTTTATTTTCTATTGGTATGAAAATGCACTCTAATATTATGTCTTTTTCGATGGGCACACCATTTATTAGTTTATATTATGATAAAAAATCTGTAGAGTATTTGAAAATGATTAAATGTGAAGAACTAGGAATCAATGTTTTTTCTGATTATTATAATGTTGTTAAAAATAAAATAGATATGTTAGTAAAGGAATATCAATTATATACTAAAAAAATAATAGAAGTTAAAAAATTAAATCAACAAAAATTTGATAAAACTTTTAATAAATTATGCGAAATTATAAAAAATTCCAATTAAGAGATTATAATTCTTTTAAATTAAGTAGCATTGCTAAAGAAATTTGGTTTCCTGAGAATTTTCTAGAACTTAATACTTTAGTCACAAATTTAACTACAAAAGATTATAAAATTTTAAGTGGTGGTACTAATATAATTTTAAAACCAAAAATAAAAAAACTTATTTGTTTAACAGATTTACCACAGATTTGTAATTTTAGAAAAAATGGTATAACAGAAGTAAGTGCAAATTATAATGCATCTTCTTTTATTAAAAAAGCTATAGGAAATTATTATAAAGGATTTGAAGGTTTGATAGGATTGCCAGGAACTATAGGTGGGGCAGTTGTTATGAACGCAGGTTCTGGAAAGTACACTATCTCAGATTATTTGTATTTAGTTTTTACTATAGATGAAAAGGGTATTTCTAGAATTTATAAAAAAGAAGATTTAAATTTTGGAAGGAGATATAGTATACTACAAGATAAAAAAGAAATAGTAGAAAAGGTTGTTTTTAAATTAAAAAGAGGTAACATAAGTAAAAAAGATTACAGAAAAGCTATTAAACATAGAAAACTATTGCCAAAAGAACCAAGTGCTGGTGGTATATTTAAAAATTGGCACAAACTTAAACCCTATAGTTGCCATCTTATTGGTTCTAGAATTGGAGATGCAGAAATATCCCGATATTTAAATATTATGATAAATAAAGGTAATGCTACTTATAAAGATATTATGGATTTAATTTATATAGTGGAAGAAATTGTAGGGGAAAAATTAGAACTGGAAGTAAAAATTATATGAAGGAAAATAAAAAAGCTAGTGCTGTATTGTTAAAATATAAAAGATTAGATGAGTTAAAAGAAATTATAAATTATTTAAAAACTTTTCCTCATTTAATTGATGAGATAATAGTATGGGATAATACAAAAATAAATATGTGCGGTTATGGAAGATATTTAGGAGCTTTAGAAGCTAAAAATGAAATCATATATACACAAGATGATGATTGTATAGTAAATGATATAGAAGAAATTTTTAAGGCTTATGATGGGAAACAACTAGTAAATAATATGATAAAAAGACATATAGAAAAATATAAAAATACAAATCACACCTTACCAGGTTGGGGAATGATATTTAATAAGAGTTGGATTAAAGTTTTAAATAAATATATTAAGGAATATGGGGTAGATAATTTATTTATAAGAGACACAGGTAGAATATTTACAGGTTTGGTAGGTAATTGGAAAACTATAATAGCTGATGTCAAAATTTACCCTTCAGGTAGAGATAAAGACTCTTTATATAAACAAAGAAACCATTTAAAATATAAAAAACTTGCAATAGAAAGAATTGACATTTTAAATAAAAAGGAACAAAAATGAGAGTATTATATTTATATAGATGTTCTAACAAATGGTCTTATAATCATTGGATAAATTTAGATTTTATAATTGATTTTTCTAATATAAGGGGAGTTGAATTAAAAACATATGGTCCAAATATGCACAAAAAAATGAAAGATAAAAACTTAATACAATACAATAATAATTTAACAATGCGGAAAATACAAACTATATGGCCTTTTGATGTTATATTAATAGGTCATAGAAATCGTATGTTTTTTACTACAAAAGAAAAAAAATCTTGGCTCCCCATTGATTTTAAAAATATAAATGTACCAAAAATAATGTTAGAGCCCGATTATCATAATTATAAAAAGAGAAATGCGCCTTTAAATTGGGTAAAGGTAAACAATATAAATGCAATTTTACATAGACATAAATGTAATTTAATAAGAGCTAATGGGGACTTTCCTAATATAAATCATATATGGTTGCCTATGAGTGTTGACCCAAATATTTTTAAACCTAACAACAGAAAAAAAAGAATAAATAAAATTTGCTTTGTTGGTACAATAAGCAATAAAAAATATTATCAATATAGAAAAAGGGCAAGCGAAATATTACAAAATGAAGGACTATTGGATAATAAAGGTAAACAATTTGAAGATAAATATATAAAGTGCTTACAATCTTATGTATGCCACTTGTCTGGCTCTTCTATTTTTAATATAGACCCTGGAAAAATATTTGAAATAATATCAAGTGGTTCTGTTTTATTAACTGATGAATGTTTTAGTGGAATGAAAGATTTATTTCCAGATAATTGTTATATTACATATAAAAGGGATTATTCAGATGTGATAAGCAAAGCTAAAATGATATTAAATAATTCTAGATTGAGAAAGAAAATAAATAAAAAAGCTAGAAAGCATCTTTTAAAAAATCATACACATAAACATAGAGCTAAATCTCTTTATAATGTTTTAAAAAAATATAACAAACAATCAGTTAAAGTGAATAAGGATAAAACTTCTTCTAAATTAGATATAGTTTATCATGTTGGAAATTTAGATAAAGGTGCTATTATTAGGATGAAAAAATCTTATAACTCAATTAAAGAGAATAAAAATTATAACATTTGTATTTCGGAAATAGGTAGAAAATCTAATAAAAAAATATTTGATTCTTTTATTTCTAAATACAGGTATTATTATGAAAAGGCAGATAACTTTAATGCTTCTATAGCAAAAAATAATGCTTTTAAATATTTAATAACTTCTAATGTTTTTACATTTTTAGATATAGATTTATTAGTACCCAAAAATTTTGTTAGTGAAGTTTTAAATTATTATGAAAAAATAAAAAAACCTTTTGTTTTAAGTTATGTTAGATTACCTAAAATTAAATATAATACTTATAATTCTATAAAAAATTATTTAAAAAACAAAGATTATAAAATTAGATATGGATTAGGAATGTCAGGTATAATAGTGTGTGATAAAATTACCTATAAAGATTTAAATGGATTTGATGAAGAATATGTCGGCTGGGGTGCTAGAGATAGTGATTTTAATTTAAGGGCCAGTTTAATGAACAAAATAAAAATAGCAAAACATATAGTATTATATCATATGTTTCATGATAGAACTTGGATGAAAAATAAATTAAAAATGGACAATGTAAAAAAATATTCTAGTAATAAAAATCACATTAGATATAAAAAAAGAGAAAAATTATATAAAGGGAAAAAAATAGAATTAAATCAAATAAAAGGTTTAGAAGATTTGAGGGTTATTACTTCAAATCTTAAAAAAATAATTAAATTTTTATTAGCCAACGGTATTGAAGTATGTTTTTTAGAAGATACATGTAAAGAATGGGTTTTAAATAATACACTTTCTAAAAAAATAATTATAGGGGTTAAAAATAAACAAAAAGTATTACCTTTCATTAAAAATATTCCAAATATTGAATTAAAACAAATGCCTAAAAAAACAAAGGAATTATCCTTTAATGGGTATAAAATAAAAGTCCCCTTTCCTGTTGTTAAATATCTTAAACATTTATATGGTGATAATATAACTAAAAAAATAAATAGAAAACAATGATAGCAATAATTTATACTACATTTTTAAGAGATGAGTTAATGTATAAAACAATCCAATCTATATTAGACAATTGGAATAAAGATTATTATCTTTTAGTAGGAGACCAAGGAAACCATACAGAAGAGAAAGATAAATGGTTTAAAGAAAAAGGTTTTGGATTAGGAAATAAGCAATATATTAAATTTGAATTTGATGTTGGAGCTTATGTTACCCGAAATGCTTTAATTAAAAAAGTCAAAGAATTAAAAATCCCTTATTGTTGGATAACTGCAGATTCTATTGAGTTTATTTCTAAATATAATTGTAAACCTATAGTTGACTTTTTAGAAGAAAACCAAACTAGAGGTATAGTAGGTCTTGATATTGAAAAAAGAATACCTTGGGAAGGTGATATAGAGATACAGAACAATAGATTTTTACTAGATGCCCCTCAGCAAGATAAAATAGAAAAAAATGAGATACAGTATCAGCCAGTAGATATTTGTAGAAATTTCTTCATTGCAAAGACCAATTGCCTTATAAATAATTTATGGGATGAGAATTTTAAGGTAGGCTGCCACGAAGGATATTTTTATAACCTTAAAAAGACTAAATGGCAAGTGTTTTTTACAAATTATATTAGAGCAAGATATATAGAAAGCAAGCCAAAAGACTATAATAAGTTTAGAAGACGTATATACAGTAGTGAAAGACAAAAGTTAAAAAAGAAATTTAATTTAAAAGGTTGGGTTAAATACACTCCAGAGATGAGAGAAACTTTTAGGAAATTTAAAAATAAAAAAAATTAGTTATTTTATTGACAACGGGGGGTGCTGTGTGATATAATATAAACAATGCACAAAAGTAAGGTTTCAAAAACCAAACCAAAGTAAGGAAAAGAATCAAATGAAATTAGTTAATATACATAGTGTGGGTAAAGACATATATTTATTTAGAAGAATAAATAAAGAATTGATTATTGATAAAGTAGAAGATTTTTATCCTTATTATTATGAAAAGGTAAATGGAGAAACAGATTTTAAAAGTTATTTTGGAGATAATTTAAAAAGAAATTATGTACTACACCCTGGACAAATTAAAAAGCAAAAAACTGCTGATTCTTGGGAAGCAGACGTGTTTTTACATAATAGATATTTAATAGATAAAATAGATGATATAGAAGAAACTGATATCAAATGGGCAATGTTAGATATTGAAATAAAAACAGAGAAGGGAGTTCACCCCAATCCAAACCTTGCTAATTGCCCAGTTAGCTGTATAAGTATTTATAATTCCTTTACAAATGAACCAATTACTTTTTTTCTCGAAGACTATGAAGATGAAAAAGAGTTATTGCTAAATTTTATCTATTACCTTCAAAAAGAACAATTTGATATTTTAGCGGCGTGGTATATGGATTTCTTTGATTGGCCTTACCTCGCTAATAGGGTAAAAAAAGTTTTAAGTTGGGATTTTGCAACTAAAATTAGCCCTATAAGAAAAAACCGTTATGGAAAAAGGGGAATGTATTACCCTGCAGGTACTTCTATTGTTGATTATATGATGTGGGATAAAAAAATAACTCTTAATAAAAGAAAAGGTTATGCACTAGATGCAGTGCTTGAAGATGAATTTGGTGAAGGTAAAAAATATAAAAATGTAGATTTTAGCCAAGTAAATGAAACAGTAAAGAAAAGAAATCAACAAGACGTTATAGACCTTGCTCGTCTTGAAAGAAAAAAAGGTTATATAGGAGATTACTTCAATGCTGTTAGAATACTTACTAAAGCTAGTTGGGAAGACATGGAATACAATTCTAGATTAATAGATGTTTTGGTTTTGCAAGAAGCCAAAGAAAGGAATATAGTATTACCATCAAAAAAAGATGATAATAAAAAAGCAAAATATCAGGGAGCTTTTAGAGAAGCATTTAAAACTGGTTTATTAAAGGGTATTTCAGAATATGATTTATCTTCAGCATACCCTCAAATTCTTAGAGATTTTTGTTTAGACCCTGCAAATTTAAGAGAAGAAATGGGAGATAACTGTATAGAAATAGAAGATAAAATTTTCAAGCAAGATGAAAATGCTTTATTACCAGCAACTGCAGCTAAGTTAATGAAAATAAAAAATAATATTGGAGATAAAAAGGCCCAAACTAAAGAAGGAACTTCTGAAAATAAACATTATAGTATTTATTATAAAGCAATTAAGGGAATTGTAAATAGTTGTTACGGAGTTTTTGGAAATCCATTTTTCAGACTTTATGACAGCGAAGTAGCAGGGACTATTACTTTTTTAATTCGTGATTTGCTACATTATGTTGTTAAAAGAGTAGAGTCAGAAGGCTATCAAGTAGTTTATGTTGATACAGATGCTATTTTTGTAGATACTGAAAAGAATCTTCAGAATAATTTAAATGAATATATTTTAGAATGGTCTAAAAGTAAGTTTGGGAAGCAAGAAATAAATACTCAGTTTGAGTATGAAGGAACTTTTGAATCTATTCTTATATTGGCAAAATGTAGGTATCATGGATATTTAATAAAACCTGATGGAGAGATGTCAGAAGAAACGGTGGGTATTGAAACTAAAAGAAAAGATTCTACTCCATTTATGGTAAAATTCCAAAAAGAATTAATAAGAAGGATTCACGAAGGACAAGGAAGAGAAGAAATAACTAAATGGATAAAAAATCAAAAGAAAGAAATTAAAAAAGCCCCTTTAACTGATATTGCATTTCCTACTAAACTTTCTAAACCTATAAGAGAATATAATGTTAAATCTATTTGGGTTAGAGCCTTAGAATATGCTGAAAAAAAGGGATTTAGAAAATTAGTGGGAGAACCATATTATTATATTTATACTAAACCTTTTGGTTATGAAGAAAAAATAGAAGAACAACGATATTATGAAGGAAAAAAATTAATGCCCAGTAAATTAAAAGAAGACTGGAAGGATTATTATAATGTTGATGATATACTAGTAAAGGATATGGAAAAACAAAAAATAAATGAACTTGTAGAATTATTAGAATTTACTGGGAAAATTGAGACTAAAAAAATTAAGGTAAAAGGTAAACAAAAAAATGTAATGGCATTTGATGAAGAAAAAAAAGACCATTTACCAGAAATAGATTGGAGTGAAATGATTAGAAGAAATATAGAAAGTAAAGTAGACGTAATTTTTCAAGCATTGGGGTGGCGTTAAATGAGTACTAAAAAGAAACATAGAAAAAAAGTAAAAAGACATCATTATAAAAAGAAAAGAAGAAAAGATAGACACAAAAAGAAAAAGAGATGATGCTGAACAATGGGTAAAATAAGAAATTTAGTAGATGGTATTTTAAAAAAAGGTATTAAATTTTCTTTCACCTTTCCTTGGTTTGGAGAAAAGGATTTACCTGATATCCATCCAAGTAATGTTAAAAGAACAGATGCAGTTGATGATATAATAAATTCAGATAATAAAAAAATAAATTGCTCATTATGTAAACTTAAAAAAGAAAAAAGATATATGGGGCGATGTACTAGCTGTGGAAAACTAATTTGTAATACTTGCTATGTGATTAAAAATGGTAAATTTTGGTGTAAAAAATGTTTGAAAGAAGGAGAATAATATGGGAAAAGTGGAAAAAATAATTACAACTGGTAATGTATTAAAAGTAAATGCCAATAGATTATGTGAAGTTGAAGTCAAAGAAAATTACAAAATACAAGCACATATTTCAGGAAAACTAAAAATGAAAAAGCTTCAAATAGTAGAAGGGGATTTAGTCAAGGTAGCTATTAGCCCTTATGATTTAGATAGAGGTATTATCATAGATAGATTAAAGAAGAAATAATTAATAACAAAAAATGAGGAGAGAAAAATGGAAGAAAAAAAATATTATACAGTTAATTTACATTTAACTACATCTATTATAAAGGATATCATTACAGACCACGAACCTATAACTTCGAGTAGTAATTTCTTAGCTATTTGGGATGAATCTTTACAAAGAACTTATTTCTTTAATAGAGATAAAATTTTATATTATACTGTTGAAGAAATGGAACCAAATAATTGTGATTTACACTTAGGATAAAAAAGTTAGTTATTTTTGATTGACCATGCAAAGAGTTATGTGTTATAATGTAACTGTAATGTAAATTAAAGGGAATATATGAAATTCACAAAACAATTATCTAAACACCTTGTAATGCTTGTAGGGAATATTGGGAGTGGTAAATCCACTACAATAAAAGAAATAAAAAATAGATACCCATCATATGTTACTGTGTGTCAAGATTCTCTTAGATATATGATAGGTGGCGGAACATATATTTTTAATCCAAATTATGAGCCTATTATTAAGTTTATAGCTAAACAAATAACTTTAAAATTTATGAATCAAGATTATAATGTAATAATAGATGAAGTAAATGTAGCCCCAGATTTTCGTAAACCTTATTTAGAAATGGCTAAATTTTATGGATATAAAACAACTGCTATTGTTTTACCAAGATATTCAAAAGATATTTCAGTTGCTAATAGATTAAAAAATAACCATGGTCAGACTCTAGAAGTACAATGGTATAAAATCTGGAAAAAATTTAATGATTTATATGTAGAACCTTCTAAAGAAGAAGGATTTGATGAGATAATAAAAAGAACTTCTCAAGTTTCTTATGAAGTTAATAACAATGGAAAAGGAGATATTAATGTCACTTTCACCAACTGATAAAAAAATAAAAGAATTATATTATCATGGATTTACAGACAAACAAATAGGAGGACAAGTAGATTTGCATCAAAGAACAGTAAGAAAACATTTACTAAAAATGAGAAAAGCTGGCTTTATAGGGTATAGAGAACAGCCAGTTCAAAAACATAATAAAGAAATTTTAAAACAATCTCAAACTTCACATTCTAATGAGTTTTTAAATGAATCTGAATTAATTAAATTATTAGAAGTTTACGGAACTAGAACTGCAGTAGCAAAAAGATTAGGTGTAAGTGTAAGTGTTATAAGTAGATTATGTGACTTATATAAAATAATCGATACCAAAAGGCGGTCAGAGTTACTAAATGAAACTTTGGATACAATGTTAAAAGATACAAAACCGTATATAGTTAAGAAATCTGATAAAAAATCTAAAGGAGACACTTTAGTGGTTCATTTGACTGATTTACATGCAGGTAAAATAGTAAAGGACCAAGAGGGCAATATCATATTTGACCAAGAAATATTTTTGAAGAGGTTTGATAAATTGTCTTCTCAAATTTTAAAATTGCTTGATAGGAATATTAAAAGGGGGGTGAAAATTACTGATGTTGTTATTATAGGAACTGGAGACTTGGCCAATGGAGAAAATATTTATGCCACTCAATCTTATGAGCAAGAGTTTGCACCGCCTAAACAGGTTATGATGGTGGTAGAAGAAATAACGAAGCTAATAGAAGCTTTTGTGGAACGTGATTTGAAGGTTACCTTTTATGGGGTAAGAGGCAATCATGGTAGGTGTTTTTCAAAAGACACCCGTTTACTTACTAAAGAAGGGTATAAATATTATAATGAATTAGTAGAAGGTGAATTAATAGCTACATGGAACCAAGAAAAAGATAAAGTAGAATATAAACCAATCAATTCTGTTCACATTTTTCAAAATGAACCAGAAATGATTAATTTTAAACACAAAAGTGGGGAAATTGCGGTTACTCCTGACCATACTCTTTTAACTTATAATAAATATAGAAAAAAATATGAAAAACAAAGTGCAGGAGAAATTAAAGATAAATGGGTAAATGCTTTCCCTGTTGCAAGGCCAAGTAACATTGTTTCTTCTAATACAAATACAAACCCAGAATTTCTTGAAATATTGGGTTGGATTTTAGCAGATGGTTGTATAGAACAAAAACATGGATATGTTACTATACATCAATCAAAAAAAGAAAATGTTAAAAGAGTTGAATATTTGCTTAATCAGCTTGATATAAAATATACTAGAATAGTAATAGATAAAGACACTAAACAAACCTGTAATGTGGCTTTAAAAACAAAACCAAAAACTAGTGTTGAGTTTAAAATACGGTCAGAAGATAGTTCAGAAATTGTTTGTGCTTTAAGTAAGAATAAGACTATATTACCATGGATGTATGATTTATCTGATAAAGAAGTAAATTATTTGTTAAATGGTATTATTGGTGGGAATAGGTGTGTGAAACCTTCTATAATTCCAAAACATGAGTGTAAAACTAAATCAGAAACTACTATATGGGGTACAAAAGATTTTTTACATAAACTTCAAGGTCTTTTGGTAACTCATGGAAAAGCTTGTTCTGTAAATAAGAATGATAGAGGTTATTATTTATATCTGAGAAAATCTAATAATATTTTTGTGGAGAAAAAAAATGTAACCACAACAGAATATAATGATACTTCTTGGTGTGTAAATGTTGATAATCATATTATTTTTACAGAAAAAAACGGAAAACCATTAATTAGTGGAAATACTGGAAAGGATACAGACCCAGCAGCTAATTGGGATTTAATGATTTATAAGATTTTGCAGTGGTATTATCATGGTATAAAACAAAGCAAAGATGTTGATATTAATTTTGCAGAAACTGAATATATGACTTTTGAAATACGAGGTCATAATTATTTAATCAGACACAAAGCTCCAGAACAAACAGATACTGCTGCAGGTAGGGTGAAAATTAATCAGTGGGCAAGGCAACACAATATAGAAGCTATAGTTTATGGTCATTTTCATCATTTTGGTTATAGTGATTGTGACGGTACTAGAGTTTTTAGAGGACCATCTCTGGTTGGAGAAGACGCACTATCGGAGAAAATGTCAAAACATTCAGAACCTGCTCAATTTGTTTGGGGAGTTAATGAAAAAAGAGTGTCAACTTTTGTTTATGTAGCTGATTTAGCTGATTAAAGAAAGGAAATCATGAAACAAATTAAAAAAGTTTTAGCAATTATTTTGGTATTACAAGTTTGTTTATTAGGCTTTAATACTTATCATACTTCCAAATTACATAGTGCTATGGGACTTTTAGTATCTAGAGTTGAAATTTATTTAGGCAATTATGCTCAAGTAGATTTGGTTAATTCTGATAAAATTAAAAAAGCTAATTTTACAATTATAAATAAAACTATTAGCACAAAAGGTTCTGGAACAATGATTAAAATAAATGATAATTATTATATATTATCATGTGCTCATGTTATGGAAGATATAAATGATGAAATGATAGCTATTTCATATAAAGATAAAGTTATAAAATTAAATTTAATAAAATATGATTTAAAATTAGATTTAGCATTATATGAAATGAATGAAATCCCCAATAATGACTATTTGCAAATTGGAGAAAGAGTCCCATCTACTGGTAGTATTGTCTATACTATAGGCAATCCTATTAATTTTAGAAATTATATATCAAAAGGCATTGTAAGTAACATAACTTCATATCAATATATAATGACAAATAAAGTTTTTTATGGAAAAAGTGGCGGGGCTGTGATTTATAGAGGAAAAATTGTTGGAGTAATTACTAATCTAGTTAGATTTTTTAACAAAAAAACAGATGATACTATATATTATTCAGCAGCTACAAAACAAGAATCATTAAAAGAATTTTTAAAGGAGTTTTATAGTGAATAAAAAACAGGGAATGAAATGGGAAAAGAGAGTATCTGATATATTAGAAAAAAAGTTTGGATATTCCGTTAGTCAAAATATGGCGAGTGGTAGTATTGTTTGGGATAAGGGCGATTTAACTGCAGAAAAAGATGAAGAGACATACACTGTAGAAGTTAAAGGGACAAATAAAAGGTCTTTTAGATTAACAAGCGACCATTTAAACAAAATAATGACAGATTCCTTTGAAAAAATGCAAAACCCTATGTTTGTGATTTTATTTGATGATAAATACAATTATAAACATACTATATTTTTAATAGAAAATATACAAATTATAAACCCAACTGAAGAAAAAAACAATTTAAAAAAATCTGTTAATATAAAACTAGATAACTCTGCAGATGAAACTATAGAAGGGAAAGTAAGGTTAACTGAAAACGTAGGCTATTATTTTAAGGGAAATTTTCATAGTTTTAAATTTTAAAATAATTTTTAATAATTCCCCCTGAAGGTATTAGCAAAAATATATATAATAAAAACCGAAACAAAAAGAGATATGGAATGACTAAACCAAGAGAAATACTAAGCAGGTTAATATCAGTTGGGCATTTGATGTATTGTGAGTTAAATGAGACGGATAGAGATAATGTAGACCAATCTCTCTCAAACCTTGCAGAGATAGTACGAGAGCAGAAAATTGAGATAACTGGTATGACAAATAATAAAGAAGTAGTATCATGGAATGACACCTGTGACTATATAGCCAAACTGTTTGAAGCAGAATAATGTGTATTTTTGGGTTTCACAAATATTGTGTTAAAGGGGTGTGAAATGAGAAGTGAATTACAAGAAAAATTATTTAAAAATTATCCCAAACTATTGCGAGGTAGTAGTGAAAATATTCAAACTAATCTTCTTCCATTCGGGATAGAAACTGGAGATGGCTGGTATTATTTAATAGATACTTTGTGTGACAAAATTAAAAGACACTGTGAACGAACTGAAATAGACGTTAAAGTTTTACAAATAAAACAAAAATTTGGTGGATTGAGGTTTTATGTTAGCACCTATGATGATGATATTTTTGCTATGATAAATTTTGCAGAGGCTTTAAGTTATACAATTTGTGAAAGATGTAGTAGTATGAAAAACGTGAAACAAACTACAGGTGGGTGGGTGGAAACTTTATGTGAAGAATGTAGTAAACAATTAAAAGGCATTTAAAACTATGATTATTAAAAAAGTTATTTTAAAAAACTTTCAAAAACATAAATCTCTCAGTTTAGACTTTAATAGAGGTATTAATGTTATTGAAGGAAATACAGGTAGTGGAAAAAGCAATGTTGTTCGTGCAATTACATGGGTTTTATACAACTGCGGAAGAAAAAAAGATTTAAGAAAAGAAGGAACTAAGAAAACATCTGCTACTTTAGTCTTAGATAACAACATAGAAATTACTCGCTATGTTTCTAATTCTACTAATGGTTATATTTTAAAAAAAGGCGAAGAAGAAAAGAAGTTTGATTCAATTGGTCATTCTATTCCTGAAGAAATAATTAAAATTGTGGGGAGCCCTATTAAAGTAAATAATGAAGAAATTATTTTAAATATAGATAAACAGATTGCCATGCCCTTTTTAGTAGGAGAAACAAATGGGTTCAAAGCAAAGCTTTTTAATAAATTAACAGGTAGTGAAGTTATAGATTATATTTTAAAGGCAATAAATAAAGATAAGTTAAATAGTCAAAGAAAAATAAAAGACTTGAAAGAAAGAGTAGAAAAACAGGGAGAAAAGGTAAAGAAAATTGAAGAAGCTAAAAAGAAACTTGTAATTCTTTTAGATAAATTACAGTGTTTACTTGAAGAAAAAGAAACTTATGATAATTTAGTAAAGATACAAAATCTTAGAGAAGAAGAAATTAAATTAAGAAAAAAAATACAAAAGATACAAAAAATTGATATTAAAAAAATAGAGAGAATGTCAGAGAATTATGAAAAGTTTTTAAAAATAAAAACATTATTTGCTCAGCTAATAAAGCTTAATAAGTTTTTCTCCATTGCTTTTAAAAAGACAGAAAAAAGATTAAAAAAAGTTCAAAAAATATATAATAATTTTAAAAAAAGAAAAGAACTAAATGACACAATAGAAAAAATAAATAAAATTGATTTAAATGAAAATAATAAAAAATTGGAAGAGTTTCAAAATAAATATAAAAAAGCTTTAAGGGAACAGGGCCTCTGCCCCACATGTAATCAAGAATTGGATGAAAAAACTATTAATAATTTAAAGGTATAAAATGAAACTATTAATTCTTAATGACTTGCATTTGAGAAGTAAGAACCCAAAGAGAAGGGTAGATTCTTATAAATTTGCCATTCTCAATAAGGTAGAATTTTTTTGCCATTTTGCTAACAAAAATGAAATGGACTATATTATATGTGGAGGAGATGTTTTTGATAGTCCTAATATAAGTAATATTCTTTTGGATGATTTTACAGACATAATAGAAAAATATAAAGTACAATGGTTAATTGTTCCAGGTAATCATGATATTATAGGACAACGATGGGAAAACTCAGCTTCTTCATCTTTAGCTCATTTGTTTCGTAGAAGTTCTTATGTAAATTATTTAAAAACAGTAGAAGGGGATAACTGTAAAATAAGGGGGGTCCCTTATTATTATGGCATTGAAAAAGATTTAATGAAATCTGGCTTAAAAAAAGACAGCAATAAATTCGGTATTGCTATTGTCCATGCTATGATAACACCAAAAAAAATTAACCTGCCAATAAGACATATAAGTATTGATGAGTTAAAAACAGATTATGATATAGTTGTAGTTGCACATAACCACGAACAACATGGAGAAATAATATCAGGTCAAACTTTATATTATTTTTCTGGGTGTATGGGTAGACGAAAAATAAATGAAAGAAATATAATCCCCCGAGCTTATATTATAGATACAATAAAGTGTGAAGTTAATATTCTTGATTACAAACAAAAAGATGAAGTATTTGATTTAAAAGGTTATGAAAAAGACAAAAAGTATGAAGATGATATTGACAATTTTGTTAGTACTTTGAAAAATACCAAAATAGAAGGAACTAATATTAAAGAGATTATAGAAGAAACTTGTGAAGAAAAAAAAGTAAAAAAGTTAATTTTTAATAAAATGAAAGAATACGAAGAAAAATAAGGAGCAATAATGGATTATTTGAAAAAAATAAATAGATTAAAAGAAACCATAGAAAAATATAAACTAGAACGTGGTAAAATGGAAGGGGAAGTAGAAAGATTAGAAAAAGAGAAAAAAGAATTACTTGAAGAATTAGAAGAAGATAATAACATTACTGAAGAAGAATTACAAAATAAAATAAATGAATTAGAAATAAAATTGGAAAAAGAAATAATCAAAATAGAAAAAGAAATAGAGGATTATGAAAATGCAACTAAATGAAACATATAATGATTTAAAACAAAAGTATGATGAACTTTCTGGGCAATTAACTATGCTAGAGAAACAACAGGAAGAAGATAAGAAAGCCTTAAAATATCATAAAGAGAATATTAAATTATGTGCTAAAGGCTCTTCTGTAATGTCTCTTATTCAAAAGTCTACCAAAGAGAAGATTAAGAAGTCTATTGAAGATTTAGTTACTTATGCTCTTCGTTTTATACATGAAAGCAATTGTAAATTTTCTCTTGAATTTTCTAAACGTGGTTCTATGACAGAATTAGATATGAATATTAAAGATGAAGGTTTTGAAGAACCCCACTCTTTAGAAAATACTTCCGCAGGTGGTCATATTAATATTATAGCAGTGGCTTTGAGAGTAATTTTTATGAAAATATCAAATGCAAAAATACCTTTAATTTTAGATGAAAGTTTTAGTAATTTATCAAAAGAGTATCTTAGAAATGCTTCTGATTTTTTAAGATATATTTATGAAAAACTGGGATTTCAAGTTATTTTAATTACTCAGAAACCTGATTTTAGCCATAATACAGATAAAGTGATAAAATTTTAATAAGGAGATATGATGGGTGAGAAAAGTCGTTGGGGATGGCATGTTTCTATGTGTCTTAAAATGGATTGTGTTAACAGAGGTGAGGGCTGTAAGGATTGTTGGAAGTGTGATAATTATAGAAGTCAAGAGTATCAGGACTATTTAAATTCAAAGTTTGACCCAAGAGATTAGGAGAACAATAATGGAGATACTTAAAGCATTTGTATTCGGGTTTGGCATAGGTTTCGGTTTGTTGGGTGGATTTGCATTGTGTATAAGTGTGTTGTATTTAACTGGAATTATAGAATAATGGTCGGTAAGAGGGGTGTATGGTTAGTGCGAAAGGAAACGAATAGCATAACAACCTATAGCATCTGGTCTTTGGCGGGTTCGATTCCTGTCTACCGACCAACCAAAAAGGAGGAGAAATGAATATAATCTTATTGATAACAATCATTTCAGCAATTTCGATTTTAGTTGGAATAACTTTTGGGCGGAACGCAGTCAAAAAAGAAAACGCACAACAAGAAGAAAAAGCAGATGCGTGG
>SL_3KL_010_SEDDRAFT_10000307_pt1 | contig 37652 bp, 30 predicted proteins | sample SodLakKL_010_SED_2_FD_10381 | JGI IMG/M metagenome (IMG submission 10381) | reverse complement strand
CGGTCGGTTATTGCGGAGTGAATCTGATCACCCCGACGCTCTTTTGATCAGAGCGCTTGCAACCGGCTATGCCGCCCGCCATTATTCAAATAGGGGGCAGTGGGTCAAGGCCGCGCAGATTGGCCGGAGATCTTATAATGCATATGAGCGGATTATGGAAGTTCGCCCTGATCTGAAAGACAACTCTTTTGTGGAGGGGATGAAACTCTATTACGCAGCCTATATCCCCGATGAATATCCTGCTGTGCGTGCGGTATCGTGGTTTTTGCCGGATGGCGATCGTAAAAAAGGTCTGGAAGCTATTGATGAGGCTGCCGCAAACGGCGTTTTTTCTCGCCCCGAGGCGACATATTTTATGGGAAATATTCTGCTCAATTACGAAGGAGAGTATGATAGAGCTATCGGATACTTTAGAACTCTTGTAGAACAATATCCAAATAACGGATACTACCGGCGCCTTTTGGTTCGCACTCTGTTTAATCAACAGCGTAGTTCAGAGGTAATTTCAGAAGCTAAAAATGCGCTGAATCATTGGGAGCTTAAACAACTTGAGAGCGAAAAAGTACTGCGCGAAGAGATCTTGTATTGGAGAGGTAGAGCGCACTACCGCATGGGTAATATGGAGGCTGCTGCCGATGATTTTCAGCAGACGATCAACCTTGGAAAGGAGTTGTCTAATACAGAAAATCGCCCTTTTTATTCTTTGGCAAACTACTTCGCCGGACGAACAGCTGAACGGCTTGAAGATAAAGAGCTTGCGAAATCTTATTATAACACGGCTATTGAAGGTTCGGATAATGGAGATGTGAGAAGTCGCGCCAGAGAACGGTTGCGAAACTTATAGATCTTATGAATCCGAATTTATCTGGAAATTGTACTGCTTCTCTGTTGTAATATTTTCAGTTTTGGGATCGTACGTACGCTCCATAAATGTAACNTCCCCATTTTGATCCANCAAGATAATAGTGGAGCANCGTGTGCCGTAATCTTCTGTTTTTATNTATGCGGCGGAAACCTCTTTCTCTTTTTTATCCGGCAGGCCGGTTTNNGGTAGCATTTCCAGCGGATATNTTTTTTTTGATTTAAGAAGGGTAAACAGCTCCTCTGTGTCAATGTGATCGTTACTGATAGCATTTCGNAGATCTTCTTTTGCCTTTTCAACCTTTGGCCAGGGGGTATTTAAAACAGCGTTACTGATGCCGTGAATCCCCGATTCTATTTCGGTAATGCTTCTTGTCTCATTGGAATAGTGGAAGAATGAGTCGGGTGTACCGGCAAGAACATTAAAGCCATTGAAGTTTTCAGCGTCTTCATCAAGCGTTTCCAGGAAAACAGGTGCCGGTTTAGATCCCGACAAATAGTCCGTAACAATGGAGCCTCTTGTAGGAGCATCGTCTTTAATATTGGTTAGATCTCTGTAATTTGTCAGTGCTCCCAGTTTCCCGCTTTTTGTAACCCCCATCCACGTACCGCCCGCTTTTATATCTTTACCGGCAAGCAGGTTTGGTTTACTTTTCCAGAATTGTGCAGGACGGGTAGGGCGTTTATAAAATTCATCCCTGTTCCCCGCTAGAATAAGAGGATATTTTTTATGAGATCTTAGGCTAAAAACTATGAGACACATAACAAAATTTTGTACTATGGCTTAATGGTGAATTTAATTTTAGTGAAACATTTTCACTACTATTTCGATGTACAACAAACATATAATTTTTTAAAAATCATTCACATAGCTGTTGTCATAAATCGGATGAAATTGTGAATGTACTGATTATTTGGATTAACAAATGCCCGGAAGCGATACTGCAAAAAGAGATATAGTACTGATTTTCGTCGGCCTGTTGGCTGCGTTGTTATTTTATGGATTTTACTCCGTTACGCACCCGCTATCAGTCGCCGACAGCAGCTTGGGGGAAGAACGGGCGAATGAAAATTCAACCGAATATTTATTGAGCAAAGGATACTCTCCCACAGACGAGAGCTATTCCGAATTCCGGGTTCAAACCTCAATGCTCGATTCCCTTCAAAAAACCGGCAGGTTAGCAGAACTTTATCAAAATAATTTAAACCGCCAGGTTTATCCCGCTTTTTATTGGCATTCAAAGAAAGAATTAACGGTTGAAGATTGGATTGGCAGGCTGGTTGAGGAGACCGAGAGTTCAGTTATCGTGGAGATGAAACTGTCAGAAACCGGTGAATTGCTCGGCTTCTCCAATCCAACGCACCTCTTTCCCTCTCGGTTAATTGATCCCGAAATTCTACCTGAGGTAATCCCGGAAACGGCACCATACCTAAATGAGCTCAGAAACGACACAACGGTGTTAAAACGGTTTGTGTACCAGTTTGATGATGGGGATACGGCTATCAATGATAATGATGAACAACATTTCGATTATGAGTCAGGCCGTTCCATAACGGTTACAAGGTCTGATGCAATCGCTTTTGCAGAATATCATCTATCAGAATCGGGATGGCCCGAATCTCATTTTGAGGTTTATGAAACTGACCTGATTTCTGCACATAGGTTTGATGTAGCCTCTGTTACATTTCGCGGAACAACAAGAGATTTAGACCGCTCAATGGACGTTACCGTAGAAGTTTTGCCCACNGGCGCACTTCTCTCTATGGAATATACAGACTCGGCTATACAGGCGGAGGAGTTTTCCTATTCAGAAATCAGGATTGGGGTGATAGGTTTAGGAATTCTGATATTTGCGATTTGGGTCATTATTCTGCTCTTTATTCGGATTCGCCATCGCTTGATTGACCTTAAGCTGGCTGTACTTTTTGCAGTACTGGCAGGTTTTGCTTTCCCCGGGATGTTTATAAATGAGTGGTTATATGAGATTACTAACTCTTTTGATGAATTCGGATTTCGTATTCTCTTTATTCAGCTATTTCAAACCGGAATTTCGGCCGCATTTATTTCACTGGGATATTTTACGGTTACATCAGTGGGCGATTCCTTAACCCGCGAGTACTGGTCAGAGAAACTGCAAACGTTCGATATCCTTCGGATGGGGCATCTGTATAGCCGCCCCATAGGGTGGGTGGTCATCCGCTCAGTTGCCTACTCCTTTATCATTGCTACGGTAGCCGCACTTTCGCTGTATGCTATTCCGGAAAGTTATTTTTCAATTGATGAGCAATTTCGTTCAAACAACTCCTTTTTTCCCTTTCTGAACTCGCTCTTCTATACGTTTTTTATTGTTCTGCTTACAGCACAAGCGGTGTTCTTAATATTGGTTGGAAAGTTCAGTTCCTATACCAAAAATATATGGGCAGTAAGCATATTTTCTGCAATTCTGTTTTCTGTATTCAGCCTGTTGCCCTACTCAATAGGTCCGGATTTAATAGAACTCGGAATTGTTGGAGCCATCGGTTTCTTTCTCGGATGGTGCTATGTAAAAGAGGACTTTTTAACGGTACTTCTTACACTGTTTTTCTTCGGCGTTCACCTCTCTTCTGCCGGGGGATGGGTGATGGAGGGATCACCGGATACTTCGATATTTATTGTTAGTGCACTACTGTTGGCCGCGGCAATTATTTTCGGTGTGATAAGTATTCGCAAAGGGAAATCAATTAAAGAACTCCCAAAATACATTCCTGATTACATTGTTGAGCTCGCGCAAGATGAGCGAATGAAACAGGAGCTCCAGATTGCACGAAAAGTGCAGCAGTCATTTTTGCCCGATCGAACACCCAATATTGCCGGGCTTGATATCGCCGCAATCTGTACACCGGCATACGAAACGGGTGGCGACTACTACGATTTTATACAGCTGAACGATGGACGTCTGGCCGTTACAATAGGCGATGTTAGCGGTAAAGGGATTGAAGCGGCATTTTATATGACGTTTACCAAAGGGGTGCTTCACGCGCTATGTACGGAGCATAACTCAACCCTCGAAATTTTATCGAGAATTAATTACCTGTTTCGATCAAATGCCAAAAAGGGAACGTTTATATCATTGATATTTGGGATGATAGACATTCAAAATCGCCAGTTTACATTTTCGAGGGCCGGTCATAATCCAATTCTGCACTACAGTGCTAAGAATGAAGAGCTCAAGGAATTTCGCCCTGATGGTATTGGGTTGGGAATGGCCAGCGATGAACTTTTTAAGAAAAATACAGCTGAGCTGGTTCTGGATTTTGAGAAAGATGACATCCTGGTACTATTTACAGATGGAGTAGTTGAGGCGACAAACAGGCTCAATAAATTTTATGGGGATAAACGGCTCCATCAAATCATCAAACGGAATAAAAACCTCACATCAGAACAGATTCTGGAAAAGCTAAACGACGATATCCGAAAATTTGGGGATGGTGCGGAACAGCATGATGATATGACCATTTTGGTAATGAAAATGAAATAATATATCTCCCTAAATCGTATATTCAGGTATGATGAACAAAATATTTCTACTTGCAAGCATACTTCTATTTTTAACTGCAGCTCTCGCAACTGCACAGGTTCATGACCTTGATACGTACGATCTGGAGGAGGCATTAGAGCTTGCCCAATCAACCGATAAAAAAGTGCTGATTGATGTGTATGCCGAGTGGTGCCCCTACTGCGAGCGGATGCACAAAAACGTCTATACCGATCCTGAAGTTGCGGAGGCCATTGAAGATTACTACTATCTGGTGATGATCAACATAGAGTCGAGCGATGAGGTGAACTATCTCGGAAATGAGATGAGTGAACGAGAATTCTCACAACAGTTAAACAGTGAAAGCCTGCCGACTACCTTTTTTATGAATAGCAGTGGAGAGCTGCTAGGCAAACAGCCCGGCCTGTTGCCCGCCGATACTTTTTATAATCTTCTTAATTTTGTTGGTTCCGATGCCTATCTTTCCACCACGTTCGAGGAGTATCAACAATCACGATAGGGAAAGTAGGGTAACCCGATAACAATGAGTAGAAGTCAATCCGTAGAAGACTATCTGAAAGCGATTTATAAGCTTGAGGAAGCTGAAAAGGACAAAGGTGTAAGCACATCAAAACTTGCCGATTTAATGGGTGTAGCAAATGCCTCGGTGACGAATATGGTAAAACGACTCTCCGAAATGGGGCTTGTTTCATATGAGTCGTACTATGGGGTGAATCTTACCGAATCTGGCAAAAAAATTGCCCTTGAAATTATTCGTCACCATCGGCTTCTGGAACTCTACCTCGCCGAAATGCTGGGATATTCGTGGGATCAAGTGCACGAAGAGGCAGAAAAGTTAGAGCACCATATTTCTGAACAGTTTGAAGATAAAATTTCGGAACTTCTGAATAATCCGAAATTTGACCCGCACGGAGATCCTATTCCAACCAAAGATGGCGAAATGCCGCGGTTGGTTTTAATGCCGCTGTCAGAGGTGCCTAATGAGGATGAGCATATTATTAAGCGTGTAAAAAATCAAGATCCCGAAGTTCTTCGCTACCTCGAAAAAAATGGACTACTTCCCGGTGCAAAAATTAAAATTGTTTCGCGTGAGCCGTTTAACGGCCCCATCAAAATAGATATGGATGGAGAGACAACTACGGTTGGGCATAGCGTTGCAAAGGATATTTACGTTTTTGCCCCAAACTAAATCTCTACGCTGTATGATCCAGCGGATTCGGATATCGAAACCGGTAATTCAACTCTTCTTTCAGCTTTCGATTTGATACCACCCTGTTACTCTCAGTGGGCCCATCATCAAACTCCGGTGGTTCCAGTCCAAAATGAATAGCTGAAGCTCTGTAGAATTCTTGGCGGGGCGGGTGGCCATCGGATACGGCGTTGTAAACCTCATCCTGTTTATCTTGTTTGATGATCGCCTCAATAATTCGAATGCAATCATCCTGGTGAATGAGGTTTATCGGTTTGGCAGGCTCTTTCATGTTTTTCTTTCCGGCAAGATATCGTACCGGGTGCCGCTCATACCCGTAAAGTCCGCCAAAACGGATAATGGTGCTACTGAAAGACGAATGATTTTGTAGTGTTTTTTCAGCTTTTAACACCGCCTCGCCGGATGGCCTTGCGGCAGATCCCGGTTTGGCATCACTCTCTTCAGTAAATCCTCCATTGCTGTTATACACTGATGTAGAGCTGGCAAATATCACCCACTTAATGGATGACGCGGCTACTTTATCGGCGATAGACTTTATTAAAGAGGGGTATGATTCAGTAACATTTTTATCTCCGCGAGCCGGTGGAATATTTAGAAATAGAATGTCTGATTCCAGGAAAGGATTCAGCTTATCGCTATCAATATCGTTAGGCAGAGAGAGTAAGTATGGTTCAATATCAGCCTGCGATAAGATTGAAATTTTACCTTCAGAAGTAGTTGAACCTTTAATGGAGTGGCCCTGCTTAAGCAGGTGTTGTGCAAGTGGGAAACCCAGCCATCCACAACCTAAAACAGAAATTTTCATCGGTGTTTTTTTCATGCGGGTGGAAGGTAATAACTGAACTCGAAATAAAAAAAGGTGCTGAATTATTCAGCACCTTTCGATAATCTAAAAGTTTACTTTTAGGCCGCCCATAAATGTTCGGGGCAATCCCGGACGAATTCCGTGTGGCCTGTCTGATACGATATATGTATTGTTGAAAAGATTTCGAAGATTAGCGAAAATCTCGAAGGTCTCTGTGACTGTATAACTGCCCGATGCATCCACAATAATGTAAGAATCCGTTTTACTCTCTTCGGGGATAGGTCCCTGTCCGGCGTTTGTACGCATACTGCTTGTGGAGTTTGCGTTCAGGTTCAAACTATACTCATTATAATCAAACCCGAGACTCACATTCATTTGGTGCTCCGGAATGAAAGGAAGCTTATCACCTGATTGTACAGTTCCCCAAGGGCTAAAATTACTATCAAAGCTATTTTGAAATGTCGCATTGGTATAGGTGTAATTAAGAGCAAACGGTATGGAATACTCTTTATCAAAAAGAAGAGCGATATTTGTTTCTGCTGATAACTCCAGGCCAAATACTTCAACTTCTCCGGCATTAAATTGAGCTGTTGTTCCTCCGCCGCCACCAGCGGCAAGATCTGATCCCAGCAGATTACTGTAATTGTTGAAAAATCCGATTGATTCTACTCGATAAGCGTCAGTTTCGTATCGGAAGCCCAGTTCATAATTGATACTCTCTTCTGATCGTGTATCGGCGCTTGAACCGGGGCTTGGCGGTGAAAATCCTTTATGCAGGCCGGAAATCAAAGTAACTTCGTCGGTCCATTCGTATGCGATACCAATACCGGGCACAAATACATTTATGGTGTATTCATTAAGGTTTACATCCGAGCCGGTTCTTTCAATATCAGATGTGCCGAAATCGCGGTTTTCAAACCATATATTTTCAAAACGGATACCGGGTGTAAATGTAAAATCAGAAACGGAAATATCGTTCTGAACGTATGCTGCAAGGGCTGTGGCAGAACCTATTCTATTCGCCTGGGTACCCGGTACGCCTGCTGATGTAAGTATCATCTCACCGTTTTCCATACGGTAGCCATCCTCGAACTGAAATCGGTCCTCTTCATCCTGGTGAAGGCGCAGGCCAACTCTTATATCGTTTTCAACAGATCCGGTTTCTACACTGTAAGCTATGATGGATTCGATACCTTGGGAAAAGTAATCGCGATTGTTGGATCGGACTGATAGAGCGTCGTCACTGCTTTGTGCTCCTCTTAATATATCGTATGCGGTTCGGTTTTGATCTGGATTACGAAGAACACCGGCCGGGCTGATGCCATTTACCGTCTGTAGTTTGTACCAGTCACGCGAAAATTCGTTTCGGTAGAGTGTTGTTGTAATGTCGAGATCTTCGGAGATCAGGGCAAAATGACGTGCCATCATCTGAATTTGTTCAGCATTCATCTGATCGTTTTGTGATGCTGCATATCGTCTAAAAGGACTCTCATCGAAATCCTCGCGNGAGAGGCCGAGGTAGGTTTCATCAGAAACTTCGTTGTAGTACCCGAGTTTAAAATCTACTCGTTGGTAAAGTGAGGCNTCAGGGTTGGTGCGTACCATAAACTTTGCAATAAAGTCCTGTATGTCGAAACCGGTACTGCCACCGCCATCAAGATCTTTAAACCCATTGGTGTTTATTTGAGAACCTTCGATNANAAANCCAAAGTTTTGATACGTGCTTCCAATGTTTCCGTAGAATTTGTTTGCGCTGTTATCACCAAGNCTAAATTCAGCATTTCCAGACAGNTCGCTGGGTATGGATGTAGAGATCAAATTCAAAGCTCCACCGGTAGTATTCGGTCCATACTTAATTTGTGATGATCCTTTTCGAACTTCCACNGAGCTCATTCGATGTACCATGGGNAANTAATAGGCGGCAGGAGCAGAGTAGGGGGCCGGTGCAATTAGAACCCCATCTTCCATGATATTTAATTTCGAACTCCGCTCCATTCCGGCTCCTCTCAACCCNATATTNGGACGCAGCCCATATCCATCTTCCTCCTGGATATTTACGCCGCTTACTCCTCTAAGTACACGATTGATATCGCTGTAGTTCTGTTTTTCAAGTTCACGACTGCCGATATAGCTTGCCGCCCCGGGAATACTATTTTTCCAAACCGGGTCGCCAACAACTGTAACCCTATCCATAATTACGCGGTCGTATAAATCAGTAGTATCGGGTTCTGCAGTTGATGAGTTTTGAGAAAAAGCTGTTGTAGTGAGGAACAGAAAAGCTATAAAGAGGCTAATTCCCTTTATTGGTTGAGTAGGATTCATTGTATCTTTCAATTCTATCTGTTGTAGATTTTGTTATTTAGAACAATTCTAAGTTAAGATGATATTGAGATATGGTCAACGTTATTTATAATAAATCTAAATAAAAATAGCGATGGGTAGGCCCACAGAATAAAATGTTGTAAGAGAATGGAAAACAGTAGGATAGCAATTGTTGGAGCCGGGATAACCGGATTGTCTACAGCTCATCAACTCAAAAGAAATGGCGCGGATGTAGATGTTTTTGATCGGAAGGGTGAGTCCGGTGGCTCCATCAAATCGTACAGAAAGGATGGATGGCAGTATGAGTACGGTCCCAATACACTCCTGTTAAAAGAACAATCTGTTGAGACGTTTTTACATGATATTGGGGTGGGGCATAAGATTATGTTGGCAAACCCGGAAGCATCAAAACGGTTTATTGTTAAAGATGGTCAACTTGTTGAAGCCCCTTCATCACTTGGATCGTTCATCAAAACACCACTGTTCTCTACGTCGGCAAAAGCTAAGCTGTTTCTTGAACCATTTAAAAGGCGGCTGAAATCAGATGATCCGTCAGTTGCGGAATTTGTGGAAAAGAGACTTGGAAAAGAGATACTGGATTATGCTGTAAATCCATTTATAGCGGGTATTCATGCCGGAAATCCGGATGATTTATCGCTAAAACATACGTTTCCGTTCCTGGCTGATCTGGAAGAATCATCAGGTTCACTCTTTATTGGTGGATTGAAAAAAGCTCTTTTTGGTGATAAAAATCCCGATAAAATTTCACGAAAATTGATATCTATTGAAGGTGGGCTGCAGCAAATTCCAATTACAATTTCCAAGCAGCTCGATCAGGTCTACTATAATCACGATATCACATCAATTAAGAAGAGTGATGGTGGATGGTTTATTCATAGCCAAATGGGAAAGTACGGCCCGTACCGTGATGTGGTATCTACGGTACCACTTTATAGATGGAGCCAAGAACTGTTGCCTGTGCAAAAGAATGAGCTGAAAACGATTCATGATGTTTCCTATCCACCGCTGTCGGTAATGATTTTAGGATTTAAAAAAGAGGATATCGAGCATCCGCTTGATGGATTCGGCTTTTTGGTGCCTGAAAAAGAGGACCGAAAAATTTTAGGGGCCCTGTTTTCATCTACACTTATACAGGGACGTGCCCCTGAAGGATCTCATCTGTTAACGGTTTTTATTGGCGGGGGGCGCCAACCTGAAATAGCGGCAGAAGATAGCGGTCGGTTACTGGAGATTGTTAAAGAGGAGTTGGCTGAACTAATTGGGGTAACTGCCGAGCCGGTGTTTAAAGATCATATCTTTTGGCCCAGATCGATTCCTCAATACGAGCAGGGGTACAATAGCGTGCTGGAGGTTTTTGAGAATATTGAGAGTAGAAATCCCGGGCTTCATATCGCCGGAAACTACAGGGGAGGAATTTCTCTGCCNGANTGTATAAAAAATGGATTGGCACTGGCCGGTAAGCTGTCTTAATCCAACTTTGGACGGGCAGAAAAAACCTCGAGGGCATCTTGTAAAATATTTTGGCCGATTTTTGTCACGCGTTCCCTTCTGCCTAGTGCTAGAAACCGGAGTAGTTTACGCAGATCATTCAGCAGGATGGGAGGGTTGGTAACTAACGTTTCATTTTTGATTACAAAATCCCAATCGAAAGGTTTGCCAAAATTAACTCCCGCTTTCTGCATGTGTTCTTTGTAGAGGTTGGCGATCAATCCATATCCTATAGTGGAGGGGTGCAGTCCATCGAGGCTAAAAATGCCACCACGCTCTACATTCGTAGAATTTTCTGCAAGCCGAATATAGTCAGTTGACAATCGAGGGTGGCCTTTTTCATCAACTAAATAGGAGGTATCCTTATTCTTTTTCAATGCTTCCACAAACTCGGGTGGGAACGGCCTGATATTTTCAGCTCCGAAACGCCTTCGTGCAGCCGCCTGAACATGCCTGCCAACGGGTACAACATGAAAACCGAACTCATCAGCAAGATTCTGGATGATGGCATTATATTCATCAACATGCTGGTCCAGCGTGATGGCATCCCGGCGGGTTAAATGAGGGTGGCGCTCGGGATTAAAATCTTCATCCCAAATCCAGAATCGCGTATAGTAGTCAAAATATTTTCCATTTCCGGCCGATCGATCTTCGTTTACTCCACGAATTGCAGGAGGAATGGTGATGTACGGTATTGTAGGTACAAAAATTCTTTCAACACCAATGGTAGATAGTTTTTGGTATAAAATGCGGGTCTCTTTCTCGAAATGTTCCGGACGATAGACTGTACATTTCCGTTCGCCGTGAGGAGTATTAAGATCATTCTCATCGGAATAGATTAGCTTTAAATTTGTGGCAGCACCGACAATATTGTTGTGTCCTATACAGCATATTAGATTCTCTACACCACCGTTTTCATGCAATAACCGGGCGTTATCGATCATGGTATTATTCTCAAGATCTGTATTAAATGCGGGGTTTAATACAAGCCGGGCCGTGGTGTACATGGCGTGATCAGGCAGCACGTTAAAAACCGAGTACCGCTTTTGGTTATTTTCGATGAAATTTCTGCTATATTTTTCGTTAATAAGCCATGCATCGCTGTTCGAAAAACCCCAAACGCCCTGGTTGTTATATGGAAGTTCGCGGTTCACCCGTAGCGGCTTCATTTGACCCTCCCAATAATTTTTAATGCGCCGTAAAGTTGAATAGATATGCGTACCCGCACGGAGGTAGTTGTTCCACGATATCTGGTCACCCAGTTCATCCTGGAGCCCACGAACAAGCATCTCGATGTTGATGGGAATTCCCGTTTGAGCTGTAAAAGAGGGGGTATCAAACGTTATGGGTGGATCAAAAGAGCGGGCTACTAACGCCGGAAAACTGAGATCGGTGCGATAAACCCCTCCGTTTTTGAAACCCTGGGCCATACTGTCGCCAATAGCCACCAACTTATGTTTGTGTGAATTAGACCTGATAAACACGCTATTAAATCCTTATTTTCAGAGGGTAATTTTGCTTCAACGCAATGAAATTAATTAAGTAAGAATATGACAAAAAACAATAACAGACTGCAGAATTTCAGGGCAGAGCGCGAAAAGATGAATGAAAAAGTGCTCGACTTGAATCACTTGGGCATCAAGCGTTTTTTTAACCTGGACAGTAATACCTATAAAGATGGCGCTCTGCCGTCTCAAACCAAAGAGCTATTGGGTTTGGTGGCATCAACGGTTCTGCGCTGTAACGACTGCATTGATTACCACCTGGAGCAGTGTGTGGAAACGGGATCAAATAAAGAGGAGTTAATAGAATCATTAAATGTAGCATTGGTTGTTGGGGGAAGTATCGTAATTCCTCATTTAAGGCACGCGGTACAAACCATTGAACTACTGGAAGAAGAGGGAAAGCTGTAAGTGAACAAATTTGGACGAATCCTGCTGGTGTTAATTTTTACGTTTTGCCTTGTCCGGTCAGGTATTGGGCAGATTAATGAGGGAGATCTCTATGGAGAAACTGCTCAAACTATTTTGCCGATTGCGGGGTACACATCCGATTATGGTTTGTTCGGTGGATTACTCTATCAACGGATTAATTACCGCGATGATTTTTATCCATTCTATTCAAATTTACAAGCAGATTTTAACGGTTCAACCCGTGGACGCTGGATTGTGGGTGTTGATTATGAACGTGCAACTTTATTTGATCGTAAAATTAGAAATCTGACAGTTTTTGAATACGAAAGGGAGCCACAAAGCACCTATTTTGGAGTTGGAAATAACAGTCCGTTTTCCCCGGAAGCATTTGATGATGGCGAGTATTTTTTACTGAAAAGCCATGTAGAGTTTAACTTTGATGCGCGCAAAACATTCAAGGAATTTGGTAATAGTGCTGTTGATGGGGTTTTACGTCTGAAAGGTTCCTACACAAGCACATCTGATCGTGGAAGAGACACGCAGTTTATTCTAAACCCACCGCCCGGGATAGAAGGCGGATGGGTGAATAAATTGGGAACCGGGTTGATTTATGACAGCCGTGACAGTGAATTTTCACCACGAATGGGCGTTCGGTTTGAAACCGGGGCAAATATCTCATCAACACTGATGGGGAGCGACTACTCGTTTACTGATGGCTTTGCGGATCTAAGAGGATATGTACCCCTGCTATGGGATTTTATTCTTGCTCAGAGAGTAGAGTATTCATTCAGCAACGGTGATGTTCCGTTTTGGGAAATGCCGAAAATTGGAAATCAACGAAGTCTGCGCGGCTATGCACTGAACAGGTTTATCGGTGATCAATCTGTGGTTTATATGGCTGAAGTTCGCAAATGGTTTCTGTCTGTTTTGGATGATGAAATACGTTTTGGTGGCCACTTTTTCAGCGATATGGGCCGCGTTTTTTCTAATGATGACAACCCTCGATTTTTTGATGACTGGAAAACAACGTGGGGGATAGGTGGCGCGGTATCTGCGTTTAGTCCAGATCTGATTGTACGCGGTGAAGTAGGGTTTTCCGATGAAGATTATAGAATTTATGCCGGTGTGGGTTTCGCATTTTAAGCAGATCAATTCGGCAATTATAACAATGAAAATTTAGCTCGACAGTTTAGTAATGGGTAATAATTCAAAAGTTTTATTAATGGCATCTCCGGCAATTTCTGCTCCGATGCTGCACGAGATTCAACAAGCCGATGAGGTTTTTTTACATCTTCCGCTCGAAGAGTATCAAACCGAAGTGAACAGCGAAGAGGCAGAACAGGTGCAATCCAATGCCGAAAAGTATTCGTTTGTACTCTACGGAAATTTGCGCAATGCCAAACACCTGGTGGAGTGGACTGAAGGAAATTCCTTAACGGAGATATTTCCCGAGGCGGTTCATCTGGCTTTGGACAAACCCACGGCCGATTTTCTGGAAGACCATTCCGTTCCGGCTATTATGCCCCGAGAGCAGGCAAAACCGATCGATCTGCTTGAATTTATGCTTCGCATTTCTCGGGAGGGGCCGTCACTTTATCCCTGCACCGATCAGAAAGCCGAGGAACTGCCCGGACTTCTGCAGGAGTTGGAGATGAAGGTAGACGAATTTACGGTCTGCTCGGAAATGTCGCTTTCAAAAGATCGGCTGAGTGAGTTGCGCAAAGAGACTGAAAATGAAGAAATCGGTGCAGTTCTGCTCCATAATAGATCAGCGGTAAATCGGTTTGGAGCAGCTTTTCCGGATTTAAATTTAAAATCAAAAACCGTGATTTCCGGCAGTTCAGGTGTAACAAAAATCCTGATAGACATGGGAATTGAGCCCGATTACGAAGCGGAGGGGAACTGGTACTCTATTGTATCGCTGATTAAAGAAAAGATTTTATCGTAGCACTTATTTTAACTCAACAAGTGTACATCCGGGTCCGCCATGCTCCCATGGAGCAAGCTCGAATTTCTTCACCTCTTGCCGTTTTTCGAGGTGTTCGTGAACCAGTTTTTTAAGAATTCCTTCGCCTTTACCGTGCACAATTTCTACCTGCTGCATTCCACGGGCTACGGCGTTATCAAGGTAGTGCATAAGGGCGTCAACGGCTTCATCACCCCTGAAACCACGGATATCCAGTTTTGGCTTCACCTGCAGATCAAGATCTTCAGATCCACCGTATGATCGAGTTTTGTACTTCTTTTTCTTCTTTTCAGGTTTTGATGTAGGCTGAATTTTTTTCAAGTTCGATTTTATCTTCATGCCGTTAACAAGAATCGTTGCTTTCGATCCGCTGATCTCCACAACCTCTCCGGATGTTCCGCCATCGCCAATCGTCACGTAATCACCTACTTCCGGTGTTTTGTCAGGGCCGGAGTTGTCCATGCTGATATCCATATCCGCCTTTTTCTGGCGGATCGTTTTCTTCGTCTCTTGAATCTCCCGCCTTGCATCACGGATCACGTCACGATCTTCCTTACCGGCCTGTACAATTTTTTCTACGGCCGCCTCAATTCGCTTGTTGGCAGTCTGCATGATCCGGTCCGCTTCGCGATACGCCTCATCCAGCTTCTTCTTCCGCTTCTTATCAAAATCTTCATTTTTATTTCGAAGAGTCTTTTCCTGTTCGGCTGCTTTATCTCGCAGTTTCGACAGCTCTTTTTCGGTGGCCTCAGCCTCCTGAATACGTTTTTCAAGATTTAAAAGCAGATCGCCCATTTTGTCTCGCTGCTCTCCAAGAAGTTTCCGGGCACGATCCATCACTTTAACGGGAATATTCATTCGGTCGGCAATTTCAAAGGCGTAACTGCTTCCCGGCACTCCTTTTCGAAATCTGTAGGTGGGGGATAGGTTTTTTTGATCGAACTCCATCGCACCATTTACAACATTGGGGTGCTCGTGGGCAAATACTTTTAATGATCCGTGGTGAGTTGTGGCGATTATCAATACATCCATGGCTATGAGATTTTCAATAAACGATTGAAAAAGGGCGCCACCTTCATCGGGATCTGTTCCAGTTCCCGCCTCATCAATAAGAACAAGAGACCCCGGCTTTACCTTGTTGAGTGTTCCATTCATCCACTGCAGCCGGGATGAAAATGTACTCAAATCATTTTCTATGGATTGATCATCGCCCACATCAACAAATAACCCGGAAATGATGGGTAGTGTAGAGTCGGGATGTACGGGAATTGGATAGCCGGTTTGCAGCATCATGCAGAGTAAACCGACGGATTTCATGGCTACGGATTTACCGCCGGCATTCGGTCCGGTAATAATCAGCGCGAGTTCATCAGCATCTAGCGAGAGATCGAGTGGAACAACTTCCTCGGTTTCGTTCTCANCGTCAGGCAGCAAAAGCAGGTTTGGATTTTTTGCAGATATAAGATCGAGCTTGCCGGTTTCAGAAATTTGAGGAATAGACCCGTCAATACTTTTNCCTAGCGTAACTCGAGCGTTTAGTGCATCAATTACGCCAAAAATTTTNCAGTTATTGATTAGGGGCCGGCTATGCTCACGAACTTTTGATGTGAGTTCACGAATTATTCGATCTATTTCCCGCTTTTCCTCAGCTTCGAGTTCACGAATGTCGTTATTGATCTGAAGGGCTTCAACCGGCTCTACATATACGGTTTGGCCGGTTGATGATACATCATGTACAAATCCATCTACTTTCCGTTTAAACTCAGCCTGAATCGGAATAACCATTCGCCCGTTACGAATGGTTGGTCCCTCGTCGGAGGTCATGCCATCTTTACGGGCACGTTTCATAATATTGTTGATGGTGCTTCTCAACTGGCCTTTCCGCCGATTTATTTTTCCCCGTATCGATTTCAGCTTTTGACTCGCATCATCCCTGAGCAGGCCGTTATCGGTTACTACCTTTTCGATTTCCTTTTCAAGATCACGCAAGTTGGTTAGTTTTTTTACGTATTGAAGGAGTGTGGAGTACTCTTTCTCGGACTTTTCGAAAAAACGTATAATCAGCCGGGCAAGCCGCGCATTGGATTGGACGATGGGAAATGCCTCGAGCGGAAGCACTGATCCTTCAATTTTTGAATCCTTTAAAACCTCTCGTACGTCATCGGTTTGCGTGAGGGGATAGGTGCCCTCACTCTCCAAAATAGACATCCACTCACGGGCCATTTCAAGCAACTCTTGGAGTTCATCCGGGTTAGATGTACCGGTTTGATCCCGGAGCTCCTCACGCCCATACGGGGAGTACGTTTTTTTAAGCGTTTCACGCAGAACCAGGGTAAAACCAATTTTTTCCGATAACGATTCGGGGTAGTAAATCATAGGATTTTTCATGACTGAAAGGTCGGGATCTTTTCAAACAATTCGTAGAAGAGTGTTATCCGATTGTTGGATTGTTTACCTTTCGAAAAAATAAGGCAAAAGTTTAAAAAACGACTATGAATATTTACCAGGTTGATGCTTTCGCAGAGAACGTGTTTGCGGGTAACCCCGCATCGGTCATTCCACTCGACACATGGCCGGATGTTGAAAAAATGCAGAACATAGCTACTGAAAATAACGTGTCGGAGACCGCTTTTTTCGTGAAAACCGGAAATGGCACATTCGATATTCGCTGGTTTACACCGGAGACGGAAGTGAATCTCTGTGGCCATGCAACACTTGCTGCGGCGCATGTTCTCTATAACCATCTTGGCTTTGAAAAGGATAAGATTCGATTTTCATCTAAAAGCGGCGATCTGTTTGTAGAAAAAAAAGACGACCTCTACTGGCTTGATTTTCCGGCACAACCACCGGAGCCCATTTCTATTCCAAAGCTTTTGCCTGAAGCTATCGGTGTAATTCCAAAATACACCGGGGTCAATACCGATCTGCTGGTAGAGGTAGAGAATGAAGATATTGTGCGATCGCTCAAACCCGATTTGTTAATTCTAAAGAAGATGGAAGTTCGCGGCGTGATTATTACTGCTCGCGGAAATGACTTCGATTTTGTTTCTCGCTTTTTTGCACCTAAAGTTGGTGTTCCTGAAGATCCGGTAACAGGTTCAGCCCATACGGTTCTTACTCCATATTGGGCGAAAAAGCTCGGTAAGTCCGATCTGAATGCATACCAAGTATCGAAGCGGGGCGGACGCCTGCGTTGTAAGAACAGGGGCGACAGAGTGAAAATTGGCGGGCCTGCAACTACCTATCTAACCGGTTCTATTACCGTTTAATTTATGCTATTCCTGCTATTGCTGGTCTTGGGAATTATTACAGGAATTCTCGCGGGGCTTTTTGGCATTGGGGGAGGTACACTCTTCACACCAATTTTGTTTATTGTATTTAGCTCTCTTGGTGTTGAAAATGTGGTGCCTTGGACCATTGGAACCTCCCTGTTTTGTACATTTACAGCTGCGTTGAGCAGTACTATCCAGCAGTTTAATGAGAAAAACAGCTACCTGATTGAAGGGGTGAAAGTAGGGCTTTTTGGTGCGGCAGGTGTTTACGCCGGTAAACTTGTTGTAACCTCTGATTTCTACACCGAATTGGTTTTTGTTACAGTATTTGCAATCCTCTTGCTGTTTGTTTCTATAATGTTTTTACGACGAGGAAAATCAAACAAAACTATTGCAACATCACTAAAAAACGTTGGGATTAAATCCTCATCATTAACAGGAGGAGGCGGAGGGTTTATTGCCGCCCTTGCCGGAGTGGGAGGAGGTGTGGTTATCGTTCCTGTATTAAATCTCGGCTATAAACTTCCCATTTTAAAAGCGGTGAGCATTTCATCATTGGCAGTGCTATTAATTTCTCTGTCGGGTTGGTTACAATTTGCATTTTTGTCGGGTACAGTTTCCGGTATTACAAATTATACCATCGGTTTTGTTGATTTCGGCACGGGACTCCCATTGATTCTAGGCGCGTTTGCCGGCGGACTGATTGGAGTTCGGGTTGGCAGATATTTTACGCAAAGCCGACTTCAAATTGGATTTTCCATACTAGCCTTTTTTGTTGCGGTTTTGATGGTGTGGAGTGTGTTATAAAAGTAAGATTGCCCGGACTTTTCTTGCAAACTGTAGCAGGAACATTATGTGGCGCTGTGGTCTACAATAAAAATTAAGAATTTAAAAATAATAAGCGTTTTAGATGTATATAGTTGATCCATCCAGGCAGCTTCAGATTATGAAAGAGATGAAGCAACTACGTAAGGATACAGAGAAATACGAGGTTTTTTTCCACCATACGATGAATGATCAAATGTGGAAGAGTTTTTTCCCGAGAGCTACAAAAGATGGGCTGGGGCCAAAGCTTTTGCGCCAAGAACCTCACCCAGAAACCTACGAGGAGCTGTTAGACATATGCTTGTCAGATGAGGTGCCTGAGAATGCTATCGGCCTGGGAATAGATCTTTCAGCGCAGATGGAAATCTGGCCGGAAATTTTTGAATATCTTGAAAATAACAGACGTGATATGAATTCCGGTCAGCTTAGACTGTTTCTGAAACATCTACAGGTTTATCGATATAGCGAGAATTTAAGTGAGCTCAATATCGATCCGGAAGATCTGCCTTACGAGGAAAGCGAGCTGCAAAAGTTTCTCTGGAGATCTCGAAAACTTAAATTTAAATCGTATCTGTTTTAAGAGGTTATCGCTTAAAGTTCGGAAATTGGTTCTTTTTGATCAGCTACAGGTATGGAAACGGTAAATGTAGTTCCTTCTCCCACAGCAGTTTCAAAAGTAATTTTACCACCCAATTCATCCGTCAGGCATTTAACTATATAAAGTCCTAAACCGGTTGAAGATTCATTTCCTGTGGGTTTATTGGACAGCTTGCTGAACCGATTGAAAAGTTTTTCTTGATCTTCATCAGAGATGCCCGGGCCGTTGTCCTGTATGGATATAATAACCCGATTGTTATCTTTCGCGGTTTTAAAAGTAACACGGCCGCCGGGAGAGGTGAATTTTATCGCATTCGAAAGTAGATTTTCTATAATACTGCGCAGGTGGCTTTCATCCGCTTTGATGTAAAGTGGTCGATTCTCGAAATTTTTCTCTAAGGTGATGTTTTTGGCTTCAGCGCGATTCCGGTAAATTTTTGCCAGTGACTTGGTGATAGGTAGCACATCAATTGTTTTGAAATCTTCACCATTTAAGCCTTTCTCAATAGTATTTACATCCAATAGGTCATCAATCATGTTGATCATCCGCCCGGTGGATTGCTTAATAATTTGGATGTAGCTCTCTTTGCTTTCAGAATCGGTCTCATCAGAATATTCGAGTAGATCGGCTACGCCAACAAGCGAGGAGAGAGGGCTACGTAGATCATGCGCCGCAATATGTAAAAATTGATTTTTCTCTTCATTTAGCTGAACAAGCTGCTCATTTTGTTTTTGAATTTCGTTCTGGCGTTTGTTCAACAGTTCATTAGCACGTTTTTTTTGAGCATACAATCTGTAAAAGAGCAGTAAAATAATTGTAGAAAGAACTAACGCTGTAATTAAATAATTGCGCCATAATTTTTGTTCAGAAAGTTGAGCATCCTGTAGTGCGGCTTGATTACTTAGTAGCTCAATCTCCTGGTCTTTTTGCTCCACCTCAAACTGAATCTGCATTTTATTGATTTGAGAAGCCCGCTCAGAATCCATCACTTCAGCGTGTGATTCGTGGTGATGCTGATATTGCTCATAAGCATTTTCAAAATCACCAAGGTTTGCATAAATCTCAGCCATCATTTCGTAGCCTTCCAGTGTATATTGGCTTTGTTCTATGCTTATTGCAAGATCACGCCCTTGTTTGGCATAATTCAATGCTTCATCATATCGGTTTGATCGGTTATAAAGCTTGGCTAGATATAGGTATGCTCCACTTAGGTTGATGTAATAGTTTTGCTCATCAAAAAACTCAATTGCACGCTTTAGATACTCTTCAGCTTCATCAAACCGATCCATTTCGATATATACATTGCCGATATTTGTAGTGGCAATCATATTCAGGCGGGGGAAATCCACCTCAGTTTCAGTCATTTCTCTTGCGGACATGTAATACTCAAGCGCAAGGTCATAATCTTCCATATAGTAGTGGGCGACACCTAAATTCATCAACGACATCGCTTTTACCTCTAAAATTCCGGCCTCTTCAAGCTGAACGATGGCGAGCTCAAAAAACTCGGTAGCTTGCTGGTAGTTTTCCTGCATCACGTGCACGGTGGCAATCATATTCCTGATGTGCCCAATTTCCGCTGCATCCTCTTTGTCGATAAACATATCGAGAGAATCAAAAAGGTATTTTAGTGCAAGGTCATAATCCCCGAAAATAATATAGATTGCAGCTAATTCTTTATAAGAGGAAGCAATTCCACGTCTATATTGTAAAGAATCAGCTATTTCGAGTGCTTGGAATGCGGCATGGCTGGCTTTTCGCGGATCTTCACTATTTATATTCTCGGCAATGGCGAGGAGACTGTCGACCGAGGTTGTTGTTTTGGGGACTTCATTAAATACAGCGTTCTCTTCATCATAAATGAACGTAGACTGTTCTGTATCTGAATTAGATTGAAAGGAATGACCCAACAATTCTGAAGGGAAAATAGCTGTAGCTATACATAGCAGCAGAATAGTTACCCCTGTGAGTCTATATCTCATACCTAAATTTCTGTAGAGTAAAGCATTTTTTTAGAACACGAAACGATATAAAATCACAAAAAACAGCTTATAAAACAACTTTGAGGTGGTATTTGGTTTAATGTATTGGTGTAAGATAAATTACACGTGAGTACATGAATCCATCGATTATTTTTAATAGCCCCAGGGAGTTGGAGGTGGGTCAACCGGGGTGGAGATGTCGAACTCCATTCGGATAGAATTGCCCTCTTTGGGCCAGTGCACTCCGTAGGCAAAAGTCTCGTCATCCATCAGGTCCAAAAACCAGAAATTGTCAGATCGTTGAGGAAGAATATCGGCGGTGTGTTCATCAGCGTAAAAGATTTGACGCGTTTCAAGCCCGGGAGTTGGAGCTTCACCACCATATTGAGTAATCTCCTCTTCTGTGCCATCTTCGTTACGATGATCGTGCTTAAGCTGTAGTGTGCCCTCAACTTTGGTAAGCATTAGGTTTCTGGAATGGTCATCATCGAGATGAAGCGATATATGGGTGAGTGTTTCTGTGCAGTCGCGAACATGGATGGCAATATAATCTGCATCAATATCATCTGCATAGTAGGGCGTGGCATCGGCTAATTTACCTTCATAAGCATTTCCGCAGTGCTTCTGGATGTTATCCCAAAACGCAAGTTGTTCATCACCAAGGCTGAATTCTTCGGCAGCTTCTTCCGGTGTATATTCGAAAGATGTATCGGGCTCAGCGTCATCTGCACAGGCCGAAAAGATTAAAAAAATACACGGTAACAGGATGCTTATAAATCGGTGATGTATCATTTTCAATAAATATTAATTAACAGTAATCTGGTAGAAAGAAATTGAGTAAAAAAGGGGGATTTACCAAGTCGTATAATTTTATCGATAGGAAAAAAAAGAAAAGGAGCCCCCGTTCAAAAGAGCTCCTTTTAGATTTAGCAATCTATAGCATGGGCATAGCTTACCCATCTATGTTTTAGCAAAAGCAATCATACAAACTGCAGGTTACCAACATTTAGTCCATAATTTTACGGAGAAATGCCGGCTGATCTGTATCTCGTTTGTTAATTCGTTCTTCCCGATCGTTTAGCAGTGTATTTCCACTGGCTTCTCGCTTAGCTTCCTGCTCGCTGGGAAGTTCGTCATCCGCCTGCTGTTCTTCGTTAGACCGAATGTATTTTAAGTTTCGGCGATGGATGGCCGGCGAGTCGAGATTTTTTAAGTTCCCCTCACCTTTGTAAAAGGGTCCATCTACACTATTGTGAGAGCGGTTGATCTCACTTGCCTTAGGAAGCTTGCTGGTTTTCTCTTTCGATACAGGCTCCTTTTTTGAGTTTGGTTTGATCTTCGCTTTGTTTCGGTCGTCACTCAGGTCAAATCCTGTGGCGATAACCGTTACGCAGATCTCCTCGTCAAACGACTCATCCAGTACGGTACCCATTATAATTTCGGCATCATCACCCGCTTCTTGCTGAATGATACTCGTTACCGTATTGGTTTCGCGCATTCCCAGATTTCCACCGGCAGATATATTTACCAGCACATTGCGTGCACCGCGGATGCTTACTCCGTCAAGCAGGGGAGAGTTAATAGCTTCCCGAGCTGCAATTTCCGCACGGTCTGGACCACTAGCAGCAGCAGAACCCATAATAGCGGCACCACCTTCGATCATGGTTGTCCGAACATCAGCAAAGTCGAGGTTAATCAGACCGGGCATCAAAATAAGATCCGATATTCCTCTCGTTGCATTGTAAAGTACCTCGTTAGCCATCTCAAACGCTTCGATGAGTGTTGTATTCTCATCTGAAATGTCGAGTAGCCGCTCGTTTGGTATAACGATTACAGTGTCGCAATTTTTCTTCAGTTCCGTAATTCCTTCGAGGGCATATTTCATGCGAACTTTTCCCTCGGAGTTAAATGGAGTGGTAACGACACCAACGGTTAAAATTCCTTTCCGTTTGGCAATACCGGCAACAATTGGTGCTCCTCCGGTTCCGGTTCCTCCACCCATTCCGGCGGTTATAAATACCATATCGGCCGATTCTACGGCCTCATCGAGGTCGTGCCGATTCTCTTCAACGGCTTCCCGGCCGATTTCGGGCCGTGCACCGGCGCCAAGTCCACTTGTAAGGTTCGATCCCACCTGGATGGTGATATCGGCCTCATTATTTTTCAATGCCTGGGCATCAGTATTGAGTGCGATATACTCAACACTGTCCAAGCCTTTCCTAATCATGTTATTGATGGCATTTCCTCCGCCACCGCCAACACCTATGACCTTTATTTTTGCGTTATCCTGACCTTTTTCGTCAAAGCTAAAGCGTGATTTTAAGTTTTGCATGATGTACTCCTTGTTAGATTGCTTTCTGTTTTTCTGTAGATGTTACTTGTATTGATGATGTCATAATCTCGCGACAAGGCGTTTGCCCTGCCCGAGGCTTTTGTTGCTGATTGCTAAAGTTCTTTAAACCAGTTTTTCATCCTGTCCGTAAGTTTGCTCATTACCTGATCCACACTCTTATCTTTGTATGAACTGGTAATGGGTTCGTTTCTGTCACCGGTTCTGATGGCGTGAAGAACCAATCCTACACTCGTGGCATAAATAGGGCTGTCTACCTCTTCGGTAAGTCCGCCGGCAAGGCCGAGAGGGCGTCCGATTTTGGCATCCATTCCCAATACTTCATTGGCCAGAGGGCATACATTTTTAATGAGTGAACCACCGCCTGTAATAACAATACCTGCACTTAGCGTATCGGCATAGCCACTACGTTTAATCTCAATGGCGATAATCTCAATAATCTCTTCCATTCGGGCCTGTACAATTTTGGCCAGAATGCTTTTGGTAATCTCTTTGGGAGGCCGACCTGCAATTCCCGGAATGGTGATGGTCTCATCCTCCTCAATTAGATCCACAAAACTTTCTCCATACTGATGCTTAAGCTTTTCAGCTTGATCATCGAGTACGCTAAGTCCTACTTTTATGTCGTCGGTAACCTTTTTTCCGGCAATGGCAATGACGGCTGTATGTCGGATAGTATTATCCTGGAATACGGCCAGATCCGTTGTTCCGCCTCCAATATCAACCAGAACCACACCGGCCTCCTTCTCCTCATCATCGAGAACAGCATAGGAGCTGGCGAGTGGTTCAAGGATAATGTCGGCAACTTCGTACCCGGCACGCTCTACACATCGGTATAGATTTTTTGCAGCCGAAACAAGACCGGTAATAATGTGTACCTCAGCTTCCATTCTCATTCCGCTCATTCCAACAGGATCGCTGATGCCGTCCTGTCCATCTACCACAAACTCTTGTGGTATTACGTGGATTATCTGTTGATCGGGTGGAAGCATGATGCGCTGGCAATCTTCGAGAAGACGCTCCACATCATTCACTGTAATTTCTTTGTCTTTGTTGCTAATGGTAATAACTCCTTTACTGCGAATGCTTCGGATATGATCTCCCGCAATTCCAACATTAACAGAGTTTACCTCGATTCCTGATGCCAGCTGAGCCTGCTCAACAGCCGTTTTGATGGCATTCACAGTTTTGTCGATGTTTACAACAACACCTCGGTTCAAGCCGTCACTTTTGGCTTTCCCCACTCCAAGAATGTGAATGCGATCCTGTTCGTTAATAGAGGCTACAACTGCACATATTTTCGTTGTGCCGATATCAAGCCCTACGACGATACGTTCATTTTCACTTGTTGTCATATTACCACCTGTTCGTTTTGTTTGATTGCTAAATCTGTATTCATAATTAATTTTCCAATGCTACTATTTGATCCCTAAATCGCAGATCTATGTTGCGGAAAGATTCAATTCCCTTCCGCGAAACCACTTCAGCGTAAAACGCCTCCCAGTTGGAGAGTTTTCGCTCGAAATTTTCGTGGCCAAACAGCAGCTTAACTCCATTTTCGTGACTAAGTGCTACTACTCCTTCACGTTCATTCCAGGTCACTTCGCTAATTGTTAACCATCCGAATGAATTCTCTTTGGCCGACACCAGGAAATCCCGAACCTGTTCAAATGCCTGACTGTTCAATGTGTCGGCAATCGGTTCTACCGAAAAGCCATACAACAACGGTACGTCAGTCGCTTTTTCGAGTCGGTCCGGCAGTTTAATGCCGTCACGATCTACATACGCTTTTTGGGAACCGTTAATCAACAATCCAATCGGTTCCCGTTCGGAAATTTCAAGGGTTAATGTGCCTCGAAAACCCATACTTATATTCACATCTTTCACATACGGCAATGTTTTTAACGGCTCCCTGATGCCACTGAAATCTACGCTGTCAGCCAGTATACCTACGGGGGATTCAAACGCACTTTCCAGTTCATCTTCGGTTGAAAAATAGTGCCCTTTCAATTCCACGGCACTAATTTCCGTGCTTTGATCCACATAGAGGCCAAATAGCACAGCAAGCCCAAAGAGCAGTATTGCTCCGGCAAACCATCCTTTTTTTGCACCTATCATTCCGCTATGTGTTTTCTTTTTACTCAATCTGTACTCAACCTTTTTGCATTATTTCTACAAACTCTTCACCGTATTTATAAATATCACCGGCTCCCATGGTGATGACGATATCACCTTCCCGGACAATCTCTTTCAGCTTTTCCGGAAGCTGTGTTTTGTCTTTCAAGTAGTGCACATTTTGATGCCCGAATTTAGCAGCCGTATCAGAAATCAATTTTCCCGTTACTCCTTCAATCGGCTCTTCACGCGATGGATATACATCCGTTACAACAAGCACTTCGGCATCAAAAAAAGAGAGTCCGAACTCTTGGTACATATCCTGCGTGCGGGAGTAGAGGTGAGGCTGAAAAACAGCTACAATTCGCCGATCGGGCCAGCCGTGTTTTGCTCCGCTAATAGAAGCTTGTACTTCCGTGGGGTGATGGGCATAATCATCAATCACAAGAATGCCTTTATCATCCATCTTTTTCTGGAATCGCCTAAATACTCCTTCAAATCGATTCAATCCTGTTTGAATGTCGCTGAAATCCATACCGAGCTCTAAGCCGACTGCAACTGAAGCGAGTGAGTTTTTGATATTGTATTCACCCGGTGCGTGCAGCGTAATTTCTCCGAGCGCTTCTTTGCCGTTCAAAACGGTGTAAGTACTTTTAAATCCTTCTTGCTTTATGTTGATGGCACGAATTTGAGCCTGTGGAGTAAATCCATAGCTGATGGTTCGCCGCTCAATTGAGGGCAAAATACTCCGCACATTTTCATCATCCAGGCACACAACTACCACGCCATAAAAGGGCACTTTATTGGCAAACTCAATAAATGCATCTTTTACATCCTCCAGATCATCATAAATATCGAGATGTTCGGCTTCGATATTGGTGATGACAGCCATGGAAGGGGAGAGGCGGAGGAAAGTTCGGTCGTACTCATCCGCCTCAACGATAATAATATCGCCTTTGCCAACAACGGCGTTTGTTTTATCAAAACTGTGCACGCGTCCACCGACTACTATTGTTGGATCAAAATTTCCATCCTGAACAACATGTCCCGTCATGGTGGTAGTGGTAGTTTTTCCGTGCGTACCGGCTATGCCAATTCCATACTTCATTCGCATCAATTCGGCCAGCATTTCCGACCGCTTAATAGTGGGAATCATCTGTCTGAGTGATTCGCGGGTCTCCACATTATCCTCGGCATTAATCGCACTGGTGTACACAACAACATCCGCTCCCTCTATATTTGAGGCTGCATGACCTTTAAAAACTGTTGCCCCGAGATCCTGCAGCCGCTTGGTCGTTTCGCTCACGCTGTTATCAGATCCTGTAACTTTATAACCTCTCAGCAGCAGTATTTCGGCTATCCCGCTCATACCAATACCACCGATGCCTACCATATGAATGTGGCGGGTTCTGCCAAAAACGGGTTGTGTTTGAACTCCTTTACTCATTTGCTGTTCGTTTCAATGATGTTGAAAATTTCTTGTGCTATATCACGAGCTGCATTCGGTTTCGACAGCTCTTTCATGCTGCTGCTCATTTTTGCCAGTCGGTCTTCATCGAAAATTACTTTCTCTAAAATCGGAATCAGCTCATCTTCAAGGTCCTCTTCGGCTAACAATTCAGCTGCTCCGGTTTCGGCCATCGAGTTGGCGTTTTTGGTTTGATGATCGCCTGCCACGTTGGGAGATGGAACAAATATCGCAGGCTTNCCGATATTCATCAGCTCNCTGCAGGTTCCGGCTCCGGCACGCGTTAGTACCAAATCGGCAGCGCTGTAAGCAGCCGACATATCATCGATATATTTTGTCAGCTTTACGCTTGGGTACTGTTCCAGATCAATCTCTGAGGCTAAATCATCATAGTATTTTGCGCCGCACTGCCAAATCAGTTGGATCTCCATGTCATCATGAAAAATGCGCAGGAATTTTTTAACGGCTTCGTTCAGTGCCAACGCACCACCACTTCCACCCAAAACCAGCAAGACAGGTTTATCTGCCTCAAGATCAAAAGTATTCAGAGCCTCTTTTTTGTCTGATAATTTGAGTTCACTACGTATGGGATTACCTGTCAGTTTTATTTTTTCTTTAGGCAGAAATTCCGCTTGCTGCGNCAAATGCTGTAAAGATCGCTTTGGCATTTTTTGACAACAATCGGTTGGTTACTCCCGGATAGCTGTTCTGTTCCTGTACAACAATCGGAATACCCATCTTGGCGGCAACCCAACCTATGGGACCGGCTGCAAACCCACCACACGCTACAACCACTTGTGGTTTAAACCGCATCAGTATGAAAAAGCTCTGTATCAAACTGGTAATAAGTTTAAATGGGAATAGTAGATTTTGTGGTGTTAACCGCCGGTGAAATCCGCTAATCCATACGCTTTTAATTTTAAAGCCGGCTTTGGGAACCGTTTCCCACTCCATGCGGTCGCGGGTACCAACAAAAAGCACAGCAGCATCGGGCCTGCTCTTCATCACCTCATCGGCAATAGCTATGGCAGGATAGACGTGCCCACCCGTACCGCCGGCTGCAAACAGAACCCTTGCAGGGGCTGTCGCAGCGGCGGAGTCTGTGGATGATATGTTCTTCGTTTGCGTCATTATTACCCGATATAAAACTGTTTATTGCCGTCGCGTTTGTGTTTCGAAATATTCATCAATAAACCTACCATCAACCCTGCAAAAAGCATGCTTGTACCGCCGTAGCTTACAAACGGCATGGGCAATCCCGTTACGGGAAAGAGTCCTACAGCTACAGCTGCGTTTACAAATGCGTAGAGGGTCAGCATCAGAGTTGAACCTACGGCTATCAATGTGCCGAGCAGGTCGCGTGCATTTCGTGCGATGGAGGCAAATCCCCGGAAAAGTATTACCACAAAAATGATGATCACTCCAAAAGCTCCTGCCATTCCATATTCCTCAGCAATGATGGCGAAAATAAAATCATTATATGGTGCAGGAAGAAAATCGCGCTGAGTACTTTTCCCCACACCAACACCAAACAGTTTTCCCTGTGCCACAGCTATATGCGCCTGTTGGGCCTGGTATCCAGCAGCTGACTCAAAATTGGTATTGTTGATTTCTGTAATCTGGTGGACATATTGAGTTACACGACTTTGACGCTGTTCTGAACTCATCACCAGTGCGGTGCCTCCCAGTAATCCAATCAACACAACTGTAGATAGTTGCATAATGCTCATTCTACCTACAAACATCATAAAGAGGGAGATTCCCATCAGCAGGGCTGCGGTACTAAAATCTTCCAGCGCAATAAGAAAGCAGGTAATCGATACCCAGACCATAATAGGCAGGAATGACCGCTTAAAATCTTTTATGTAATCCTGCTTGTTGCTGATCAATACAGAAAGATGGATGATCAATGCAACGGCCGCCATAGAGGAGGGCTGAAAGGAGAACCCGGCAATAGAGAGAGATCTCCTGGCACCAAATACCATTTCACCATATATCATCACGGCAAAAAGCAGTATCCAGCTGAGGATAACCGCAATTCGGCTGAATTTTGCTAAGCGTGAGTAATCAATCTTAGATACAATTAACATCACAAAAAAGGCGATAGCCAACTTGAAAATGTGTCCGGTTACCAACGAACCCGCACTTGTTCCGTGCCCCTCTGCGAAATATGCAATGGAGGAGTAGACGGCAAGTGAGCCGAACATCATCAGCATAATAACACACACCAATAGCACGCGGTCGCTTTTGCGTCCTTTGGTCTCCATCTCATCAGGCGTGGTGCCTAATATGGAGTTGAGATCTCTATTTGCTGATGTATATATCAAGTCAGTTTATTGGAATTAATAATGTTAAAGTTCAATGACGGCTTGTTTAAATTGATCTCCGCGATCTTCATAATCTTCGAACATATCAAAAGAGGAGCAGGCCGGACTCAGCAGTACAACTTCTCCACGTTTTGCCTGCTTCCGGGCTGCTTTTACGGCGTGTTTCAGAGTGTCCGCCTCGATGATATGAGGAACGACACCGCTAAGCTGCTCTTTGATCGCCTGCTGTGCCTCTCCAATGGATACCACGGTATGAACCTTTTCGCGAAGCTGATCTTCCAGTTCCAGGTAATCATTTCCTTTGTCTCGCCCGCCTAAAATCAACACAATGGGCATATCAAAACTATCCAGAGCGTACCAAACGGCATTTATGTTGGTAGCCTTGCTGTCGTTGATGTATCGCACACCATCCAGTTCACGAACGGTTTCGAGTCGGTGGGCAACACCCTCAAATGTTTCCAGGCTCTCCCGTAGATTCTCTTTCTTAATTTCTGATGCTCGTGCTGCAAGGGCCGTGGCCATGCCATTTTTCAGGTTGTGGCGGCCCGGTACACCGATATTGTCGATCTGCATAAGCTTCTCCTCGTTGTGATTGATTTTAAAAATCAGACTGTTGTCACGGATAAAAATCCCCTCTTCAACCTCTTTTTCCGTAGAAAATGCAAGTTGCCGAGGGCTGTTTTTTCGGTTTGATAATGTTTCTGCAAATGTCGAAACCACCGGGTCGTCAGCGTTATAGATAAACCAATCATTTTCGGTTTGATTGGAGGTGATTCGACATTTTGATTCTGTATATTTTTTAAAATCGTTGTTGTAGCGATCCAGATGATCCGGCGTGATATTCAAAATCACGCTCACATGCGGATGAAACCGGTCGATATGATCGAGTTGAAAACTGCTGATCTCCAGTAAAGCATCTTTATCAGGGCCCGATTCCGAAACCATATCAGAGAATGCCGTTCCGATATTTCCGGCTAGCAGATAATCTTTTTGTGCGGTTTTCCAGGTATGAGCCAGCCAGTTTGCCACCGTGGTCTTGCCGTTACTGCCGGTAATGGCAATAATGGGGCTTCGGTTGAACCAGCTCGATACTTCAATTTCAGAGTAGATCGATTTGCCGTCATTGCTATATCGCGTTGCAATCGGCGATGTTGAAGGTACACCGGGGCTCAGCACCAAAAACTCCCCGTTCATTGCCTTTTCAGAATGTTGGTTCTGCTCATACGGAATAGCTTCTTGCTCAAGCCGCTGTAATTGTTCCGGTTTGATGGTGCCAAAATCAGATACAAACACATCTCCTCCATGGTGCTTCATAAGCACAGCAACGGCAACCCCACTTCGTGCGGCACCGGCAACTACGATATGTCGATCTTGTAGATTCACTATCTGATTTTTAGAGTTAATAGACTGATAATTCCGAGCAGAATGGCGATAATCCAAAACCGTACAACAATTTTAGATTCAGGCCATCCCTTTTTTTCGTAATGGTGGTGGATCGGGGTCATTAAAAATACCCGGCGACCTTCACCGTATTTCCACCTCGTGTATTTAAACCAGCTGGTTTGAATAATTACGCTTAAAGTTTCTACAAAAAAGATTCCGCAAATAATTGGCAGCAGAAGCTCTTTATGGATCATCAGCGCTAATGCTCCCAGTGCGCCACCTATTGCAAGAGAACCGGTATCTCCCATAAAGACAGAGGCCGGATGGGTGTTGTACCATAAAAAACCGAGACAGGCCCCAACAAGGGAAGCTGCAAAAATCGTCAGCTCACCGGAGCCGGGGAGGTACATAATGTCTAGAAAATTGGAGAAATCGACCCGGCCGGAGACATAGGCAAAAATTCCGAGAATAATTCCGGCAATGGCGGAAGTTCCGGCGGCAAGTCCATCAAGCCCGTCGGTTAAATTAGCTGCGTTACTAACAGCGGTGATTACAAAAATCACCATTGGGATGTAGAGCAGCCAGCCATATGTTTCGCTGAAAAAGGCGTAGTCGATGTTTACATCTTTAAGGAATGGCACGGTAGAGAGGGTATTAAACTCTTCAAATGCCGGCCACCAGTAGAGTAGCGCACCAATAATCAACCCAACCGTAACCTGGCCACCAATTTTAAACCAGCCATGCAGTCCCGATTTATCGTTCTTCACCACTTTAATATAGTCGTCAACAAACCCGACAGATCCCAGCACAACCATCACAAACACAATCATCCAGGTGTATATGCTGGTCATATCCATAAATAGCAGGGCAGGGATAACCGTAGCTAAAATGATGATAACACCACCCATGGTAGGTCTTCCCCTTTTTAAGGTGATTGTCGAGCCCAATATCTTCGCGAATAGTTTCGCGAAGCTGCATTTTCTCCAGCCATTCAATAATTTTTCGGCCAATAAGAAGACTGATTAACAGAGCAAAGGATGCTGCAAATGCTGTTCGTGTTGTAATAAAATCAAAAGCCCCTAAGCCTGGAATATTGTAAAGGTCATCAAGCCAATCGAGTAGTGCGTATAGCATCAGGCCACCTCGCTGTTTTTAGGGTGACCGTTGCGCGAATCGAGAGCTTCTCGGGCAATTTCCCGATCATCAAAATGGTGGCGCTCTCCATCCACTTCCTGATACGTCTCGTGGCCTTTTCCGGCAATTAAAATAATGGTGCCGGCCTGGGCATTTAAAACCGTCTTCGTGATCGCATCTTGCCGAGAGGTGATGGCCGTAACTTTGGCCATATCGGTAAATCCTGTCTTAATATCTTCGATGATGGCATCCGGATCTTCCGTACGGGGATTGTCGGAAGTTACAACAACCTCATCCCCGTAATTTTCGGCGATTTTGGCCATCTGTGGCCGTTTGGAGGTGTCTCTATCTCCGCCACATCCAAAGACAATAACCAACTTCTGATTCGGTCTTTTCACCTCACACAGGGTGTGCGATACATTTTCGAGCGCATCGGGCGTGTGGGCGTAATCCACAATCACCATCGGGTGTTGGTCCAGAGTTGATACATCCGTGACCTTTTCCAATCGCCCGGCAGCACCTTTGCAACAGCTTAAAATATCTGCGGCTTGATGATCGTCGATTCCTAATGAAACAGCCGCAAGATAAGCTTCAGCCACATTGTAGGCGTTAAACTTTCCGATTAACGGTGTGATGATTTCAACTCCGTCAATCTCAATAGTGGTGCCGGTTTCGCTAATTTGTTTGATCGAAGCCTGAACACTGCTCTCTCTACAATCAAATGATAGGGTAGAGGTGGTGGCTTTCGTGTTTTCAATCATCCAACCGCCTTTGTCGTCATCTACATTTGTGATGGCGACGGCCGATTCATCAAGCCTGTTGAACAACAACTGTTTTGCAGCGGCGTACTCTTCCATGGAACCGTGATAATCGAGATGATCGAGGCTTAAATTTGTAAAGATCGCCACAGAAAAGGGGATGCCCTTGGTGCGTTGTTGATGCAGCGCATGAGAGGAGACCTCCATCACAACAAATTCACTTCCTGCCTCAACCATTTTCTTCATATCCGCCGCAATTTCAATGGGGTCGGAAGTGGTAAGGCGGCTTTCAACAACGGTTTGATTAATTTTCTTCTCAACAGTTCCGAGCAGCGATGCTTTCTTGCCTGCTTCGGTAAGCAGCTGCCAAATTAAAGTGGCAACAGTCGTTTTACCATTGGTGCCGGTAATACCGACTACCTTCATTTTCTCTGCAGGATTTCCGGCCAATTTTTGTGCAAGAGGTCCAATTAATGCTCGCGTATCTTTAACAATGATTACGGCAATTCCCGGCTTCAACTCTACCGGTTTTTCCGAAATAATTACCGACGCCCCTGCACTAACTGCTTGTTGGATAAATTTATGCCCATCAACGGTGTAGCCTTTAACGGCAATAAAAATATCGTTTTTCCGGACCTCTCTCGAATCCTGACACAGCTTTCCCAGACTGCCGGGGGCTGTGCCCGTAGCAGAAACCGGATCGCAAAATGTTGTGAGTTCTTTAAAGGTCATTAATTTTGATTCGCTAAAATGGAAACTTGTTGCATAGATCGTGCCCGGCCCCGAACCGTTACGGTTCGTCCTTTTTGCATAATTTCTCCGGCAAGGGGGAATTGGTTATAAATTGTGCCAGATCCCACCATCTCAATATCCAAGCCTTTTTCTCGCAAAAGGGCTGCAGCCTGACGCATATTCATCTCTCGCAGTTCCGGAATTTTTACATATCCTTCTCGTGCTTCTTCATCAACATTTCCCAACTGCAGAGTGACCGAGGTGTTCCCTATAATTTTTTCGCCGGCATCGGGCTCTTGGCTGACAATATGAGAACCGCTGCCTGAAACTCGGTAGGATAAATTCTGACCACTGAGAAGCCGGGAAGCTGAACTGCGAGGTAACCCTGTAACTTTTGGAGCTACTCTGTGCTCAATATCTGCGAGCTGCTGACCGGGATAGGTTCGTCGTACATCACTATCGAGGCCCGCGATTCTTGTGGCAATTTCCTTGAAAATTGATCCGGCAGTAAATCCGCCGTAGAAACTGGTACGAGGTTCATCAAGCAGAACCACCATTACATATTTTGGATCTTCAGCGGGGAAGAATCCGGCAAATGATGCCCGGTAATCATTCGTGTAACGACCGTCTACAAACTTCTGTGCAGTTCCGGTTTTACCGGCAATTTTCATTCCTTCAACAGCAGCCCAACCTGCTGTACCAGAATCGGTTACTACAGATTCAAAAACAGGCCTTAATTTCTCAATCGTCTCTTTTTTGGCAATCTTCAACAACATTTCCATATTGATCGGTTAAATGACTTACCAAATACGGTTTCATCATCATTCCTTCGTTGGCAAATGCGCCGTATGCTTGTAAAATCTGGAGGGCGGTAGATTGAACCTCATACCCGATAGACATCCACGGTTGGGTTACACGACTCCATTCATAAGGTCGCTGTAGCCGTCCGCCCGATTCATTTGGCAAATCAATATTTGTTCTGGTTCCAAAACCCATGTTCCGCGCATACTGGTAAAAAGAGTCTTCGTCCATGCGCATGGCAATTTCTGAAGTACCGATGTTGGATGATTTTGCAATAACTTCTCTAAAATCCATATCGCCCAGCGGATTATGATCACGCATCCACTGTCCGTAGAGTTGAATTCGTCCCTCTTCCGGTGTTTCAAAAACTTCATCAAAATCTACTACGCCCTGTTCAACTGCGGCGATGGCGGTAACAAGTTTAAAAGTAGATCCCGGCTCCATAATATCAGAAATGGCAAAATTTCGTCGGTTTTCAGAGTCAATGGATGCGGGCCGGTTAGGATTGAAAGTCGGATAGTTGGCCATCGCTTTGATCTCCCCGGTTTTAGGGTTCATCACAATAGCCGTACCCTGTTTGGCTTGATGACGTTTAATACCCATTTCCAGCTCTTCTTCGGCAATTGCCTGTATAAAAGAGTCGATGGTGGTGTGTAGTGAAAGACCTTGCTGTGGAGTTTTTCGAGGTGCGCCCACATAAGAGAAAATTCGGTTCTGTCGATCTCTGCGAACCTGCTGCTGGCCGTCTTCTCCTTTTAAAATGTCATTATATTTAGACTCCAGGCCTATCATGCCATCCAGGTTATGGTTTACATAGCCGAGAACATGAGCTGATAGCGATTCAAAATTGTAATTTCGCCGATACTCTTCTTCAAGAATAACTCCCCTGATGCCCAGTTCATTAATATCTTCGTACGCCTGAACCGAAATACTTCGCTCTAATACGATATACCTGGAGTGCGAAGGGGCATTTTGGATTCGATTTCTGTAATGGGAGGGGGACCGATCGGTATGTTGGCTTAGCACCTGCCCGATTTGATTGAGGTCATCGCGGGTGATCCCGGGAAAATGTGGATCAACAGCAATTTTATAAACCACAGAATTTGTTGCCAGCAAGGAGCCGTTTGCATCATAAATTTCACCGCGCTGAGCGGGAATTGAGATGTAGTCTATTGCCTGGGAATTCCAAAGTTCGCGGAGCCCATCACCTTCAACAACATTTACCCTGAAAATCTGCATTAGAATACCAAAGGGGAGCAGAAACACCAATCCCATCAGTATAAACATTCGCCCCATTATGGCAGTACGTTCTTTCATTTAGTCCCGGCGTTTTACATGAATAATTTCATCTGCCGGACCGGCATTAATGAAGCCCTGTTCCCTGGCTTGCTGGTAGATCATTTTTGGACCTACCATACGATCGTACTCCAGACGCTTTTCATTATAAAGGCGCTGGGTTTTGTTGAACTCGTTTTCAAGCTGTTGTACTTCCATCAGCGTTTGCTGTGTGCTAAAAACGTGCCCAATATAAATAAGCCCGCAAACACCGATCAGGATGCTTGCAAGTATCACTTTCCAGGGGGTAATACCCGGAAGGTTTGATTTCGGCTTTTTGCCGTTCGATGTTGGTCTGCCATTAGAGGCAGAACCGCCTGTATAAAATTTGTTGTTCGATTTCTTCTTTCGGGCAGCAGGTGATCCACCTGATAGTACCCGGCGATTTTCTTTAACTTTCTTCTGCTTTAGTGGCGTTTTGATCATCATACAGTGTCCTCCGCCACTTTAACTTTTTCGGCAATTCGCATCCGTGCACTTCGCGACGCAGGGTTTTCTTCCACTTCNTCATCATCAGGCCGGATAATTCCTTTTTCAACCTGTCGAAGGGGCACCAGGGGATTTCCGTAAAAATCTTTTTTGATGGTGCCTTCAAAATTTCCACTCTTGAAAAAATTCTTCACAATCCGATCTTCCAGGGAGTGATAGGAGATGGCAACCATTCGTCCGCCTTCCCGCAAAATTTCGAGACTATCTTCCAGACCTGATCGCAACACTTCCAGTTCGCGGTTTACTTCAATGCGAATGCCCTGGAACACGCGCGCGATAGATTTAATGGTATGCCGGCCGTGGACAACACTTTCAATTGTAGATCTGAGTTCACCGGTAGTTTCTATTGGACGCTGATCGATAATAGCCCGTGCAATGGCTTTACTGCCACGCTCTTCTCCATAGTGGAAAATCACATCACGAAGTTTTTCATAAGAATATTCGTTTACGACCTGGTTCGCGGATATTCCGGTGAGGTCGCTCATTCGCATATCCAACGGGCCATCTTCCTGGAAACTGAACCCGCGCTCCGCCTCCTTTATCTGATGGGTTGATACTCCTAAATCAAACAGGATTCCGGTGATTTCTCCATGCAGTTCCGGCTTGATTAATGTTTTGATGTGCCCAAAATTGCCGGTTACGGCGGTAAACCTGTTGTCATCACCAATCCGTTTAGCTGCGGCTTGATGAGCTTCCGGATCTTGGTCGATTCCGAATAATCGGCCTTTATCAGACAGACGCGATAAAATTTCCTTACTGTGGCCACCACCGCCAAGAGTGGCGTCTATATATATGCCATCGGGATCGGTAACCAAGTAGTCTACCGACGGTTTTAGCAATACGGGGATATGAGGATGATAGGTTGTCATACTATTCACCTCCATCATTATCACCCATTACCTGCTCAAAAAGCTCCTGGTAGGATTCGAAACTGAGATTAGCGTCAATCTCCTCAAGTTTTTCAGGTGACCATACTTCAATACGTTCACCACTTCCTAAAAAGATGGCGGTTCCGTCAATTCCAGCGTACTCCTTTAAATGAGAGGGGATAGGAATACGATTTTGCTTGTCGAGTGAGATATCTTCTGCAAATCGGAGGAAATTACGTTTTACAGTACGTCCCTGACGGGTAAAACTGTTTATATCTGAAAGCTTCTCTTCAACAAGCTCCCATTCATCACTGGGATAGAGATAAAGGCAAGGCTCTAATCCACGAAGCAGGGTAAACCTATCCTGAGCGTTGGGATTCAACGCTTTGCGCAGCTTGGCCGGAAAGGCTACTCGGCCCTTATTATCTACGCTGTGTTCATATTCCCCTTTAAAACTTGGCACGGGCAGGTATGGTTGTAATGATTGCTAAAAATTTTACTCGATAGCGGCTATTGGGAACTTGCTAATTAATTCCCCACTATCTCCCACTTCTCACCACAATGTACCTTTTCCTGCTGTAATATGTCAAGAAAAATGTTTGCTGTTCATATGAAAAACTTTATATAAATGCCAAATACTACTTTATTTAGCTCTAAAAGCCGTTTTTTAAAGGTTTAAGAGAGGAAAAGATTTGTGTGGTAGGGAAGTGGGAGGCTGTGGTAGAGATTTGGACAGTTTTGGGATGAGAGTAGAGTCTTTACCGTCATGCCGGACTCCGATCCGGCATCTCCTTCAGTTAAATAAGCTGTAAGTAAAAGTAAGAAAGCTCTTATCTAATGCTAAAGATGAACCGCAGTGTGGCTTGGCCCCTCTTGTATTCTCCCCCACTCATGGGGGGAGAAAGATGAGTTAGATTCGTAATAAAAAGTCCCTCCCTGTTTTGCTCGTTCCGTTGCTCTGCAGCGGAACGCCTGCGTAGCCGCTCTGCGGTGAATTTTCGGGGGCAGGTCATGGGTAGGACAAAACCGCAGTGGCACAAAGTCGCGGAGGATTATGTACAACGGGCAGAAGAAAGTCTGCAGTAGTTTTAG
>SL_3KL_010_SEDDRAFT_10000306_pt1 | contig 37665 bp, 37 predicted proteins | sample SodLakKL_010_SED_2_FD_10381 | JGI IMG/M metagenome (IMG submission 10381) | reverse complement strand
CCTGCCCACCGGGTACTACGTCTCAGTCGGGCCAGATACGGGTCGGGTGCAGATTTTTCCACGGTTCATCGGCGGTCGCCTTCGCACTGCCGGCATCCACCCTCGCTGCCTTCCCGCTACCACCCTGGGGCGTCGCCGCCTTCTTCCCGGCCGCGACCTTGGTGCTGCCCGCCGGGCGGCTGGTCTTGCTGGCCGGTTTCCGGCTGGTATCCTTGCGCGGCTTCGTTCCGGTGGTCGCGGCTTTCTTGGTGCCGGCAACCTTGGTGCTGGCCGCCGGCCGGCTGCTCGGGCTCGCCGGCTCCTGGCTGGTGTCCTTCTGCGGGGACGCCTCGCTACCCGCCGCCCCCTTGCCTTCCTGGGGCTTGTGTTCGTCCTCGCGGGCCGCCCGTACACCGGCCGCCAGTTTGCTGCGCAAATCCGTCATTGCGACACCTCCTCGATGATGGCTTCCACTTCGGCAGCCGCGGCCTCGCCAGGCTTCCCCAGCGCAAACACGGAACTGCCCTCCAGTGCGGAACGCCGGTAGATGGCCCGCCGCCGAATGGTCTGTTCCAGGGCGGGAATGTCGATCTCCATCAGTGCGTGTTTCATCGCGCGCGACAACGCACTGCGGACCTCGAGCTGATTGACCACGATGTAGGGCCGCAGGGCGGCATTCTTCAGGCGGGCCTCCTCGAGTCCGCGTGCCATGCGTACGCTGCCCCAGAGATCCACCGGTGACGGTAGCACCGGGATCAGGACCACGTCGGATGCCGCCAGCGCCGCGCTCACGGCGCCGCCTTCAAGCGTGGGCGGGCAGTCCACCACGATGTGCTCGTAGTCCCGGCGCAGCGCGCCGAGTTCGCGCTCCAGCGGCCCTGCTACTGCGAACACCGAGGCCGGAAACGGCCGCTCCTCGCTGGCCATGCGCGCCCACTGGCCCGCCGAGCCCTGCGGGTCGGCATCCACCACCAGCGTCCGTCCGCGCCGCGCCAGACCGGCCGCGAGGTTCATGGACAGGGTCGTCTTGCCGGTACCACCCTTCTGATTGACGACTGCGATCACCCTCGAGCCCACGCCTCAGCCTCCCTTTGGTCGATGGCCGGGCCTACCCGGCCGCCGGAGCGTGCCGGTTCAGCCGACTTCGCCGGCCAGTCGATCCACCTCGAGCGCGAACTGCCGATCGGCCTCGCCGAGTTCCTCGCCTTCGCGTGCGTGGATCGTGATGTTCACATAGGTTGTACCGAAGCTGATATTCGGATGATAGCCGTCCGCGTCGGACAGCTCGGCAACCCGGTCGAGAAACTCCCGCGTTATGCCGTACCGATCAAACTTGAATTGCTTGCTGATAGACGCCGCGGCGCCCTTCGCGGGCTCCCACCCGGAGGGGACCACCAGTTCGCTGTCCGCCATAGGGTCCTCCGTTGAGTCTAGTCGCCTGCCGGCTGCTGGCCAGCGGTCCAGGCGTCAATCTCGCGCACGTGCTGGAGCTCTTCCTCCAGGATCGCCTCGAACAGGGCGGCGTCATCCAGCGCCCCGACCCGCCGACAAAAGACCGCCGCCTCGTCGTACAGCCGCACGGCCTCCATCTCCAGCTCCCGGTCGCGCGCCAGCAACTCGCCCAGCGACCGGCCCAGGCGAGCCGGCGCCAGCTGGCTGCCACGCGGGGCCGCCCCGTAGTGAAACATACGGGTAATGAAGCGGTCCGCGTGTTCCAGTTCCTCCTGAGCCTCGCCCCGGAAGCGCCGACTCACGTCGTCCATGCCCCACAGTGCGGTCAGCCGCGCTTGTGCGAGATACTGCTGAACCGCCGACAACTCGTGCGCCACCGCGCGGTCCAGGTAGCCTACGATCCGCGGATCGGACATCTTCGTTCCCTCAGGAAGCCGAGCCTTCGGCCGTCGGAGCCGTCGGCAGAATGCCCTCGACCTCGGAGTGCACACGGGCAATGATGTGCGCGGCCACCAGGCCGTCACCCACACGCTCGCAGGAATCCGCCCCGGCACGTACCGCCGCGTTCACGGCGCCGGTCTCGCCGCGCACCAGCACGGTGACGTAGCCGCCGCCAACGAACTGACGCCCGATCAGGCGCACTTCGGAGGCCTTGGTCATCGCGTCCGCGGCTTCGATCGCCGGGACCAGACCGCGGGTCTCGATCATGCCCAGGGCCACACCAGAAATTTCGCTCGCCATCTTGAACCTCTTGCTCATACGAGCCACCGGCGGCTCTCGGGCCGCCGGCGGCGTTCAACTGCCGTCGTAGCTTACGGCTTTTCCGGGAGGATGTTCTCCACCTCGGAGTGCACGCGGGCAATGATGTGCGCGGCCACCAGGCCGTCACCCACACGCTCGCAGGAGTCAGCACCGGCACGCACCGCCGCGTTCACGGCACCGGTCTCGCCACGCACCAGCACGGTCACGTAGCCGCCACCCACGAACTGACGCCCGATCAGGCGCACTTCGGAGGCCTTGGTCATCGCATCCGCCGCTTCGATCGCCGGCACCAGACCACGGGTCTCGATCATGCCGAGCGCCACACCAAAGTTTTCACTAGCCATTACAAAACTCCTCTAAAGCGTTACTGACTGGATTACTTTTCAACCTGTTCGGGCAGGATGCTTTCCACTTCCGAATGCACGCGCGCGATGATGTGTGCGGCCACCAGGCCGTCACCGACGCGCTCGCAGGAATCCGCACCGGCACGCACCGCCGCGTTCACGGCACCGGTCTCGCCGCGCACCAGCACGGTCACGTAGCCGCCGCCCACGAACTGGCGACCGATCAGGCGCACTTCGGAGGCCTTCGTCATCGCATCCGCGGCTTCGATCGCCGGCACCAGACCACGGGTCTCGATCATGCCCAGCGCCACACCAAAACGTTCAGTTGCCATTGCTTTTTTCTCCTGGAGTTACGGTTTTCCAAAAAAGAACGCTCAAGCCGCCTTGTGGGAATCAGCAGAGCGCTGTGCATCGGTCTGGTCCTGCCCAGCCTTGTCCTTCGACCCCGGGCCGGTCTCGCGACCGCCCTCGCCCCAGTGGTCGATGATTCCGCCGATCGTGAGATCGGTCAGGATCTTCCGGTCATCCAGCGCCAGCCGCGCGGCCGACCCGCTGATGGTGAAGACCCAGTTTCCGGGATGCGCGCCGACCGGGTCCACGGCGACGCTCAGCCCACCTTTCTGATCCTTGAGGACACGCAGGGATGCCGCCTTCAGGCCGTCCACCCGGCGGGTGACAACCAGCTCGTCCACCACCTGCATGATCTCCATGGGATTACTGCTCCTCCCAGTAATCGATGATCCCGACAATGGTCGCATCGCTCGGGTATTCCTTGCTGCCCGCCGCCTCGCGCGCCGCGGACGAGCCGACCACGATGACCCAGTCGCCCGGCACGCAGCCGACCGCGTCCACCGCGACGGTGCGCGGCCCTCCGGCCTTCTCCTGCACCACCAGCAGCGGCCGGTGCCCGAGGTCGCGAATCCGGTTGGTCGAAACCAGTGTCTTCTCTACCTTGCAGATCTTCATTCCCGTTCCCGTTTGCTCAGCCGGCCAGCGGCTCGAGGCGACTCCCGCTGCGCTTGTCGCGAATGACCATGTGACACCCGATCAGGCCCTTCTCGGCCAGGTCAGGATAGCGCGCCATGATCCCGTCCCGGACCCGCCGGCAGCGGGCTTCGACCCGTTCGCGCGAGCCGGGCACCTTGCGGTCGTAGCGGTAGTGGATCACCACCGGGACCGGGAGTCCGCGTTCCGCGTTGAGCCGCCGGAAGATCTTGTTCACACCCACGTCGAGTCCTTCCGCGCCTTCCTCGATCGTGTCGAGATGCGCGAAGTACGCCAGGTTGCGGACCTGCATCTCCTCGACCTCCTGGCCGACGATAATCATCCGCTCGCTGTGACCGACATCCGTGTAGTGCCCGCCGTGGAACCGCGCCACATAGTCGAGCTGCGAGATATTGTTCAGCAGCAGCCGCGAGATCAGTCGCAGCATCCCTTCGTGCGGCGCGCCCTTGCCCCGGCCCCAGCCTTCCTCGTGCACGGTGTCCTGGATGGCCTGGTATACCCGCAGCGACGCGGACTGCTCGTCCATCCCGCGGGTTTCCCGGTACAACGCGGCGCTGTCCACATAGCGGTACAGGCTCATCCGGGTCTCGCCATCCGGGACGTGGATCTTCACCGCATCCGTGTCGGTGTCCACCCCGATCAGCAGGGTGTCTACCGAGGCCCCACAACAATAGGTGTTCTCGATCGCCTGCCGGAACGCCCGTAGTTGTTTCAGCGCCGCATCGGCCGCCGCCATCTCGCTGCTGCCGTGCGCGGTGCAGCCCTCGTGGCTGGGATCGGCACTGCAATAGTGATAGGCCGCCACCTTCAGGTAACGACTCGGCACGTCGGCCGTCGTCGGGCGGCCCTCGCGAAACCGGAGCAGCTCGCGCTTGGTCCAGTGCCGCACGTCCTCCTCGATGTCGAACACCGCGCCGGCGTAACTCTTGACGCGCACCGCCAGGTCGGGCAAGCGCAGGATGAACCGGCGCAGGCCCAGCAAGCGACCATCCGAGCAGGGCGAGATGTCGATCTCGTGGAAATCGCAGTCGAGGAACCAGGCGATGGCGCTTTCCGCTTCCGCCACCAGGTCGTCGCGGCCTTCCCAGTAGCCGTTCACCAGCTGATCAAACAGCTGAAACGTCCCCTGCAGGTACAGCGCCCGCGTGTCCAGGCCGTTGATCCACGCATCGCCCAGGACATCCTCCGACAGCCCGAAACCGAGTTCGCGCCGGGCAAGCTCCTGCGCCCGTTGCTCGAAGTCCGGTTGGTGCTGCAGCGCGTGCAGCTCCCGCAACAGCGGCACCAGCCGCGCGAAGCGGTCACGCACCTCGCTCTCGAAGGAATGCAGGCGCTCGTTCGACGCCGCATCGGCCAGCGGGTGCCCGGCCAGGAGATCGTCGCCCGCGGGCGACTCGCCGCCGGCCGGCGACAGCGGAGCCGAGATCGCGGGGCTCGCGGTCGGGCGCAGGGTCTCGCCACGCGCGGCACCGAACACGGCACCGGCGCGGCGATTCCGGTTGCGGCCTCTGCGCACCATGGTCAACGGGCCTCCCGCTTAGCCCCGGGCGCCGCCGGAGAGCGTCACCAGGGAGCCGGCACCCCCGTTCCCGGAGGAACCGGTGATGCGGCTGGGCGGCACTTCCTTGCGCTCCAGCTCCCGGTTGGCGTAGGCGCTGCGGCCTTCACCACGCGGCTGGCCCTTGAGCGTCGCGTTGCGCCGCGTCGAAAGGCCCTCGGTTCCGGTCACGCCGCTGCCACGGCCCCAGTCATCACCGGTGATGGTTACGCCGTTACTCGACCCGTTCACGGTCACCCGCTCGGCACCAGCCTTCGGGCCCTCTTCGTCGGCCGCGACGGCCACCACCGCTTCGCGCTGCGGCGAGTAGCGAAACTCCTCGGTACCCGACACCAGGCCGTCGGCCTTGTTGCTGGGTCCGGTGATGCCGCTGGCAGACCCGTACGCCGTCCCGGTCACCTGGCGGTCACGCCGTTCCATGGCCTGGCGGGCCGGCGACTGCACGCTGAAGCCACCCGTGCGGGCCGGTGCCACCGGGGCCGGTTCCGCGACGACCACCGCCGCTTCGGCACCCTCCGGGCGAAACCGCGGATGGAGGTCGGACGCTGGCGTCGGGCATACCTTGGCGAACTCGTCCGCACCCACATACGGTGCGCCGGAGACGTCCTGGCACAGACCGCCCTCGGTACCGGTCACGCGGTGGTTGTAGCCCGGCTGACTCCCGGAAATCGCATGCCCCGGCGTGGCGTGATGTTCGGCCACACGCTCCTGTGCCGCCTGCGTGGCCTGCGGGTCGCAGAACTGTTCGTACTGCTCCTGGCCGACATAGGAACTTCCGCTGATCGGCTCGCAGGCACCGTACTCATCGCCCGTCACGCGCCCGGAACGACCCATCGCGGTGCCGGACACGGATTGCTGGTGCCACGTTCGGCCGACCGAGACCTTCTCGGCGCCGGGCTGCGGGCGCGTGCCGCAGAACGCTGCGTAATGGTCGGAGCCGACGTATTCCGTGCCAGTGATCGGCTTGCAGCCGCCGTACTCGTCGCCGGTCACACGCGGCGAATGCTCCACCGGGGTTCCCGACACCTCGCGGCCGCGCAGGGTGTGCATCACACCTGCCTTGGGTACACCGCCGGCGGCAGGCGTCTCACAGACGTCGCCGAAGTCGGCCTTGTTGTAGTACGGGGTACCGGTGAGAGCGGCGCAGGAGCCGGGCTCGTCGCCGGTGACCCTTGGGCTGCGCCCGACGTGCATGCCGGTCACATCCTTGCCGTGCTCGGTATGCGCAACGGTGACCTTTTCCGGGCCCGGCTCCGGCCGGGTCCCGCATACGCCCTCGAACTGCTCGCTACCGAGATATTCCGTCCCGGTCACGGGCTTGCAGCTGCCGTATTCGTCCCCGGTAACCTTGACGGAGCGCCCGACTTCGGTGCCGGTCAGTTCACGACCGCGAAGGGTGTGCATCACCCCCACCCGGGTCGGCGCTCCGCTGGCTTTTCCCTGGCACGGCACCTCGCTGGCGGCCACATTCAGGTACTCGGTCCCGGTGACACTGCGGCAGGAGCCGGGCTCGTCGCCGGTAACGCGCGGGCTGCGTCCGACACGGGTCCCGGAGACCTCCGAGCCGCCTGCAGTCGACATCACGCCGGTGCGCGGCGCCGGGGCCTGGGGGCGTGTACCACAGAAGCCTTCGAACTGCTCGGCGGCCAGATACTCGGTACCGGTGATGGATTCGCAGGTGCCGGACTCGTCACCGGTGACACGCGGGGAACGCCCGACCTCGGAGCCGCTGACCTCGCTGCCGCGGGCCGTGTGCGTGTGCCCGACCTTGGGGGAAGGCGCCGCCGGCTCCACGCCGCAATAGCGTTCGTAGTGCTCGAGCCCGAGATACTCGGTGCCGGTAACGTGACTGCAGGTGCCGGCCTCGCCGCCGGTGACGCCGTGGGTCCGTTCAACCTGAGTGCCACTGACGTGGCCACCGGAGAGCGTGGTGCCCTCCTCGACCTTGGGCGGGGCATCGTCCTGCGGCCGGGGACGACCACAGGGGCGACCCGGGTCCGACGACCCACGGCCGATCTTGCACAACTCTTCGCGACGCTGGCGGGCAATCTCGCGTGTGGAGAGGCCCTGGCGCTTGGCAGCCTTCCAGGAGCCTTCCTGCGGCAGGCTGCCACGCCCCTTGCTGCCATTGAAGCGGCGCCGGGTCGCCTTCTTGCCGCTCTGCGCCATCGCCTCGCGGCGGGCCATGCAGATGGCGCGCACCTCGGAGATGATGGGCTTGGGCGTCGGGCCCTGGTCTTCGGAGTCGACGCTCCTGCAAAGCTGGTCGAGGCCGCTCTCCACGGCCGCGGAGGCCTCCTCCGACGCGCTGGCTGCAAGCTCTTCACGCTCGGCGGCGCCTTGCGGCTCGACCTTGTTGCCGCCGGCCACGGCCGGCTGGTGTCCCTTGAGCAGATCCTCGCGGCGAGCTTCCGGGGCCACGGCTTTCTTGCCGGCAGTGGACAAGGCCTGGCGGCGCAGACGGCAAATCTCGCGACCACTCATGTTTTCGCAGTCGATGGTCATGCCCTGGGCCTGCGCAAGGGCGTCGATCTGACGCGAGCGCTCGGAGCCGGCCCGGGCCATGCCGCCCAGCGCCCGGGCACGGGTATTCGACGGGCGTACGGCCTTCTTGCCCTGGCGAGCCATCTTGCGGCGACGCTCGAGCGCGGCCTGGCGGCCGTTGGAGGCACCCGAATGAATGCCCGGCTCGGGACGGCGATCGGAGACCGTCGCGGTCGCGGGGGCAACGGTCGACTGCACGGATTCGGTGGAGCGAGGTTCCGTCTCCCGCGCCTGACTGGGCGGTTCGGAAACCGGCTGCGGCTTCTCCGCCTGACGCTGACGCTCGGCCGCAGCGGAGCGCGCGACGCCCTTGGTCTGGCCGTGGGCTTTCACGGCGGCCTTGCCGTTACGAGACAGGGCCTTGCGCCTTTCGAGCGCGAGTTGGCGGCCCGAAAGACCGGCAGACGCGGATGTCGGATTACTCATGGCACTTCCTTACAGTTGGCGGCGGCAACGGTAATAACGCAATGAAGCTGCCGGGCCCGCGCGACGGGCCCGGCAAAAACCGGGTCTTAACGACCGCGGTCGACCACGAAGGCCATGCCCTGGCTCTGGGCGTAGTTGTCGTAGGCCACGAAGCGAACCATCATGCCGGGGTTGGCACGACGGCATTCTTCGATCTCGGCCAGCACCGCATCGACGGACTGCTCGCCGAAGAACGGCAGTTTCCACATGTACCAGTAGTGGGACATGGCGTTTTCCTTCTCGGAGTACTCCACGCTCGGGTTCCAGCCCTGGGCGAGGCAGTATTCGATCTGCTTGCGCACCTGCTCGGCGTTCATCTCCGGCAGGTAGGAGAAGGTTTCGTACTTCTGCGACTGCTTGAAGCTCTGAATATCGGACATGTCGGTAATCCTGTGCTCTGAGTCTGTCTGGGCGCGGGTGGCCGCTCAGACCACCCGCTCCGGCGCGATCACTTGTGCTGGGTGTCCAGCTTGTCGACGGTATCGAACTCGAACTTGATTTCCTTCCAGGTTTCCATCGCGACCTTCAGCTCGGGGCTGTGCTGCGCGGCCTGGGTCAGGATTTCCTTGCCTTCGCGCTCGATGTCGCGGCCTTCGTTACGGGCCTGGACGCAGGCTTCCAGCGCCACGCGGTTGGCGGTCGCGCCTGGCGCGTTGCCCCACGGGTGACCCAGGGTACCGCCGCCGAACTGCAGCACGGAGTCGTCGCCGAAGATGCTCACCAGCGCCGGCATGTGCCAGACGTGGATACCACCGGAGGCCACGGCGAACACGCCCGGCAGGGAACCCCAGTCCTGATCGAAGAAGATACCGCGGGAGCGGTCTTCCGGGATGAAGGATTCACGCAGCAGGTCGATCCAGCCGAGGGTCGCGGCGCGGTCGCCTTCCAGCTTGCCGACCACGGTGCCGGTGTGCAGGTGGTCGCCACCGGACAGACGCAGGATCTTCGCCAGCACGCGGAAGTGGATACCGTGCTTCGGATGGCGGTCGAGCACCGCGTGCATGGCACGGTGGATGTGCAGCAGCATGCCGTTGTCGCGGCACCAGTTGGCCAGGCCGGTGTTGGCGCAGAAGCCGCCGGTGATGTAGTCGTGCATGATGATCGGCGCACCGATCTCCTTGGCGTACTCGGCACGCTTGTACATCTCTTCCGGGGTCGCCGCGGTCACGTTCAGGTAGTGACCCTTGCGCTCGCCGGTCTCGGCCTCGGCCTTCTCGATGGCTTCCATCACGAAGTCGAAGCGGTCACGCCAGCGCATGAACGGCTGCGAGTTGATGTTCTCGTCGTCCTTGGTGAAGTCGAGACCACCACGCAGGCACTCGTACACCGCACGGCCGTAGTTCTTGGCCGACAGGCCCAGCTTCGGCTTGATGGTGCAGCCCAGCATCGGGCGGCCGTACTTGTTCAGCTTGTCACGCTCGACCTGGATGCCGGAGGGCGGGCCGCCGCAGGTCTTGACGTAGGCGATCGGGAAACGCACGTCTTCCAGACGCAGCGCACGCACGGCCTTGAAGCCGAACACGTTGCCGACCAGCGAGGTGAACACGTTCACCATCGAGCCTTCTTCGAACAGATCGATCGGGTAGGCGATGAACGCGTAGAAGGACTCGTCGTCACCCGGGACATCTTCGATCGCGTAGGCGCGACCCTTGTAGTAGTCCATGTCGGTGAGGAGGTCGGTCCACACCGTGGTCCAGGTACCGGTGGAGGACTCGGCGCACACGGCAGCCGCGGCTTCTTCGCGGTCCACGCCGGGCTGCGGGGTAATCTTGAAGCATGCCAGCAGGTCGGTGTCCAGCGGCACGTATTCCGGCATCCAGTAGGTTTCGCGGTAATCCTTGACGCCCGCGGAGTACTTCTTGGCGGCCATGTGGCTTTCTCCTACGCGTTGGTTAATCGGGACGGTCGCCTAGGTTAGGGAGGCGAACCGCTAATAACAAATAAATAATCTAGATAACAACAATAGACGGTCATCTATGGGTACAGAGAGCGGACGGACGGCGGCGTTCCGTCGCGGGAGTGCCGAAGGGATCGGACAACGCCCACCTGCGCGGAGACGAGAAGCCGGCGCAGGCCGGTCAACACCCCTGCAAGGCGTGCAGGTATAGCACACCGAGGCGGGCCGCCGCCAGGGCTTGGTGTCCGACACGGGGCACGAAGCACAGCAGCGGCAGCCGGACCCTGGCGGATGTGACCGGAGCGGGCAGGCGGGGCACTCGAGGCCGGTCAGTCGGACGCCCGCAGCAACCGGACCACGGCGTCGGCGACGCTGCGACTGGACTGCGGGTTCTGCCCGGTCACCAGCTTGCCGTCGATCACCACCTGGTCGGCCCAGTCCTCTGCCGTTTCCACCTGACCGCCCAGCTCCTTCAGCCGGTCCTCAAGCAGGAACGGCACCGCGGTGTCCAGGTCCACGGCCTTCTCCTCGGCATTGGTGAAGGCGGCCAACCGGCGCCCCTTCACCGCCGGCGTGCCGTCCTTCAGCATCGCCCCGACCAGGCAGGCCGGGCCATGGCAGACCGCGGCGACCACCTTGTCGTTCTCGAGGAACTCGCCGACCAGCCGCTGCACATGCGGATTCTCGGGCAGGTCGAACATCGCCCCGTGCCCCCCGGGAAAGAACACCGCCGCATACGGTTGGTGATGGATATGATCCGAGAGCGGGATGGTGTCATCCAGCGCCTCCTGCGCCGCGACCCCGGCCAGCGAGGTGTCGCTCTTCTCCAGGCTGCGCGGATCGAGCGGAGCGGGCCCGCCCTTCGGGCTTGTCACCTTGACCTCGAAACCGGCCTTGTGGAAACGGTCGTAGGGGATCGAGAACTCGTCGAACCAGACCCCGGTGGCGTGCCCGGGGGAGATCTCGTCGTGGCTGGTCACCACCATCAGTATCGTCTTGCTCATGCCGGCACCTCCTCGTGGGAAGCACTGGGCAAAGCCCTCCCGGCCCTGCCAGCGCGCGCAGCGATGAACCCGCGGTTCGCCGCCTGGGACAGAAGCAACCGATTGGCCTCGGTCGGCTCCGGTGGCACATCCCTGGCCTCCGTCCCCGGTGGACCTGCCAGCCGCCGCCGCGGTTCCTCCCCTCGGTGGCGACGGGGCCGCGAAGCGGATCGGGTTCACGCAATCGCAGCGGGCGCCGGCCGCTCGACCACGCAACAAGTCGCGATCAGGCCCCGGCGAACCAGCGGCGCAGTGTGCGCACGTCGACCACCGACCCCGGCAACTCCGGCCCGCGGATGACCGAAGCCGGTTGGTCCGGCTCGCCGAAACCGTTCAGCACCGCCAGCGCCCCGGCGAAGTCCTGCCCGCGGGTGTACTCGTTGGTGGTGACCACCACCTCCAGCCCCGCCCCGCGCGCCGCGCGCACGCCATTGTCCGAATCCTCCAGCGCCAGACAGGCCTCGGCCGGCAGCCCCATCGCCTCGAGCGCATGAGTGAAGATGTCGGGGGCCGGTTTCTTCGCCGGCACGATGTCGCCGGCCGAGATCACCTCGAAACGGTACGGCCCGTCCTCGCCGAGCGTCGCCTCGAGCAGCGCGGTCACGTTCTCGGGCGTCGTGGTGGTCGCGATCGCCAGGCGCAGGCCCTCGGCCGCCGCCTCGTCCAGCAGACGCTGCACGCCCGGGCGCAGGGGGATCGCCCCGCCTTCCAGGAGCGCCACGTAGTGCCGGGTCTTGGCCGCGTGCAGCTCGCGGATCCTCTCGTCGATGCCCGGTTCCGCGAGCATCCCGGGGTGATCCTCCTCGAGGAAGCGGCGGATGCGCTCCTTCCCCCCGGTCACGCTCAGCAGCTCGCCATAGCGCTCCACGCTCCAGCACCAGTCCAGCCCCGCATCGGCGAAGGCCTTGTTGAACGCCACGCGATGACCGTCGCGCTCGGTGTCCGCCAGCGTGCCATCGACATCGAAAATCAGCGCCTGCAGTTCCTTCATCAGAAAACCCTTGTACAGCCGTTAGTTCGCTCCAAACGCATTATCCCGCTGAAAAAACGGACCCGTCGTGCTACCACTACACATGGCCGCGCGACCGTTGCGGAAATATTGCTTGCCCGCCCCGCGCGTCTCTGGTACTAAGTGCGCCACATTGTCCCCTCAGCCGGAGAACACCCGCATGGCTGCTGATGCCGAGAACAAAAAGCCCTCCACCCAGCACATGGTCGCCGGGGGTATCGCCCCTTACGAGCCGAAGCCGGGCGAAGAGTACATGAATCACGACCAGCTGGAGCATTTCCGCAGCCTGCTGCTGGCATGGCGGCAGGAGCTGGCCGAGGAAGTCGACCGCACGGTCGGCCACATGCGCCAGGACGCGGCCAACTTCGCCGACCCGTCCGACCGCGCCACCCAGGAAGAGGAGTTCGGCCTCGAACTGCGGGCCCGCGACCGCGAACGCAAGCTGTCGAAGAAGATCGACGAGGCCCTGCGCCGGATCGATGCCGGGGATTACGGCTACTGCGACACCTGCGGCATCGAGATCGGCATTCGCCGCCTCGAGGCGCGCCCCACCGCGACCCTGTGCATCGACTGCAAGCAGCTCGCCGAGATCAAGGAAAAGCAGATGGCGTGATGTCCGCGGCCGACGGAGCGACGGGCCACCCCTCGCCTCCCGCAGGCGCGGACGCACGCTACATCGGGCGCTTCGCCCCCACCCCCTCCGGCCCGCTGCATGCGGGCTCCCTGCTGGCCGCCGTCATCTCCTGGCTCGACGCCCGGAGTGCCGGCGGCCGCTGGCATCTGCGCATCGACGATATCGACGGCCCCCGCGTACGCCCCGGGGCCGCCGATTCCATTCTGTCGGCCCTGGAGACCTTCGGGCTCGCCTGGGATGGCCCGGAGACCTGGCAGAGCCGGCACACGGCCGCCTACCAGGACACCCTCGAGCGGCTGCTGGCCTCAGGCCACGCCTTTCCCTGCGGCTGCACCCGGCGCGACCTCGCCGCCGCCGGCCAAACTGGCTGGGAGGGCCCTGTCTACCCGGGAACCTGCCGCCACGGGCTGCCGCCCGACCGCCGCCCCCGTGCCGTCCGGGCGCGCGCCGCCGACCGCTACTGGACCATCGAGGATCGTTTTCTGGGCGCGGTCGCCTTCGACCTCGAGGCACTGGGCAGCGACTTCGTGATCCGCCGTGCCGACGGCATCTTCGCCTACCAGCTCGCCACCGTGGTCGATGATCTCGCCCTCGGGGTCACCCATGTGGTGCGTGGCATCGACCTGCTCGGCTCCACCCCGCGCCAGATGCAGCTGTACCAGGCGCTCGGCCAGCCGGCCCCCGCCTACGCCCACCACCCGGTGGTGATTGCCGCCGGCGGCACCAAGCTGGCCAAGGGAACCGGGGCCGAGGCGATCCGCCCGGACGACGCCCGCGCGCTGCTGGCCGCGGTGCTGTCGGCGATCGGTCTGCCACCCGGCGACCGGCATGCCCCCGACCGCCCGGAAACCCAGCTCGCCGAGGCGCTGGACCGGCTGCGCGAACGCCCGCTGACCGCCACCCTGCCGATGGATGCCGCCCTGCCCGCCGGGCGCGCCGCGTTGTAGACTCCCGCCGTGCCGCCACGCTGCAACCCGGCCGCGGCCGGCGGGCCCCGCCGGCCGCGCATGCGGATCAACACCACGTCCACCCGGAGGCCCGAGCCATGACCAGCCCGCGCGCGATCCTGACCGCCCTGGTCGGCGCCCTGCTGTTCCTCAGTCCACTGGTGATCTGGACGGCGCACCTGGCACCGGCGTGGTGGTGGCCGTTCCTGGCCTGGGCGGCACTCGTCGCCCTGATCGCCATCAGCCAGCCGGGCGCGCGCCGTGACCCTTAGCCTGGGCCTCATCTATCTGGTGGGCGTGGCCTACCTGGCGCTGCTGTTCGGCATCGCCTTTCTGGCCGACCGCATGCCGCGGGTCGGGCGTCTGGCCGGAAATCCCTGGGTCTACAGCCTGTCGCTCGGGGTCTACGCCACTTCCTGGACCTTCTACGGGAATCTCGGCTTCCTCGCCGACCACGGCTATCTGTACCTGACGATCTATCTCGGGGTAACCCTGGCCTTCGCCGCCACCCCCTGGCTGCTGCGCCCGCTGCTGCGGCTGACCCGCGAGCAGCAGCTCACCTCGCTGGCCGACCTGTTCGCCTTTCGCTACCGCAGCCGGATCACCGGCCCGGCGGTCGCGCTGTTCATGCTCGCGGGCGTGCTCCCGTACATTGCGCTGCAGATCAAGGCCGTGGCCGAGTCCGCCGCGGTGCTCACCGCCGAGACCCCCACCCACCTGCTGGCCCTGACCTTCAGCGCCACCATCGCCCTGTTCGCCATCCTGTTCGGGGCGCGCCACATCGCCCCGCGCGAGAAACACAGCGGGCTGGTGCTCGCCATCGCCTTCGAGTCGGTGGTGAAACTGCTGGCGATCCTCGGCATCGCCGTGGTCGCGCTGTTCGCGGTGTTCGGCGGCCCGGGCGGCCTCGACGAGTGGCTGAGCGCCAACCCCGATGCGGTGGACGCCCTGTACGCCCCGGTACGCGAGGGCGGCTGGTTCGCGATGATGCTGCTGGCCTTCGCCGCGGCCTTCCTGCTGCCGCGCCAGTTCCACATGCTGTTCACCGAGAACATCGAGCCGCGGGCGCTGAACCGCGCGGCCTGGGCCTTCCCCGCCTTCCTGCTGCTGCTGAACCTGCCGATGCCGGTGCTCTACTGGGCCGGTCAGGCCGCCGCCCTGCCCATCGAACCGAACTACTACGCGATCGGCATCGCCGGCCTGCTCGACTCCCCCACCCTCGCGCTGCTGGTGTTCATCGGTGGCGTGTCCGCCGCCAGCGCGATGATGATCGTGACGACCCTCGCGCTGGCCCACATGGGCACCAACTACCTGTCGCCCCTGACCCGGCTGCACGACGAGGAGAACGCCGCGGCCAACCTCTACAGCCGCCTGCTGTGGGGTCGCCGCCTGTGGATCGTGTTCATCATCGGCCTCGGCTATGCCTTCTACGGCCTGCTGCAGATGGTCGAGGGGCTGGCCCAGCTCGGACTGATCTCGTTCGCCGCGGTCGCCCAGCTGCTGCCCGGCCTGATCGGGCTGATGCTGTGGCCACAGGCCACCCGCGTCGGCTTCCTGCTCGGGCTGGGCGCGGGGATCGCCGGCTGGGCCTTCACGCTGGTGCTGCCGCTGCTGGCCGATGCCGGCCTGGCCACCGGCCTGCCCGACCCGCGCCAGCTCCTGCAGGCCGACATGCTCGACTCCTGGACCTTCGCCCTGCTGCTCAGCCTGGGACCCAACGCCGTACTATTCGTGGCCGGCTCCATCCTTACCCGCCCCAACCGCGAGGAAAGCGAGGCCGCCCGTGCCTGCTGCACCCGCGAGGCCGGGGCCGCCGGAGCCGGCGGCCTGCCGCTGGCCGGCGACGTCGGCGAGATGGAAAACTCGCTCGCGGTCACCCTCGGCCCCGGCGCCGCGCGCCACGAGGTCCAGCGCGCGCTGGACGACCTCGGCCTGCCGCGCCACACGCGCTCGCGCGGCGAACTGCGGCGCCTGCGCGAACGCATCGAGCGCAACCTCTCCGGCCTGCTCGGCCCGGTGCTCGCGCGCATGATCGTGGACCAGCACCTGCGCCTGGATGCGGCCGGCCGCCACACCCTCAGCGAAAGCCTGCGGCGCATCGAGGAACAGCTGGAGACCCGCGCCCTGCCGCTGTCCGGCCTGGCTGCTGAGCTGGACGCCCTGCGCCGCTTCCACCGCCAGATCCTGCACGAACTCCCGCTGGGGGTGGCCAGCCTGACCACCGCCGGCGAGATCACCGGCTGGAACCAGGCCCTGGGCCGGCTCACCGCCATCGAGTCCGAGGATGCCGTCGGCCATAACATCGCGCAGCTGGAAAGCCCATGGAACGGTCTGCTGACCGCCTTCCTCGAGAGCCCGGACCGCCAGTGGTACAAGCTCAACGTGGAGCTGTCCGGGGGCAACCACCGGCTGAACCTCCACAAGTCGGCGCTGCAGGACGAACACGGCCAGCTCGAGGGTCACATCGTGCTGATCGAGGACGTCACCGACCGCGCCCAGCTCGAATCCGAGATCGCCCACGGCGACCGCCTGGCCTCCATCGGGCGCTTCGCCGCCGGGGTGGCCCACGAGATCGGCAACCCGCTGACCGGGATCGCCTCGCTGGCACAGACCCTGCCGCTGGAACAGGAACCGGAGGAGATCCGCGGCATCGCCGATGACATCCTCGCGCAGACCCGGCGCATCAACGCCATCGTGCAGTCGCTGATCACCTTCGCCCACGCCGACGAGGGGCCCTCGGGCAGCCATTTCGAGGACATCGCCCTCGACGGGATCGTGCACGAGGCCATCCGCCTGACCCGCCTGGCCGGCCGCAAGGATCTGCGCTTCGAGACCCTCGGACTGGAGGGCCTGTCCCTGCGCGGCTCGCATGCCACCCTGCTGCAGGTGTTCATCAACCTGCTGACCAACGCCGAGCAGGCCTCGCCGGAGAATGCCACCGTCAGCATCACCGCCGGCCTGCACAATCATGACGTGCAGGTGACCATCGACGACGCCGGCCCCGGTATCGACGAGGCGGTGCAGGAACGCCTGTTCGAGCCGTTCTTCACCACCAAGCCCGCCGGACAGGGCACCGGCCTCGGCCTGCCCGTGGCCTACAGCATCGTGCGCGACCACGGTGGTACCCTGATGGCATCCAACCGCCCCGGTGGCGGTGCCCGTTTTACCCTGACCCTGCCGGCCGCGAACCAGAATGACCCGCATCCTGATCGTTGACGACGAAGCCGCCATCCGCCGCGCCGTGCGCCGGTTCCTGGAGCATCACGGCTTCGAGGTCGCCGCGGCCGAGACCCTGGCNGAGGCGCGCGCGGCCGCCGCCAGCGACCGCTTCGACCTGCAACTGGTGGACCTGCGCCTGCCGGATGGCGAGGGCATCGAACTGCTGCCGGAGTTCTCCGACACGCCCACGGTCATCATGACCAGCTACGCCTCCGTGCCCTCGGCGGTCACCGCAATGAAGGAAGGCGCGGCGGACTACATCGCCAAACCATTCGACCACGACGCCTTGCTGCTGACCCTGCGCGCCGCGTTGCGCACGCGGGCGGAGGAAGGCGCGCGCCCCCCCACCCCGGACCCCGCCAGCACGGACGCCGCCGCCGATGGCGATCTGGGGCTGGTGGGTGACAGCCCGCCGATGCAGCAGCTGCGCGAGCAGATCCGCCGGGTCGCCGCCACCCATTCCACCGTGCTGCTGCGCGGCGAATCGGGTACCGGCAAGGAACTCGCCGCACGCGCCCTGCACAGCCTGAGCCCGCGCGCCGGCGGCCCGTTCATCGCGGTCAACTGCGCCACCATCCCCGAAGGGCTGGTCGAGGCCGAACTGTTCGGCCATGCACAGGGCGCCTACACCGGCGCGGTAAAGGCCCGCACCGGCCTCATCCAGGCCGCCCATGGCGGCACCCTGTTCCTCGACGAGATCGGCGAACTGGCGCCAGCCGCCCAGGCGCGGCTGCTGCGCGTGCTGCAGGATGGCGAGATCCGCCCGGTGGGTGCCAACGAGAGCCAGCGCGTGGATGTGCGGCTGCTGGCGGCGACCCATCGCGATCTCGAGGCGATGATCAACGAACAGGCGTTCCGCGCCGACCTCTACTACCGTCTGCGCGTACTCGAGCTGTCCATCCCGCCGCTGCGCGAGCGACGCGGCGACGTCGACGCCCTGTCCGCTCACTTCCTCGCGCAGCTGGCCGGCGACGGCCCGGTGCCGACCCTGTCCGACAGCGCGCGGCAAACCCTGCACGCCCATGACTGGCCCGGCAACGTGCGCGAGCTGGCCAATGCGCTGGAACGCGGGGCGGTGCTCAGCCCGGACGGGCGCATCGAGCCGGAGCATCTCGGGCTCGCCCCGGGCACGACCGACCCCGCCAGCGGCGGCAACAGCCTGAACGACTACTTCCGCCGCTTCGTGCGCGAGAACGAGGGCCGCATGACCGAGACCGAACTCGCGCGCGCCCTCGGCATCAGCCGCAAGACCCTGTGGGAACGCCGCCAGCGCGAGAACCTCCCGCGCCCCGGCCAGGGCTGAGCCGCCGATGGGAGACACCACCGAGCCCGCAGTCCGCCGCGTCTTCCTCGGCCTGTGGCCGGACGAGGCCACCCGCGATGCCCTCGACACCATCGCGCGCCAGCTCGACGGGCCGGGGCGACGCGTCCCGCGCGAGCATCTGCACCTGACGCTGGCCTTCGCCGGCACCGTCCCCGCCGAACAGGCAGACTGCCTGCGCGCGCGCATTCACGAGCTGCGCAGCGACCCCATCCCGCTCACCCTCGACCGGCTCGGCCACTTTGCCCGCCCGCGCGTCACCTGGCTGGGACCGGCGGCCCCGCCGCCGGCGCTGGGGCAACTCGCCGAACACGCCCTGGCGCTGTGCCGGGAATGCGGCATCCAGGCGGACGAGCGGCCGTTCCACCCGCATGTGACCCTGCGCCGCCATGCCCGCCCGCCGGCGACGGACGCGCCACCCGAGCCGGTCCACTGGCAGGCCGGCACGGTGGTGCTGATCGAGTCCGGGCAGGACGGCCGCCCCGGCCCCTACCGCATCCTCGCGCGGACGCCCGGCGACTGACCCCGGACGCCGACCGGCGCCAGGGAAGCGCAGATCAATCGGCGTTTCCCTGGGGAAGCGCTGAATAAAGCCGTCCCGGCTTTCTCGGCGCGCGCGGCGCTGCAGCGTGCTGCATGCCTTTGCACGGGCAAAGGGGTTTGCAGCTTGCTTCGGAATCAACCACCTGCGGTGGCCGATTCCGGCGGCACATCCGTGTGCCGCAGGGGAAACGCCGATAATCGGCGTTTCCCCTGGGCTGCGTGCCGCGGGCTATGCTTCAGGGGACCGCGGAAACCGACTGGGACTACCGCCATGGTGCAGCGCATCCTGATCCTGCAGGGCCACCCCGACCCGGCCGGCGGCCACCTCAACCACGCCCTGGCGGCCGCCTACCGCGAGGGCGCTGAACAGGCCGGACATCTGGTACAGGAGATCCGGCTGGCCGAACTCGACTTCCCGCTGCTGCGCGACCCGGCGCAGTACCATGCTCCCGAAGTCCCCGAGGACATCCGCGAGGCCCAGCGCGCGATCGAGGCGGCCACGCACATCGTGCTGTTCTACCCGCTGTGGCTGGGCGACATGCCGGCGCTGGTGAAGGGCTTTCTGGAGCAGGTATTCCGTCCGGCCTTCGTCACCGGCGACGACATGACCGGGCTGCGGCATACCCGGCTGGAGCGGCATTCCGCGCGGATCGTCGTGACCATGGGGATGCCGGCGCTGTTCTACCGCTGGTTCTACCGCGCCCACAGCCTGAAGAGTCTAGAGCGCAACGTGTTCCGCTTTGCCGGCTTCGCCCCGGTGCGCCACACCCTGATCGGCCGCGCCGGGGGCGGCAAGCGCGCCCGCCGGCGCCGACTGCGGCAGATGCACGCCCTGGGCCGTCTCGCGCGCTAGGGAAACGCTGATTTATAAGCGTTTCCATGCGGCACAGGGATGTGCCGCCGGAATCGGCCACCGCAGGGACAGTGGATTCGTGATGCAAGCTGCAAACCCCTTTGCCCGTGCAAAGGCATGCAGCACGCTGCAGCGCCGCGCGGTGAAAACCGGGGAGGCCTTGCCCGGCCGTCCCCGAAGCCGCACCGGTCAGGCCGGTGGGTTCCCGGCCGCGGCTTCGCCGGGTTTGAGTTCCAGCTGGAGCAGCAGCAGATCGAGCAGCATGCGCACATCGTCCTGGCGGCGCACATCCACCGGCACCACCGGGCAGACCACGCCCAGCTCCGCCAGACGCGCGGCACAGCGATCGAGCGCGGGGTCATCCGCCGTCGACAGACGGCCGACCCCGACCACACAGCCGGTGCGCCGGATCAGATCGGCAAAGCCCTCGACATACGCCTCCAGCTTCTCCATCGCCTGCGGCTGGCTGCTGTCCACCAGGATCACCAGCCCCAGCGCGCCCCTGGCGAGAATCGGCCACATGAACCCGAAGCGACCCTGACCCGGCGTGCCGTACAGGCGCAGGCGATTGCCGTCGTCCAGGGTGAGTTCGCCGTAATCCAGGGCCACGGTGGTGAACTCCTTGCTGACGTCGGCATCGTGGCTGTGGACCTCCGTGCGCACCGGATCGACCTCGCTGACCGCTCCGATCGCGGTGGTCTTGCCCGCACCGGTGGGCCCGGCGAACACGATCTTGTGCTCCATCACGAGAAGACCTCGCGCAGGCCCAGGCGGCTGCGGATCAGCGCCAGCAGCCCGCGTGGCGCGGTGTCCGACGGCCCGGGGCCGTCCGCCGTCGCCGCGGCCGGCTCCACCGACCGCAACTCGTCGGCGGACAGCCGCGCGACAAACGCGCTGCAGGTCTGTTCCGGCACACCGGCAAGACGGGCCAGCTGCGGCACCGTCAGCGGACGCGCGAGCAGCAGCGTGGCAAGCCGCGGATGCAGCGGGTCGGCCGCCAGCACGTCCGCGCGCGGCCAGCGCGCGAGCTGCACCGCACCCGGCGAGCGCTGATCGGTGGAGGGCGCCGCACGGGCCGCGAGTTCGTCGTCCACCGCGTCGAGCACCTCCACCATCGCCGACAGCCGCAGCGCCCCGCAGTCCGGACCGCGCCCACCGGTAAAGTCCTCGATCGGGCGCTCGCAGGGACCACCGCCCCCCAGCACGCCGGCATCGCCCGCACTGGCACCTACCACGACCAGATCCGGCGCCCGAGGGTCGTGTCGCCAGGTATGGCGGGTACGGCCCTCCACGAGCGCCATCATCGAATGGAACAGCGTGGTGCAACGGTCATCGAGGCCGCGCAGGTCATACCGACGCTCCGACCGCCGGCCAGGGGAGCTGCCCCTTCCAGCATTGAATAGCATGTATCCGTTCCTTCCAGGCCTCTGGCCCGGATCCGCGCAGGTTGTTCAGGGCTACCCTCAAACCCTGTACAACCAGTGTACACACCCAGTACATGAGTAGTCCAGTATGGTATATTAGACAGCGTCTAATGGCGAGGCCTCCGCAGCCGGAAGTCCCGACGCGGCACCGCCGCGGACAAGCCGAAGAGACAAACAACGAAGGGACCCGGACGCACGCGCCGCTCAGGCGGGCGCCGGTCACGCGAAGATCGCGCATGAACGCGGATGGACCGCCCCTCCCCGACCGCAAGAGGCACCCGGTCAGAACCCACGGCCCCGAGGCTTTGGATTCGGCACCCCCGGCCAGCGGGACATCAGCAACGCGATGCGGGGTGCCCCCACGGGCGAAAGCGGACCGACAGGCCTGAACGGTGAGAAACCCGAGCCCGGCCGATGCGGCCAGAGGGCGGGGTCAGGCGAGTTGCTGCACGCCCGCGCCGAGGATGACCAGCGACAGGCCCGCGTACAGGGCCGCCACCACGTCGTCCATCACGATGCCGGTGCCGTCCTGCCACTTCTCGTCGAAGTAGCGCGCCGGCCACGGCTTGAGGATGTCGAACAGGCGAAACAGCGCGAAGCCGACCACCACCCACGCCAGACCGGCCGGGTCCCCCGGGAACAGCGCCACCGGCGGGACGAACGCGAGGGTGATCAGCATCCCGGCCCATTCGTCCCAGACAATGCCGGGATGGTCGTGCACCCCGAGCCGGCGCGCGCTCTCCCCGCAGATATGGAACCCGACCATGGTCACCAGCACGGTGATCGCGAGATAGGCCCACTCCGGGAAGTTCATGATCGCGAAATAGAGCACCAGCGCGCCCAGCGACCCGGTGGTGCCCGGCGCCCAGCGCGACAGCCCGCTGCCAAAGCCGAAGGCCAGCAGGTGAATGGGATCGCCGAACACGGTCTTCGCCGGCGGCATCTTCGGCTTTTTCTGCGCCATGACTTCCCTTTTTCTGTGTCGTGCTATGCAGGCCCGGCGAAATGATCGTGTCCGGCGCGCGCCGCGTCCAGTGGTCGCCCCCGCGCATCGACGACCTCGATCCCGGGTTCGGCACGGAACTCCCCGATCACGCTCAGCGGCGTATCCACGCTGAAGCCGAGCAGGTCCAGCGACTCCCCCGGCGGCCACGCGAACAGCAGCTCGTAGTCCTCGCCGCCGCCCAGGGCATGCGCCCGGGCCCGCGCGTCATCCAGCTCGGCGAGCCGCTCATCGCGCGGCACGGCGCTCTCGTCGATCCGTGCCCCGCAGCCGGAGGCCGCGCACAGGTGTCCCAGATCGGCCAGCAGCCCGTCGGAGATGTCGATGGCCGCATGCGCGCGATTGCGCAGCATGCGCCCCAGGGCCAGCCGTGGCTGCGGCCAGAACAGCCGGGCCAGGAACGGATCGCCCGGATCCGGTGCCGGCCCGCCACCCTCGCGGCGCTCGACCTCCCGCGCCAGCCCGGCGGCCGCCCCGCCCAGGGCCCCGGAGACCACCAGGCGATCCCCCGGCCGAGCCCCGCCGCGGCGCAGGGCCTGACCGGCCGGGACCTGGCCGAACACGGTCACGCTGACCGAGCGCGGCCCGCGATTGGTGTCGCCCCCCACCAGCGCCACCCCGGCCTCCCCGGCCAGTGCCAGGAAGCCCTCGCTGAAAGCCGCCAGCCAGGCATGCTCCGCCGCCGGCAGGGTCAGCGACAGGACGGCCCCCAGCGGATCGGCCCCCATGGCGGCCAGATCACTGAGGTTCGCGGCCAGGGCCTTGTGGCCCAGACTGGCCGGCGGGTGATCGGGAAAGAAGTGCGTCCCCTCGACCAGGGTGTCCACACTGACCACCAGCTCCTGCCCGGGGGTCGGGGTCAGCAATGCGGCGTCATCGCCAATGCCCAACTGCACACCGGATGCGGCCGCCCCGGCGGCGGCCGGCTCGGCGAAATACCGGCGGATCAGGTCGAATTCGGAATCGGGCGCGGACATCGCGGCCTCGGGTTCGGGCGCTGTGGCGACCCGTGCGGGCTCAGCGCCCGGCGGAACGTTCGGCGCTGCGCAGGTCGGCCGCGAGCCGGTCCAGCACCCCGTTCACGTAGCGGTGCGACTGCTCGGCGCCAAAGCGCTTGGCCAGCTCCACCGCCTCGTTGATCACCACGCGGTAGGGCACTTCGATGCGCTCGGCCAGCTCCCACTGCCCCAGCCACAGCATGCTCCACCGGGTCGAGCTGGTCCAGCGGACGCCCCAGATAGGGGGCCATGCGTGCATCCAGCGCCTCCTGATCGCGGGTGACCCCGATCAGCAGCTCGCGGAAGTATTCGGCATCCGCCTTGGCGTGCTCCGGCTCCTCGCGGAACTCCTTGAGGATGTCCTTGGGATGGGCGCCGGTCATCTGCCAGGAATACAGCGCCTGCATCGCCCGCCGGCGCGCCACCGAGCGCGCATGCCGCGCGCGCTGCTCCGGTGTGCTGTGCGGACGCCGGGCACGCGCGGACTTGCCCGCGGTGGAGTCCTTGCGCGGGCGACGGCCTTCGGGGCGGGGATCGGTGGGTTCAGTCACGGCAGACCTGTTTGCATCAACTGGGGACACGCGGGACGGGCGTAGGGATTCAGCCATCGCCGCGCAGCTTGCGCATCAGGCTGACCATCTCGATCGCGCCCATCGCGGCATCGGCACCCTTGTTGCCGGCCTTGGTACCGGCGCGCTCGATCGCCTGCTCGATGGAATCGGTGGTCAGCACGCCGAAGCTGATCGGGAGGTTCTCGGCCATCTGCACCTGGGCCAGGCCCTTGGCGGCCTCGCCGGCGACATAGTCGAAATGCGGGGTGGAACCGCGGATCACGCAGCCCAGCGCGATCACCGCGTCGTAGTTGCCGGAACGGGCCATGGCCTGCGCCGCCAGCGGCAGCTCGTAGGCTCCGGGCACGCGCGCAATGGCCATGTTCTGTTCGGCCACGCCGTGGCGCCTGAGCGTATCCACCGCGCCCTCCAGCAGGCGCTCGACGATCAGACTGTTGAAGCGGGCCAGCAGCAGGCCATAGCGGTGGTTGGCGGCGTCCGTGAACTCGCCTTCCAGGGTCTCGATATCGTGCATGGTGTGTTTCCGGTTGGGGCGGAGACGGGGCGGCCGCTCCGGGCCGGCCCGCGGGGTCGTATTCAAGGTTCGCCTGGGGAAACGCCGATTGTTCGGCGTTTCCCTGCGGCACATGGATGTGCCGCCGGAATCGAGCACCATAGGTGGTTGATTCCGAAGCAAGCTGCAAACCGCGTTTGCAGCGCCGCGTGCGCTGAGAAAGCCAGGATGGCTTATTCAGCGCGTCCCTAGTGTAGCACCGCCGCCCTGCGCGGTAGAGCGCCCCCACGAAAATGCCCCCGCCCGCGCCATCCGGCTTCGCTCGCCGCATGCCCCGCGCCAGTGGCGACGGGTTCGTCGGCACGCCGCCCGTCTCGCGAGGTGGTTGGCCATGGACCCGCCCCCGGTGTTTCCGCTGGCATTGCCCCGGCGGCCTGGCGCGCGAAGCTGGCCATGGCCCTGCCGCACGGGGGGCGGGAAACCACGCGTCCGGCAACACCGGCGACGCGGGCGGGGTGCCGGGGCGGGGGCTACTCGTGGACGTAGTCGACGACCTCGAGGCCGAAGCCGCCGAGACCGTGGAACCGCTTGGGCGCGGACATCAGCTTCATCCGCCCCACCCCGCAGTCCGCCAGGATCTGCGCCCCGATCCCGTACATCCGCCACTCCGCCGAGTTCTCGCGCGCGTTGCGCTCCTCCTGTGCCGGCTGGCCGATCTGCCCCAGGCGCTGCAGCAGGGCATCGGCGCTCTCGTGCTTGCGCAGGATCACCACCACGCCCTCTCCGGCCTCGTCGATGCGACGCAGGGCATCGTCCAGCGGCCAGCCACGCCCGGGACCGGCGTAGCCAAGGGTGTCGTGCAGGGTGCTCTCCAGGTGCACGCGCACCAGGGTGTCCTGCTCGGGCTTCGGTTCGCCGCGCACCAGAGCGAAGTGCACTTCGTGATCCACCTCGTCCTGGAAGGCCAGCAGACGGAACTCGCCATGGTCGGTGGGGAACGGCTGCTCGGACACGCGGCGCACGGTCTTCTCGTTCTCGATCCGGTAGCGGATCAGGTCCTCGATGGTCCCCATCTTCAGTCCGTGCTCGGCGCAGAAGCGCTCGAGATCCGGGCGCCGGGCCATGCTGCCGTCCTCGTTGAGGATCTCCACGATCACCGCCGCGGGTTCCGCCCCGGCCAGGCGCGCCAGGTCGCAGCCGGCCTCGGTATGGCCGGCGCGCACGATCACCCCGCCGGGCTGCGCCATCAGCGGGAACACGTGCCCGGGCTGGACGATGTCCTCCGGCCGCGCGTTCGGCGCCACCGCGGTGCGGATGGTGTGCGCGCGGTCGTAGGCGGAGATCCCGGTGGTCACGCCCTCGGCCGCCTCGATGGACAGGGTGAAGTTGGTGCCGTGCACGTCGTTGGTGTCGGTCACCATCAGCGGCAGGTCCAGCTGCTTGCAGCGCTCGCGGGTGAGCGTGAGGCAGATCAGGCCGCGGCCGTAGCGGGCCATGAAGTTGACGTCCTCGGGGCGCACATGCGAGGCGAGCATCAGCAGGTCGCCCTCGTTTTCGCGGTCCTCGTCATCGACGATGACCACCATGCGCCCGGCCTGCAGTTCCTCGAGGATGGTTTCGGTATTGGAGAATTCCATGCGTACCTGCTGTCGGGGCCGGCGCGTCAGTCGCGCGGGCCGGATTGATTGGGAAAGCCCTGCTCGGCCAGCCAGGCCTCGGACAGGTCGGCGCGCGCCCCGCCGGCGGCACCCGGCTCCGCCGCGCGGTCACCGAGCATCAGGCGTTCGAGGTAGCGGGCGATCAGGTCGACCTCCAGATTCACCCGGGTGCCGATCGCATAGACCGAGAAGCGGGTGAGGTCGCGGGTATGCGGGATGATGTTGACCTCGAACTCGGCGCCCTCGACGCGGTTCACCGTCAGGCTGGTGCCGTCGATGGTGATCGAGCCCTTGGCGGCGATGTAGCGCGCCAGCGCCGCGGGGGCACGAAAGCGCACCCGCGTGGAGCGTGCGTCGGGTTCCATCGCCACCACCTCGCCGACCCCGTCCACATGGCCGGAGACCAGATGCCCGCCGAGGCGGTCGCCGAGGGCCAGGGCGCGCTCCAGGTTCACGCGGTCGCCAGCGGAGAGCTCGCCGAGCGTGGTCACCTCGAGGCTCTCGCGACTGACATCGGCGGTGAAACCATCGGCGGCGAGTTCGGTAACGGTCAGGCACACGCCGTTGACGGCGATCGAGTCGCCAAGGCGGGTGTCGGACAGGTCCATCCCGGGCGCGCGAACGTGCAGGCGCCGGTCACCGCCGCTGGGGGTCAGGCTTTCGAGGGTGCCGAGGGTCTCGATGATTCCGGTAAACATGGGCGTCGCTGGGTTGCGGGTGCGGCGGCTGCCGCCAGCGGCCCATCATAGGGAAACCCTGATGGATTCGCACCACGGCCAACCGTTTTCGGGGTTTTGCGACCGGGTCAGTGCCGCGGCAGGGCACGCAGGCGCAGGGTGTCGCCGACCCAGCGGGTGTCGACCACCTCCAGCTCGGCGCGCTCCGCCATGCGCGCCAGCGGCCATTCCACCAGCGGGCGCGCGCTGGAGCCCATCAGCAGCGGCGCCTGGTACAGCAGCCACTCGTCGACCCAGCCGCCGCGCGCCAGCGCCCCGGCGAGCCCGGGACCGGACTCCACATGCAGTTCGTTGATCTCGGCCCGGCCCAGTTCGGCCAGCACCGCGCCGAGGTCCAGACCGCCCTCCGGGGCATCGCCGGCCAGCGGGACCGGGCGCACCTCGGCACCGCGCCCGCGCAGGGCATCGGCCATCGGGGAATCCGCCTGTTCCGGGGCGGTGAGGATCCAGGTCTGCCCCTGGCGCAGGATCTCGGCGCCCGGCGGGGTGCGCAGCCGCGAGTCGAGGATCACCCGCAGGGGCTGGCGCGGGGGCAGATCGTGGTAGCGCGGATCGTCGGGAAAGCCGGCGGCGGCGGCCAGCTCGAACGGCTTCAGACGCACGGTCAGGCGCGGGTCGTCGGCGACCACCGTGCCACTGCCGGTGAGCACGGCGCCGGCCCGCGCCCGCCACAGCTGGACGTCGCGGCGCGCGGGCTCTCCGGTGATCCACTGCGACTCGCCGGAGGCCATCGCGGTACGCCCGTCGAGGCTCGCGGCCAGCTTGACCCGCACCCAGGGGCGCCCGCGGGCCATGCGCTGCGCGAAGCCCGGGTTCAGGGCGCGTGCCTCCGCCTCCAGCACGCCGGTGTCGACGCGGATGCCGGCGGCGCGCAGGCGCTCCACGCCGCCGCCGTGCACACAGGGGTTCGGGTCGGGCATCGCGATCACCACCCGTGCGACCCCGGCCGCGATCAGCGCCTCGGTGCACGGCGGCGTGCGGCCGTGATGATTGCAGGGTTCCAGGGTTACATAGGCGGTGGCGCCGCGGGCCGCCTGGCCGGCCGCGTGCAGGGCGTTGACCTCGGCATGGGGCTCTCCGGCACGCCAGTGCAGCCCGGCGCCGACCTCGCGGCCGTCACGCACGATCACGCAGCCGACCCGCGGGTTGGGATCGGCGGAAAAGCGCCCGTAGTCGGCAAGCGTCAGCGCCCGCGCCATGTGCCGGCGATCGGCCACTGCCTGGTCCTCGCGCAGGCCCTCCGTGTCCAGCATCAGTCGTGTTCCTCCCTGTCGGCCCCGCCGCCGGCGTCCTCCGGACGCTCCGCCGCCTCGCCGAGCAGACGCAGCTGCGAGCGCCGCATTTCCGGGCTCAGGTCCTCCTCCAGGCGCTCGATGGCCTCGCGGAACGACTGCACGCTGGCAAAGCTGAGATAGATGGAGGCGAAGCGGATGTAGGCGACATGATCCAGGCCGTGCAGCGCCTCGAGCACCCGTTCGCCGATGCGGTCGGACTTGACCTCGGGTGCGCTGAGGGATGCGAGTTCGCGCTTGATGTCATCGATCACGCGCTCGACATCCTCGGTCTTCACCGGGCGCTTGTGCAGCGCCCGGCGCAGACCGCTGCGCAGCTTTTCCTCGTCGAACGCGACGCGCTCGCCGCTGCGCTTCACCACCCGTGGCAGGCTGAACTCCGCCCGTTCGAAGGTGGTGAACCGCGCGCGGCATTCGCGGCATTCGCGCCGGCGCCGGATCTGTTCCTGCTCGGGGCCGGCCACCCGCGAGTCGACCACGCGGGTGTCCTGCGCCCCGCAGGCCGGGCAGCGCATGGCGGGACGTTATTCGCCGGAGCCGTACACCGGGAAGCGACGGCAGATCTCCAGCACCTTCTCGCGGGTGGCGTTGATGACCTGTTCGTTCTCGTGGTCGTCCAGCACGTCGGCGATCCAGCCGGCCAGCTCGCGCGATTCCGCCTCGCCGAAACCACGGGTGGTCAGGGCGGCGGTGCCGATGCGGATGCCGGAGGTGACGAACGGCGACTGCGGGTCGTTCGGTACGGCGTTCTTGTTGACCGTGATGTTGGCAGCGCCCAGCGCGGCGTCGGCCGCCTTGCCGGTCATGCCCTTGGACACCAGGCTCAGCAGGAACAGGTGGTTGTCGGTGCCGCCGGAGACGATGTCGTAACCGCGCTCGACCAGCACCTCGGCCATCGCGCGGGCATTGGCGATCACCTGCTTCTGGTAGGTCTTGAACTCCGGCTCCATGGCCTCCTTGAACGCCACCGCCTTGCCGGCGATCACGTGCATCAGCGGGCCGCCCTGGGTGCCGGGGAAGATCATCGACTGGAACTTCTTGTTCAGTTCCGGCTGACCCTTGGTGATGATGAAGCCGCCGCGCGGACCACGCAGGGACTTGTGCGTGGTGGAGGTGACCACGTGGGCATGGTCGATCGGGTTCGGGTATTCGCCGGCGGCGATCAGGCCGGAGACGTGGGCCATGTCCACCATCAGCCAGGCGCCCACGGCATCGGCGATCTCGCGGAAGCGCTTCCAGTCGACCACGCGGGAGTAGGCGGAGAAGCCGGCCACGATCATCTTCGGCTGGTGTTCCTTCGCCAGGCGCTCGACCTCGTCGTAGTCGATCAGGCCCTCGTCGGTGATGCCGTACTGCACCGAGTTGTAGATCTTGCCGGAGAAGTTCGGCTTGGCGCCGTGGGTCAGGTGACCGCCGGCGTCCAGGCTCATGCCCAGCACGGTGTCGTGCGGCTGCAGCAGGGCCATGTAGACCGCGGCGTTGGCCTGCGAGCCGGAGTGCGGCTGTACGTTGGCGTAGTCGGCACCGTACAGCGCCTTCAGGCGGTCAATGGCCAGCTGCTCGACCACGTCGGCGAATTCGCAGCCACCGTAGTAGCGCTTGCCCGGGTAGCCCTCGGCGTACTTGTTGGTCAGCACCGAACCCTGCGCCTCCATCACGCGCGGGCTGGTGTAGTTCTCCGAGGCGATCAGCTCGATGTGTTCTTCCTGGCGGCGCGCCTCGTTCTGGATCGCCCCCCAGAGTTCGTCATCGTAGCCGTGGATGCTCATATCGATCGAAAACATTCGGATCTCCCGTTCAAGCTTGCTGGATTCGGTTTCCCGGCGCGCCACCCGCCATTGCGGGGCGCGGCCACGGGAAAGGCAAAGACTATTCATGATACTGGATCGGGCCCCGTTTTTCAGGCGCGACCGCCCACTCCGGCGCCCCGGGGCACGGAAATCCTCGCCAATTCAACGGCGTGCCATCGACCTATGGAGCGAAGGCCGCCCCCCCGCAGCCGCCCTGACCGGGCGCGGCCGGTGAGCCAGCGCGTGCGCAGGGAAACGCCGATGCATCCGTGTCTGCCTAATCCATGCCGGCCGGGAACGCGACCACCGGGCGCCGGGGTTCATCGCCGGGCAGGCGGACCAGCGAGCGCGCACGGGTGCTGTCGAAGTAATAGACCCGGTCACGCCCGTCGACGCGGGCCGTGACCAGGCGGTCCACCCCGTGCGCCCCCCGCGGGAACTCCAGCTCCTGCACCCCGGAGCCGAACGCTCCCGGGCGCACCGAAGGGCCATCCGGCTCCGCGGCGGAAACCGTGCGCAACGACGCCCCGCCCGGGCCGTCCTCCGCCCCCTCGATCAGCTTGGCGATCTCGAAACCGGCGGCGGGGTCGGCCGCCAGCGGATTGCCGCTGCCGCTGGCCCACCAGGCGTCGGCGAAACGGACCATCCGCGAGGCATCGTCGGCCCGGCGCGCCACGGCCTGGGGCCGGCCGTCGTCGGCGATCCGGCTGTAGAAGACCCAGCCGCCACTGCGCCGCGGCAGGCGCGGATTGATGCGCGCCGGCGCATCGCCGATCGCGATGGAGTAGACCAGCCGGTAGTCATCCGCCGCCGCGCGGCGCTGGTAGCTGCGCAGTCGGGCCGCGCCGTCGCGTTCCGGATAGAGCCACGCCAGATGGTCGGGCGTCAGCGTGAGGCGCTGCAGGGCATCGGCCCCGGTCACCCCGGCATCCGATGGCGCCGCGATACGCGCCACCGAGTCCGCGCCGTCTTCGGTCAGCTCCGCCCGCCACAGCGCACCGCCATCGACGAAATAGAGGACCTCGCCGTCCAGCACGTACTCCGACGGCCGGCCGTCCGCGTCGTCGAAGCGATAGTCCCGGCAGTCGATCGCGTCGGCGGCCGGCGGCTGGACACACAATTCGCCATCGACCACCAGCGCCGCCGCGCGTCCCGGCATCCCGGCCAGTTCCTCCACACGATCGACCCCGGAGCGCAGCACCTCCCACGACCGCAGATCGGGCCGGACCCGCAGAATGCGGCGCTCGGCCGGCTGGTGGGCGAGATAGCCGGCGAAGCGGCCCTCGTCATCCACCAGCGCCCGCAGCGGCTCGCCGGGAAAGTCCTCGGGCGCGGTGTCGCGGTCGGCCCCGATGCGCGCGGCCTTCCAGTTGCCGGCGCCGGCGATCTCCGGGTCGCAGCCGCTGCCGTCCTCCACCAGGAAGGCCACCGCCGCCGCATCGGGATCGGCAAAGTCCGGGGCCGGCATCCAGCCGCAGATACGGGTACCCCCCTGCGAGGACAGGCGCCGGCGGGTATCCTCCGGCCGGCGCTCCAGGTCCGTGGCCACCTGGAACAGCCGCCCGTGGATATCGGCGTACACCACCCGCTCGACCCGCGCGCGCTCGATGCCCGGCCCCCACTCGCCCCCGNCCAGCCCCNCCGGCGGCGCGCCGCCATCCACCGCCAGCGGCGACTGCGGCGGGCTGTCACCCACGGTGCGCGGCTCCAGCGCAGCGCCCGGCGCGATCGCGCGCAGCCGCTCGGGGTCGTAGTGGAACAGCCAGGTCGCCGGCAGGGCGCTGTCGAAGTCGGCGTCTTCGGGGTCCTCGAAGCGGTCCAGGTCGAAGCAGCCCGCCAGCAGCGGCAGCAGGGCCATCGCCAGCAGCGGCCACGGGCGGCCGCCCGGCCCGGCGCCCCCGGGCGTGGTCATCTCGTGCATGCCTCGCGCCTCCTCGCGGCCATACCCCGGACCTTGTCACGGCCACCCGCGCCCGGCAAGCGCCCGCCGCTTCGCCCCCGCACGAATGTGCACAGCCGCCGCCATTTCCCCTAGACTTCCCGGCACCGCCGCGAGGCGCTCGCGGCCTGCATGCGGAGCACGTATGAACCGACCCACCAACCGTCCGTCCTGCCGCCGCGCCGGATGGCGGCACCGGCTCGCCGGACTGCTGCTGGCGGCCGCATTGCTGCTGCCGGGACTGGCGCAGGCGGAGCAGCGCTTCATCAACATCGGCACCGGCGGGGTGACCGGGGTGTACTACCCGGCCGGGCAGCACCTGTGCCGGCTGTTCAACACCCGCCGCGACGAGCACGGCATGCGCTGCACCGCGGAGAGCACCGGGGGATCGGTGTTCAACCTGAACATGATCCGCTCCGGCGACATGGACTTCGGCGTGGCGCAGTCGGACCTGCAGTACCACGCCTTTCACGGCACCGGGCGCTTCGAGGCGTTCGGCGCGGCCGACCGGCTGCGCGCGGTGTTCAGCCTGCATGCCGAACCGCTGACCCTGGTGGTGCGCCCGGATGCGGGCATCGAGTCACTGGACGACCTGCCGGGCACGCGCGTGAACATCGGCAACCCCGGCTCCGGCCAGCGGGCACTGATGGACGAGCTGATGGAGGAACTGGGCTGGGACCACGACAGCTTCCGCCGCATCGCGGAACTGCCCTCGCGCGAGCAGGCACAGGCCCTGTGCGACAACCGCATCGACGCCTTCGTGTTCTCGGTGGGGCACCCGTCGGCGGCGATCCAGGAACCGATCGCGACCTGCGATGCCCGGCTGGTGCCCATCGAGGGGCCGGCGATCGACGCGCTGGTCGCAGCCACGCCCTATTACCGCACCGCGCTGATCCCCGCCGGCACCTACCCGGGACAGGACACGGACATCCGCACCTACGGCGTCGGCGCCACCGTGGTCACCTCCACCCGCACCTCCGATCGCGCGGTCTACGAGCTGACGTACGCGGTATTCGAGAATTTCGACACCTTCCGCGGCCTGCATCCGGCATTCGCCCCGCTCCAACGCGAAGCGATGGTGTCGGAGGGGCTTTCCGCACCGCTGCATCCCGGCGCGCGCCGCTACTACCGCGAAGCGGGGCTGATCAATGACTGAGGCCCGGAAGAACACCGCCGACACGCCCGAATCCATCGAGGAACTGGAGACCGGCGGGCGCCACCCCGGCCGCCCGACCCGCACCCTGATCTGGGCGACCGCGGTCGCCTGGTCGCTGTTCCAGATCTGGATCGCCTCGCCGCTGGCGGACTGGCTGGATGTCTTCGTGGTCTCCGAGACCGAGGCGCGCTCGATCCATCTGGCCTTCGCGATCTTTCTCGCCTATCTGCTGTTCCCGGCCGAACGCGTGACCGCGCGCGGCAGCGGCTGGCTGCGCGGTATGGGCGCAGTCTACGCCCTCGCCGGGCTCGCGCTGATGCTGTTCGGGGTCTGGGAATTCCTCGGCCTGGAGCGCCTGGCCGCGGTCTACGTGGTGATCGGGCTGGCCCTGCTGGTGGTCGCCTGGCCCCTGCTGCGCGGCAACGACCCGCTGCACCACGTGCCCCTGGTCGACTGGATGTTCGCCGCGGTCGCCGCCTTCAGTGCGCTGTATCTGTACCTGTTCCACGAGGCGCTGGCAGCGCGCCCCGGCGCCCCCACCGAGCTGGACCTGATCGTGGCCGGCATCGGGCTGATCCTGCTGCTGGAGGCGACCCGCCGCGTACTCGGCCCGGCGCTGACCATCATCGCGGCGGTCTTCCTGTTCTACACCTTCGCCGGTCCGCTGATGCCGGACCTGATCGCCCACCGCGGCGCCAGCTACCCGCGGGCGATGGCGCAGCAGTGGCTGTCCAACGAGGGGGTGTTCGGGATCGCGCTGGGCGTCTCCACCAGCTTCGTGTTCCTGTTCGTGCTGTTCGGTGCGCTGCTGGAGCGTGCCGGCGCCGGCGACTACTTCATCCGCGTGGCCTTCTCCCTGCTCGGGCACCTGCGCGGCGGCCCGGCCAAGGCCGCGGTGATGGCCTCCGGGATGACCGGCGTGGTCTCCGGCTCCTCGATCGCCAACGTGGTCACCACCGGGACCTTCACCGTGCCGCTGATGAAGCGGGTCGGCTTCGCCCCGCACAAGGCGGGCGCGGTGGAGGTGGCCAGCTCGGTCAACGGCCAGCTAATGCCGCCGGTGATGGGGGCCGCCGCGTTCCTGATGGTCGAGTACGTCGGCATCCCCTACGTGGAGGTGCTCAAGCACGCGATCCTGCCGGCCCTGATCGCCTACATCGCGCTGATCTACATCGTGCACCTGGAGGCCTGCAAGAACGGCATGGAGGGGCTGAAGCGCGCGACCGTCACCACCTGGCGCGGGCGCCTGATCAGCTTCGGCATCACCGTCTCCAGCCTGATCATCCTCGCCGCCGTCGTGTACTGGGGGCTGGGCTGGATCAAGGTGGTCGCCGGCGATGCCGCCGCCTGGATCATCGCCGCCCTGCTGTTCGCCGCCTACCTGCTGCTGGTGTGGATCGTCGCCCGCGAGCCGGACCCGGAAGCGCTGGACACCGAACGCCCGCTGCCGCGCGTGCTGCCCACGGTGCTCGGCGGCCTGCACTACGTGCTGCCGCTGGTGGTGCTGGTGTGGGCGCTGGTGGTGGAACGCCTGTCGCCCGGCCTCGCCGCGTTCTGGGCGGTGGCCTTCATGATCTTCATCGTGCTCACCCAGCGCCCGCTGGTCGCCCTGTTCCGCGGCCAGGGCCGCCTCGTCCAGGCGGGCTGGGTCGGCGTATGGGAGCTGTTTGGCGGGCTGGAGACCGGGGCGCGCAACATGATCGGCATCGGCGTGGCCACCGCGGCGGCCGGCATCATCGTCGGCACCGTGGCCATGACCGGCGTGGGCCTGGTCCTCACCGACCTGGTCGACACCCTGTCCGGCGGCAACCTGCTGCTGGTGCTGCTGCTGACCGCCCTGATCAGTCTGGTCCTGGGGCTCGGCCTGCCGACCACCGCGAACTACATCATCGTCGCCACCCTGATGGCACCGGTGATCGTCGATCTCGGGGCGCAGCACGACATCCTGATCCCGCTGATCGCCGCGCACCTGTTCGTGTTCTATTTCGGCATCATGGCCGATGTCACGCCCCCGGTCGGGCTGGCCTCCTTCGCCGGGGCCGCGGTCGCGCGCGCCGACCCGATCCGCACCGGCATCCAGGCGTTCATCTACAGCCTGCGCACCGTGGCGCTGCCGTTCTTCTTCATCTTCAACAGCCAGCTGCTGCTGATCGGGGTGGAGAACCTGTTCCAGCTGGCGCTGGTGTTCTTCGGCTCGCTGGCCGGGATACTGGCGTTCACCGCCGCCACCCAGGGCTGGTTCCTGACCCGCAGCTACCGCTGGGAATCCGCCCTGCTGCTGGTGGTCGCCTTCGTGCTGCTGGTGCCGACGGTCCTGATGGACCGGCTGGCCCCGCCCTGGGAACGCCAGCCGGCCGCCACCCTGTTCGAGGTGGTCGAGGAGATCCCGGAGCGGCGCTCGCTGCGCCTCGAGGCCACCGGCATCGACCTCGAGGGCCGCGAGGTCACGCGCACCGTGATGTTCCCGCTGGGCGACACGGACCTGGCGCCGCGCGAACGCCTGGCCGATGCCGGCGTCGACATCACCCTGGAGGAGGACGCCGAAAGGGCACGGATCCGCACGGTTGCTTTCGGCAGCCCCGCCGGCCGGGTAGGCTTGGAAGGCGGCTGGGAGATCACCGGCGTGCTGGTGCCGACCGATCGCCCCAGCCCCTACTGGTTCTATCTCCCCGCGCTGGCCCTCGGGCTGGCCGTGGCATGGAACCAGCGGCGGCGTTCGCAGCCGCCGGGAGGCGGACCCACGGCCGGCGCACCGGCGCTGTCGGCCTGATCCGGCACGCGCGACACGGACCCGGCCGGGGCGACGCCCATGCCCGCGCGCGCCGCGGGCCGGCATGCGCACACCGGCTGCCGGAAGCCATGTGACCCCACCAGAGCGGCGAAACCCGATGGACACAGGAACAGACCAGACGCAGGCGCTCGCGGAGCAGGTGCAGGCGGCCGCCGCGGCCGGGCATCGGCTCGCGATCTCCGGCGGGGGTACCCGGCGGGCACAGGCCTTCCCCGAAGGCCTGCCGGCGGACGTCGCGGCGCTGGAGGTCGGCGGCCACCACGGCATCGTCACCCTCGCCCCCAGTGAACTGGTGGTGACCGTGCGCGCCGGCACCCCGGTGCGGACGCTGCAGGCCGCGCTGGACGAGGTCGGCATGATGCTGCCGTTCGAGCCCTCGCTTGCCACGCCGCCCGGCACGGTGGGCGGCATGGTCGCCCTCGGCCTGTCCGGACCGCGCCGGCCGTGGACCGCCAGCCTGCGCGACGCGGTGCTGGGGACGCGCATCATCAACGGCCGTGGCGAGGTGCTGCGCTTCGGCGGCGAGGTGATGAAGAACGTCGCCGGCTTCGACGTCTCGCGCCTGATGGCCGGCAGCCTGGGCGGCCTCGGCGTGCTGCTGGAGGTCAGCTTCAAGCTGCTGCCGCAACCGCCCTGCCAGGCCTTCCTGCGCCGCGAGCAGCCGGCCGAGGCATTCCTGCAGCAGGCCCGCGACTGGGGCCTGACCGCCCTGCCCTTTTCCGGCCTGGCCTGGGCCGACGGCACCAGCCGCATCCGCCTCGGCGGCGGCGAGAAGGCGGTGCAGGAGGCCATCCAGCGCCTCGGCGCGGAGGTCGATCCCGATGGCGCGGCATTCTGGGAGCAGCTGCGCGATCACCGGGACGAGCGCTTCACCCGCCGGCCGGAACGCGGCGAACGCCTGTGGCGGCTGAGCCTGCCCCCGGCCACCCCGGCCCTGAACCTGCACGGCGACACCCTGATCAACTGGGGCGGCGGCGAGCGCTGGCTGCGCTCGAAGCTGGACCCGCAGGTACTGCGTGCCATCGCCAGCCGCTCCGGCGGCCATGCCCGCATCTGGGACGGCCCGGTCGACGGCACCCCGTGGCTGCACCCGCGCCCGGCGCCGCTGGCCCGCCTGGAACAGCGGGTGCGCGCGGCACTGGACCCCGACCACGTCTTCCACTCGCCGCTGCTGGGCCCGGGTCGCGACGCGACCGCAGCCGCAAGCGCCTGAAACCGCCATGGATACCCGTCTCCACGACCGCTTCGCCAACGACCCGGCCGCGCGCATCGCGGAACAGGCCCTGCGCGCCTGTGTCCACTGCGGCTTCTGCAACGCCACCTGCCCGACCTACCAGGAACTGGGCGACGAGCTCGACGGACCGCGCGGGCGCATCTACCAGATCAAGCAGGTGCTGGAACGCGGCAACGCCGACGCCACCACGCAGAAGCACCTGGATCGCTGCCTGAACTGCCTCAACTGCATGACCACCTGCCCCTCCGGCGTCGACTACAACCATCTGGTGGCCTATGGCCGCGAGGTGGTGGAACAGGACCAGCGCCGCGGCTGGAGCGAGCGCCTGCTGCGCGGCGTGCTGGTGCGTGCCCTGCCGGCGCGCTGGCCGTTCCGCTTCGCGCTGGGGCTGGGGCGTCTGGCGCGCCCGCTGCTGCCCGCCGGACTGCGCCGGCAGATCCCGGCCCGGCATGCCGCCGGCGCTGCGCCCGCCGCGGCCACCCGGCCCGACGCACGCGCAGCGGGGGTTACCTACGGCCGCGTGCTGCTGCTTGGCGGCTGCGTGCACGACGGCATCGACGCGCGCATCAACGCCGCCTTCCGCCGCCTGATGGCGGCGCGCGGCATCGAGGTGGTGGAGGCCGGCGCCGCGCGCTGCTGTGGCGCGGTGGAACACCACCTGAGCCGGAGCGAGCGCGCGCGGGCGCGGGTACGCGCCAATCTGGACGCCTGGCAGCGGCCGCTCGCGGACGGGGTCGACGCCATCGTCAGCACCGCCAGCGGCTGCGGGGTGATGCTGCGCGACTACGGGCACCTGCTCGCGGATGATCCGCACTACGCCGAAGCGGCCGCGCGGGTCACCGCGCTGACCCGCGACCCGGCCGAGCTGTTCACACCGGATACCATCCGCGAACTCGGGATCCGTGCCCCGGCGGACACCCGTCCCCTCGCATGGCACGCCCCCTGCTCGCTGCAGCACGGGCAGGGCCTCGGCGGGCGGGTCGAGCCGCTGCTGCAGGCCGCC
>SL_3KL_010_SEDDRAFT_10000305_pt1 | contig 37691 bp, 32 predicted proteins | sample SodLakKL_010_SED_2_FD_10381 | JGI IMG/M metagenome (IMG submission 10381) | reverse complement strand
GCCCGCCGCTGGTACGGCTCGGCTTCGTTATAGCGCTCGACACTGCCGAGATTCGTGGCCATGTTGTTATAGGTGGAAGCGAGTGACGGATGCCTGCCATCCGGGTGGCGCATCTCCAGCACCTCCAGCGCCCTTGAAATAGCCCCTGCGGCCGCTTCGTACCGACCAACGCGGCCATATGCCGCACCCAGATTGTTGTATCGACGTGCACGAGCATAGTGACCGGGAGGATAGATCTGCTCGGTCAAATCAACTGCTGCACGAGCATGCTCCAGCGCGCCCTCCAGGTCGCCTTGTCTGCTGAGCACGATCGCGAGATTGCCATGCACCGGGCCCAATCGGGTCAGCGCACCGGCGCTATCGAAGTCCAGCGCCATGGCTTCGCGAAGCAGGGGTTCGGCACGCTCGTACCAGCCTGCATCCATCAGCGCATTGACCTTGCTCCACAGGTAGTCGAATCGTGCGGCCGGGTCCAGGCTGGTTGTGTTTCGGGCCCGGGTCAGCGCGTTGTCGGCACGCTCCAGGGCCTCGTCGACCCGACCCATGTGGGACAGCGTCATGGTGAGCTGCTGCATCAGTGCGCCGTGGCGAATTCCGGGGATGAGGCCGGCTTTCTCCAACAGACGCTCGGCTTCTTCCAGTGCTTGCAGGGCGGGCCCATGCCGAGCACGGACGAATTCAAGGTGGCCCATCTTGTGCAGGGCCAATGCCTGCAGCTCTCGATCACCCAGCTCCCGGGAAATGCCAATCGCGCGCTCCATTAAAACCTGCCCCGGGTCGAGATTATCGATCTGGCGGTATAGATCACCCACCAGAATCATCAGGTCCGCCTGCAGCGCCGGGGTATCACGGAAAGCCAGTTCGATCTGGTGGGCGCCAGTGTCGAGCAGATCAAGCGCGGTCGGCATGTTGCCGCGAGCACTTTCGGGTCCGGCGGCTTCGAACAACTGCACCAGAAAATCGTTCACCGCCTGGGCGCGTCGAGACTCGGAGACCGCGTGCGCTGCCTGCAGACGAGCCTCGTTGGCCTGCCACATGGTAGCGGCAATACCGGCCGATCCGACCAGGAACAACGCCGCCATGGCGCCGGTGAAGGCCGGGTGGCGTCGGATGAACAAACGCATTCGATAAACCGGGCCGGGAGCGCGCGCCGACACCGGACGATGCTCCAGCCAGGCACGCAGATCCTCACTCATCGTTGCAGCATTGGCATAGCGCCGCTCGGGCAGCTCGTCGAGCGCCTTGCTTACGATGTTGTCGAGGTCACCGGAGAGCAGGCGCGCGTGGTGGGTCCGCTCGCTTGCGCTCAAGTCTTCGCGGCTGGCAGTAAGCCTGGATGGTGGCACGATTGGCGTGTCCGCACTTCGGTTGCTCGTTGTGTCCTCGAAGGGCGGCGTACCGGTCAGCAACTGGTAGAACAATGCACCCAGCGAGAAGACATCGGTTGCGGTGCTGACCGGCTCGCCGGAGAGCTGCTCGGGGGCCGCGTAGCCCGGGGTGAAAACACGCGTCATTGCCGCCCGTTCATCGCCTTTGTCGGCCAGTTGCCGGGCGATGCCGAAGTCCATTAGTTTGACCCGTCCGTCTGCCGTGACCAGTACATTCGCCGGCTTGATATCGCGATGCACGAACAGGCGTTTCTGTGCGAATGCCACGATGTCGCACAACGCCACCATCAGTGCCACGCGCTGGCGGATATCGAGGCCGGCATCCCGACTGTGGTGGTGGATGGGCTGGCCATCGACCAGTTCGGTGACCAGGTACGGCGTGCCATCTTCACCGACTCCGGCATCAAGCAGGGTGGCAATGCCGGGATGTCGCAGTTGAGCCAGAAACCTGGCTTCGCGCTGAAAGCGTTCCTGCCAGTCCGAGGACAGCAAGGCGCTGGACAGCACCTTGACCGCGACCGGCTCGTCGAAGCTGCCATCACTACGATGTGCCCGGTAAACCGTAGACATGCCGCCCCGACCGATCAGGGATTCCAGTCGGTACGGTCCGAACTCCCGACCTTCCAGGCCCGGCTCGGTCAGGTTGGGGACCAGCCCGGTCAATGTCACATTGCCGGCGTCAAGCAAGCCGGGGCACTCGACGTTGTTGAGCAGGCGTTCAACACGCTCGCGCACGTCCCGCTCCAATGTCATTTTGTTCAGGCGGGCCAGCCGCTTGTCGGCCGGATGGTCGAGCAGTTCGTCGAAAACCGCATCGACCTGGCGCCACAAGTGAAAATCGAAGTCACTTCCCATCGCGCCAGATTAAACGAATCTCAAGGGGCTCGCACAGTACTGTTCAGAGACTCCCTGGAAACGGCCGTCTCGCAATCACTCATCTGCGAGGTCCGATTGCTGACGCACTGCAGACGGTTCGATATAGTACTCACCCAGCGCTTCCGGCTGACCATAAAGCTCCGGGTGCAGGTAGGTTCCGCGCTTGGACTCGGGCTTGTACACCTCGACCGCAGCGCGGTGCGTACGCACGTACAGATCGTCGCGAATGGCCTTGACTTCCCACGACACTCTCAGTCCCGGCTGGCCACCGGCAACACGGAAGCCACTGCGGTCGTGGCTCATGTCGATTTCTTCGGCTATGTGCAGATTTGGCATCGCGCCGCCGATGGGCGTTAGCGAGTAGCGCGGATCGCGGTTAATGGCGGTGAAGTACTCCGGCAACTGGACCCAGGCTTCACCACGCTCATCGAGCTCAATGGTGCCGTTGTAGAAGTTCTGGGGCTCCGGCGCTTCGGATGAATAGTGCATCAGGTACTTGTTGGTCGGGTCGAACGGATGGTCGATCACGAATGACTTGGTACCGCTGGCACCAGAGCGTCCTTGGCTGAAGACAGCCCAGCCGGTGGAACTGGTGCTTACACCGCGCACGCCACTGGCAGGGCCAATGCCGGAGAAGGCGCGCCCCAGTACGCCGCCGCCACCGCTTGAGCTTGCATTCGTGCCAATGACGCCGTAGTTTTCGCTGCCGGTGGTGGCCGTCGAATCGCCCCACATCCCGTAGCCACCTGGACTGCTGACCTCGCCCTTGACGCCAACAGGGGTGCCAGAGCTGGAATTTCCCCGTCCAAGCACGCCGAAGCCATCCGGGCTATTGGTTTCGCCAAAGACCCCGTAGGTCATCCCACTCAAGGCGATTGCCTGACCGCGCACACCGGTGCCTTGGGGGCTGTTGGCAACACCATGAATGCCGAAAGTTTCACCAGATGAATTGGTTGCTCGCCCGAACACGCCGGTACCGGAGTTGCTGCTATGAAAGCCGGCAACGCCCCAGGTCGGTCCAACGGTTGCCTCGCCGCGCACGCCCACGCCGCTGAGCGCTGTCGACTGGCCCAGGATGGCATTCCCCGCTTGCGTGGAGGCCGTGACGCGAATGCCATGCAAGCTGTCCCCGGCATCAACGCGTACCCGGCCGGAATCGAATGTGCTCGTGCCCACCCTGACGCTGCCGTCATCGTACTGGATGCCGCCAGTCACCTCTTCCCAGAAGGCATCGCCTTGAGGTCCTTCCGGCCCTTGAGGACCCTGTGGTCCCTGTGGCCCCTGATCGCCCGGATCACCTTTCGGTCCGGTTGGTCCTGGCGGCCCGGTATCGCCTGTTGGTCCGGTGGGTCCTTCCGGCCCAGTATCGCCTTGAGGCCCCGCCGGCCCTTCATTCCCGTCCAGCGCAAACATCGCCACCGGGGTGGGTCGCACCGCTTGGCGTGGTGTCAGGGGGCTGCCGTTGACCCGGACTTCAAGGTAACGAGCCTGCTGGTTGAAGGCTGCTGCGCCAAAATCCAGCTCGACCTGGAACAGCCCGTCTTCTATCGGCCAATCGTCCCTTGTCTGAGTGGTTCCAATCTGATTGCCGCCAGCAGGCTGATCAAAGAGGCGAAATTCAAGGTTGGCATTCCCGGTAAAGGGTGCATTCCCTTGCTGCAGCTGTCCCTGGTAGGTGAAAGTGGAATCTTGGGCTGATGCTGAAGTGAAGGCAGCCAAGGCAAAAACAAAGCTGACCAAACAGACAGTGAGACGCATTTTTCCGTTCCTGGATTTGAGAGGTTCTACTCAACATCCGAAAGTCAGGCTGGAAGTACGCCAATGCTGCCTCGCCAGCGTCCCGATCATCGAGGAGCGTTCAGGCAGGCAGCCGCCTTTGCGGAGAAACTCTTATGGTTCTGCTTCGAAACGATCCCGGAGCAGGAGACTCACGCCCGTTGTCAGAGTCGCTGTCACCGCCGTCTCGCCTAGTGGATCGGCCGTGGACTCGATTGTCAACAATACGCTGTCCGTTGCTCCATCACCGGCTTCCAGGGGAATATCGACGTTGACCTCGAAGATCTCACTTTCTTCCGGATCCAGTGTCAGGCTGGTTGACGATACCCCGGTAGTCCAGGCATGTCCGGACAGGCTCACGTCGAAGGTGTCGACCGCCGTTCCGGCATTACCCACCCGCAGGCTATAGATGACTGTTTGACCGGGATCAGCCAGCGCCGAAGACGTGGTCGGATCGAGCTGGATGGCAAAGTCTTCATCCACGACATGCATGGTGACCGGTACGTCCAGTGATCCGTAAGGCGTGGTGTTGTGAATCCTTAGCGTGGCGTTGTACAGGCCGGGACCGTCCACCTCCGGCACATCCGCATTGAAATGGAGCTCAATGGACTGCGAGCCCTTCGCTTCCAGGGTACCGGACTTGGGACTTTCATCGAGCCAGGCGACATCGTCGCCCGCGGCCAGAAATGTCACCGCATTGTAGAAAATCTGACCCACATCGCCCGACCAGTTGGAGTAGAAACCTGGATAGGAATTGATCGCAACCACCCTGCCTAAGTGGGCCACGAACTGTTCTCCGTCATCCCAACTTGCAACTAGTGTCGCCTCGGGATTCAGGTCCACGACATTCCGGAATGAGTCTGAAGCGCTGCTGACCCCCTCCATCAATGGATGACCTGGATCGTAAGTACCCAGATCGGCAGACGCCGAATGATGACCGCCATTGATGTTGACAAACGGACTGTAATTATCGCTCACGAAACGCCCGCCCAGTCCAATGAAGCTATCATCTGTCCAGTTGAAAACAGCCTGGATGACCGTGCCGCCCCCATCCACATAGTCGGCCAGCACATCGCCCATCAGATTACGATCGACATAGTTGGCACCCCCGGCGCCGCTACTCCAGGTAATGACCACGTGATAATCCTGCAGCACAGCCGGCGGCGGGATCGAGCCCTCACTACCGGTGGCCAGCCAGATATCGACATCGAGGTCGGAATACCCCTCCAGAATGGAGCGCAACGGTTCGGCTTCTTCAATGTCGGCGTATACGATCAATACATCCAGAAGCATACTGTCGGTGGTTGCCGGACCCAGCCCCGCAACCGACTGATCCTGAGCAATCGTCTCATCCTCGAGCTCGACGATCTGGAATTCCGCAGCCAGGTTGCCGGAATTTTGCAAGGTCAGTGGCACGGTTGTTTCAGTGCCGAGCAGCACAGTTACATCCACCGAGGCGGGATCGGCATGAAGATGGCCGGCCGGCAGCCAAAATGATTGTTCTATCGTCGCGCCATTGCTCATATTCAATACAACTTCTTCTTCAGCATAACCGCCGGCGTGAAAGACCGTGAGGGTAGTGCTCCCTTCGGGAACGAACATCAGGAAGAATGCATCGTCGACATTTGGATAATCCGGGGTGGCCACGGTGTGAGTAACCGATCCTGTTGTCGAATCGGTTATCATCGCGCCATTCAGGGGTTCGCCGGTGTTGTCATCATAGACATGCCCGACGACCAGGCCGCCTGGCGCAGGTTTGCACTCATCTCCTTCAAAGATTCTGAGTGCATCGACATAGTATCCGGCGCCGTTTACCCAATCGTCGGTCACCAGGCGGAAGCGAAACTGCACATCGCTACTGCCGGCGGCCGCCGACAGATCATACGACATCTCGGTCCACTCAACCTCTTCCCAAGTGTTGTCATTCTCCCACATAACCGCCCAGCGTGGCTGGTTGAATCTGACCTCAGCCGTGGCCTGGTCCCAAGCGTTCGACTCGGTTTCCCAGGCCTGCAGCCAGCGAGCAGTCAGGCTTGTGCCGGGCTCAATGCCTGACAAATCAATGATCGGGGATACGATGGCTTCATCGGCATCGTCATTGTAATTGCCGACGTGATTGGTACCCCAGCAATTGCTCCGCTCGCCACATTCAAATGGCCAGGTCACCGCCGCTCCCCATTGCCACGGCGCTGGCGCCGGGCCGTCAATGACAAATCCACCATCATCGGCCGAAAAATCTTCGTAGTACAGGTACTCCTTGCGGTAACCGGGAGCCGAACAGCTATCCAGATCGGCTTCGAGCAGGAAATCCTCGACAATATGATCTGTCAAAGGGCCAACCGAGCGAGTGGTACTGATGTAGTTGTCGTCCCAGTCCCTGACCGCCAGACTGAACTCGAAACCTCCTTGCAAGGAAATACTGTAGGTACCATCGACCGGATCGGTCCAGACTTTCTGGTTAAAATCCAGGACTTCAATCGATGCATACAATGGCCATCCGGTTGCTGCATCGGTCACTTGCCCGGTGACTTGCCAAGTGGGCGCCGGTTCCAATTCAACATCAAGTACCGTCGATTCATCGGCTTCAATCACCAGGCCGGCAACGGTCTTCGGCAAGTGCCAACTGTAAGACACCGTGACGTCATAAGTATCCTCGGCGAGAAGCCGCGAATAGTGACCCAGACCATCCGTGAAGGCGTAGAAAACCGCAGAAGTTGACTGACTGACAATCTTGAGCAGGGCTGCAAATGCGGGATTGCCGTCGGCCTCTGTGATATGGCCCGACAGGGTACCAAACTCCGCAAGATTGAAGGTCGCTCCCACTGACTGCAGCTCGTTCATAAGCACTGTACAGGTATTGGCATAACCGCTGCAGGCGCCGGACCAACCGCCAAAGGAAGAACCTTCGGAGGGAGCCTGCGCCAGAGTAACGCTTGAATTGTTGGCGAAATTTCCCGAACAGGTGCCCGGACAACTGATGCCGCCGGGAGTAATGTGGCTAGAAACAACACCTGAACCGGTTCCAGACAATTCAACCTCAAGTCCGCGTGAAGGCAATCCCCAATTCATCCAATTTTCAATCAAGGGTTGATTCTGCCATACCAATCGAGGTCCGAAATTGTAACCGCCGGACGGGAAACCATAACCATGAATGGCGACTATTCTTCTGATGGTCGGTGTGAAGAACTGCTGCCATACGGGTCCGCCACTGTTGCCTCCGCTGGTATCGGCCAGATAGGCCAGGAGGCGCCCTTGAACTGAATGAACCGCGTCTGTCGAATGCCACATGGCCGAAGTGTTAACACCATGAGCGGTTGCCGGGTAGCCGGCAAGATGAATTTCACTTCCCTCCGACGGTGAGATGTCAAAGACCAAGGGCATGTAGGTGGAATTGAGTACGTTCGAGAAGGAAGCCGTGTAATGCGAAGAGGCGTAGTCGTATTGATACGCTGCACTAGTTCCTTCATTATCGATATACTGCTGGTTGGTTTCCCAGTCGCTTGCGGACCACAATCCATACGGCCTGATAACCAGCCCTTCATCGACATCCTGACGCTGTCCGGGAGCTATCGAAACCGAGCTGGCGAAACCCCCTCTGGCGGACCTATAGACACAATGAGCATTGGTCAGGGCCACGTGCGGCGCAATCAAGAACGCCGTGCAACGGGCACTCGTATCATTGGGATAAGTCATGCCCTGAAATGCAATCGTTCGCCAGGGAAACTGCGTGGTCGAGGTGATTCGGACACGATCATCGTCACCAATCACTACTTGGGGAGAATAAGAGCCGTATTTTGCAACCCCGGATGGTTCCGCATCAGGAAAAGTGAATTCCGCAGGGGTGTCGGGCTCATCCCTTTCGATTTCTCGCCGGGCAGGATCATAGGTCCGGGGTGGCATGGCCGGCGGTACGTTCAGCGAGGGATCTTCGGGGTCCAGAATTTCAATCTGGTCTGCCTCCGGCTCCACCACCATCCATCGAGCCGAGACTTCCAGAAGTGATCTTGCCTGCTGTTGGGTCAACACTTCAATATGAGGCGCGTCCAGAATAATGCAGAATTCACCCCCACCTAGATCGTATTCTCGCCACTTGTGGAAAGTCTCCTCGATGATCTGCAGCACGATCCGGTCCGGCGGAAGTTGCTCCTGTACAGAAGTGCAATCTCGAACCATAGAAAGATCCGCTGACGTTTCACGAACCAGTGGACCTTCCATGTGCCCGCTAAAGGCAGGACCGGCCCACATCGCAAGGACAAACAAGGCCAGCCAGCAGCTCCTGACTCTGCAACGTGGTAGCACCAATTGCTCCCCGAGACCCGACAGCGAACTGAATGAAGCCCTGTTGGTATGGGCCATGGTCGATTTCCTAAGCAATCACACAATACAGACGTACGTTATGACTTTCGAAGTTGCGCCATGGTCTCGGATCACACTTGAGACGGCATCTTAGATGACTTGAAGGGCGCAAGCCACACTTCGGCTTACCAGTCAGAGCACCACCAGAGCCTCCCTAGGAATCAAAGCTACGTTCCATTTTATGGACCACAAGATCACGAACCTTTGCCGAAAGAAAGTGCGATGGGATGTACCTCAAGCGATACGAACGCCGTGATGGCCTGGCGGTTGCTTTCACAAAATCAAGGATGATCCGAGCATGCTCCTTGTCCCATGCCCGCAGAATGCGGCCTCGAATTTCCCATTGCCAATAGGCATCCGTGGGCCAATTCAACTTGTGCTTTCTATTCGTATGGCAGTGAGAGCACTGAACCAGGCCATTGCTGAACAAAGTATAACCACCTTTGCCCGGATCGCCTCCACCCCTGAGATATCGGCTTGACCTCGACGGCGCCTTCCAATTGACCTGCGAAGGAAACCTTTCCAGAACAGTCCAGCCGCCCCACTGATGGATTGGTCTCGTTTCCTCAGGACAAATCTCGTTTTTCGACAAGAACTCGAATGGTTCCTGGAATTTTGCAAGACCTCCGCATTCGGGGCACTTTATTTCTATTGACTCGCACTTCATTGATTCGGAGATTCAGGGACAAATGATGAGTGGTGTTTTCAATTTCGCCTTATATCCGACGTACGTCACTTCCGGCCTGATTGCGCCATTGACACCACATATCGCAACTGATGGCTCAATCAGGGGCAGGACGGCGTACGTGTCTGGTAAGCGAAGTGACCGACCGAAGGATCGTGTGCCAATCGAAAGGAATGCCCCGCGAAGGACCCGCCGGCTTCGACGACTTTGCTTGCACATCTTGCAACGAGGATCTGTCCATGAGCGCGCGAATCAAGGAATGCCTCGGCCTGGGCCGGAACCGCCAACGATGGCGTCGGCCCGGCGACGTAGCACGATTCAAAATCGCCACCCCGATAGGACTGTGGCTGGTGCTGGCCGTTATTGGTGCAGGAAGCTTGCCTGCCCAGGCCGACGAATACTCGATACGCGGCCAGACCACCCAGGTCTATGCCGACCCGGCATCAAGCTGCGCCGGCCTGACGCCCTGTTTCGCAAGTATTCAGCAGGCGGTGGCCAATGCCGGACCGGCGCCGGTCGAAATCGGCATCTTCCCCGGCACCTACGCCGAAAGCGTCAATCTGAACGATATGGGCTCGGCGATTTCCCTGCCGCCCGGGGATCTGACCCTGCAGGCGCTGGATGCCAGTGGTCAACCAACTGATCACGGCGTAATCATCGACCCGGACGCCAGCGGCGGGCCGGGCACCGGTCCAGCGATTTCGACTGGTCATACCGGGCCTTTTCCCGCCAACCTCACAATCCGTGGCCTGGGCTTTCGCTCACCGGATGGCAGCGGGCTGGCTGTTGGGGTTGACGGGGATGTTGTGCTCGAAGACTTCATTGCATGGCAAACGGCCAATAGTGGTGCTGCTATCGGTGCAACCGGTGCCGTCAGTGTGGCCCGCGGTGCGGTTTGGCTCAATCAAACTGGCCTTATCATTTACGCCGATCAGGTCACTGTGGTCGATGTTCAGGCTCAACATAATGTTCACACCGGTATAGAAGTGCAAGTCATTTCCACCCTGCAGGCCAGCCAGCTTGTGGCCACGCTCAATGAGACCGGCCTGTCCTTCATTGGTTGTGGCGCCGATGTGATGAACTTCGACGAGCTGTCGGCCAGCAACAACTACGGCACTGGTATCTTCACGTGGATTCTGACGCAGTGCAATCCAACGGATGAGACCTTGACCGGGGCCATCAATGCTGAAGCCATACAGAGCTTCGACAATGGCGGCCCTGGATGGTTTGCTGCCGCTGGCGAGATCAATATCGATTCCCTGATCGCAAGCGGCAACGCCGGTTTCGGGCATAACGCACGAGCTGATCGTTACAGTCTTTCACAGGCCGCTTTTTCATTCAATGAAGGCGGCGCCTCGATCGCGGCTGAGTCGGTCTGGCTGCAAGCGGTCACGGCAGACAACCATGATGATTCTGATCCCAACAACCCCTTTATCGGCTCCGGTCTGGCTGTATTCTCAAGCCAGGCGCATCTTGTCGCAATCCAAGCCAATGGCAACAGTTCATCGGGCCTGCTGTTCAGTGGTTTACCGGAGTCGGAAGCGGCCCACCTGGATCTGGCCAACGGGCGGTTTGACAACAACAATGTCGGCATCCGGACATTCGCCGATTCCGATGGAGTGTTCCCTTCCCTCGACGTTCAGATTGATCGAGTCGACGCCTCGCAAAATCAGACCTTCGGACTGCTTCTGGTCAATCTGATATCGGCTCATCTGTCCCGGATTGAAGCGGTCGGTCAGCCTGGTGGGTTGCTGATTAGCGCCAAAGAGTCGTTGGTCATGGAGCATCTGGAAATTGCCGACAACAACACCGGCATCATGACTCTGATCGAACCGTCAGCAAATGCCCGAATGCGTTGCTCCAACATCCGAAACAACCTGAACGACGGTGTGCTGCTGCAAGAGGGAGAATCCCTGGACGCCCGCAGCAATTACTGGGGCGATGCCTCCGGGCCGACCCACCCCGACAACCCCGGTGGAAACGGCGACTCGATCGCCGACGCAGCGACAGGCGCCTCAGGCACAGTCGACTACCTGCTGTTCCTCGACGAGGAAGCCGACCCCAATGGTTGCCAGGCGGCTGACGGCATTTTTTCCGACAGCTTCGAACAATAAATCGCACTGGCGCAGCTGCCTCATTGATGGCGTACGTGCCTTGTGGGAATTGTAATAATTGCTGCAAGGAGGCAATGAGATGCGAGGATTCTTTAGTATCCCGGTGCTGGTCACACTGCTCTGGCTGCCCTTCATGGTGCAGGCTGATACCAGCTTTACCTACCAGGGCAAGCTTGAGCTTGGCGGTGCGCCATATACCGGCACTCAGGACTTGCGCTTTCGCCTGTTCGACAGCTCGGAGGGCAGCATCGAGGTGGCAGACATGGTCGAGGTTGACGATGTTGCGGCTGTCGATGGTCTGTTCCAGGTCGAACTGGACTTCGGGCCGGGCGCATTTGACGGCCAACCGCGCTATATCGAAGTCGAAGTGAATGGGCAGATCCTGCAGCCGCGCCAGGCCGTATCGCCAAGCCCCGTGGCGCTGTTCGCGCTGACCGGCAACGAAGGTCCGCCGGGGCCAGAAGGGCCGCAGGGTGAACAGGGGCCTCAGGGCGAAACCGGACCGCAGGGCGAACCGGGCGAACCCGGTGATTCGCATTGGGGTTTGAACGATGACGCAACCTACTATTTGGATGGCTTTGTCGGGATCGGCACGAATGACCCCATATATCCGCTTGAGGTTGTCAGCAATGTGGAAAAAAATGCCATTGTCGGCATACACAGCGTACCCAGCGGGGGCAGCTTCGGCGGCTGGTTTCAGTCCGAAAGCACGTCGGGACGAGGTGTTTTCGGGTCGGCATCGGCAACTTCCGGCGTCAATTTCGGCGCCGTCGGCGAAAGTGACAGCAGCAGCGGGCGTGGCGTCTACGGTGTGGCCAACGCTTCCAGCGGAACCACCTACGGGGTAAGGGGCCATGTCAACAGTCCGGACGGCTTTGCCGGCTACTTTACCGGCGGGCGCAATTACTTCGAGGGTTCGGTGGGGGTCGGTACGAATAATCCCATCGCACCATTTCACGTAGAGGCAGATCAGCTTGGGTATGTCGCGAATATCGTCAATACTCGCGATGGCTTCAGTGGCACCTTCGGCTTGCGGGTTGAATCCAATAGCGGAGACGGTGCAGCGATTACAGCTCACTCCTCTCATCCCACTGGATTTGCCCCCGGGGTAAGAGCCTCGACATCAAGTCCCAACGGCTTTGCAGGACACTTCACGGGACCCGCAGGCAGCAGAAGCTATTTTCAACGCAGCGTTGGCATTGGCACCACCTCACCCGGCGCCTTCATGCTGGCCGTCGATGGCAACGCCGCCAAGCCCGGCGGCGGAGCCTGGTCAACGCTTTCGGATCTGCACCTCAAGCAGGATGTCCGGCCCATTGAGACCGGCATGCTGGATCGTCTCCTGACGCTGAAAGGCTACACGTTCGAATTTCGGAATGAAGCCATTGTGGATCGACTGACCCTGCCGGGCCGCCAGATCGGACTTATTGCCCAGGAAGTCGCCGAGGTTTTTCCGGATTGGGTGGGCGAAGATCAGGATGGAACGCTGTATGTCACCGAACGCGGCGTGACCGCCATTGTGGTCGAGGCCTTGCGCGAGCTGCGGGAGGAAAAGGACCAGCAGATCGAATCCCTGCGTCGGGAAGTCAGCGAACTCCGTGCCCTGGTTGACGATCTCCTTGCTGTGTCGCAGTAGGCAGGGCGGCGTCTTTCGCGTTAATCGTCCATGCAAATGGCGCAACCAGCCAGGAAAAGACGTACGCGCCAAATAGTCAAAACAAAGGCAAAAGCCATGCGCGTTGTTTCCAAAGTAGCACTTGTCGTGCTCGTCCAGGCCCTGCTGTTGGCCACCTGGGGTCAGTGCCAGACCACACGCTACGTGGCCAACGGCGGCAGTGATGCCACTGACTGCAAAATCGAGGCCAGCCCGTGTGAAACCATTGCTCATGCGTTGGAGGTGGCTGATTCCGGCGACACCATCGAGATTGCGGCCGGAAACTACGGACCGGCAGCAGCAGCGCCGGATTCTGGCCTACTCATCGACAAGGAGATCAGCCTGATCGGCACCGGACCGACGGAAACACAGGTCGGTCGTGGCTTCATGCACCCCGACACTCGAATCTTCACCATCGAAACCGACCCCGACCTTCATGTATCCATTGCCGGGATGACCATTCGTGATGGAATCAGCGATGGGGGCGGCGGCATTCTCATCGTCGGCGACGGCCAGCTTTTCCTCAGTGATGTTGTCTTCGAGGATAACTTTGCGTCGAACGGCGGGGCCATCCTTAGTGGTTCATCAGTGGTTTTGGACAACGTGGACTTTGTTGACAACATCACACCAGGTCGCGGCGGCGCCATCTATAGCGCCGACCAGGCCTCGCTCAGTATCAGCGGCGGAGAATTTGTCATGAACGAAGCCGGTATCTTCGGCGGGGCCATTTTTAACGATGACGACAACGTCCTGATCCTGGACGATGTCGAATTCAATTTCAATGAGGCCGATTTCGGATGCGGCGCCATTGCCATGAATAACCTTCAAGCGGGCAATGGCGAATTCAGCAATGTGGCATTCAACGCCAACTTGGCCGGCGGTATTGGTGGGGCTCTGTGCCTGAACAACAGTGCACTAAACATTACTGATACAACATTCGCCGGCAATCAGTCCCAAGCAACCAATGGCTCCGGCTACGGCGGCGCCATCCGTGCGATCAACAACTCGGCGCTCGAGACCACCAATGTCAATTTCTTCAACAACTTTGCCGAACAGCGCGGCGGCGCCATTTACAGCGCTGGTTCGACCTCGGTGATCATGGAAGAAGTCGGATTCAAGTTCAATTTCACTCTGGAACGAGGCGGCGCCATCTATTTTCGTGATGAAAGCATCCTCGAGGTCAGCCAGGCCGAATTCGAAGACAACTCCGCCGGCATTTTTGGCGGCGCCATCTTCACCACCAATGACCCTGTTCTGAACCTTGACTCGGTGACCTTCGCAGGCAACGAGGCCATTTGGGGTTGCGGGGCCATCAATATCAACAACCTCGAGTCCGGCAACGGTAGTATCGCCAACGTCGACTTCCTTAATAATTCCGCCGGCGGCGTCGGTGGCGCCCTATGCCTGGACAACAGTGCTCCGACCATAACCAACACAACTTTCGAGGGCAACCAGTCGCTGACCATCAACGGCAATGGCCGCGGTGGCGCGATTCGATCAGTCAACAGTTCCGCCCCGACATTGACCAATGTCCAGCTCATCGATAACTTCGCCACCCAGCGCGGTGGGGGGCTTTACAGCTCGGCAAGCTCGGCGTTTCTGAATAACGTGCTGTTTGACGCAAACAAGACCAACGGAGAAGGCGGAGGAATGGCGAGCATGAGCGGTGGCGGAAGGCTTACCAACGTGACCTTCAGCGATAACGAGGCGTCCAGCCATGGAGGCGGCCTGTACCTGAACGGGGCCCAGGGTATGTCGGTGCGTAACCTCCGGTTTGACGGCAACGAATCCGGCGCTGCCGGCGGTGGTATGGCCAATACCGAGGCCGCCTCACCGCTGCTGGTCAATGTTCTGTTTACCGCCAACTCCGCCGCCACCAGCGGCGGGGGCATGTTCAACACCGTGCAAAGCAATCCGCTGCTCTACAACGTCACTTTCAGCGGCAACCTCGCTCCCGCCGGTGGCGGCATGTCCAATACGATGTTCAGCACACCGGAGGTGGTCAACACCTTGTTATGGGGCAATTTCGCCACCTCCGGAGAAGGAAACGAGATATACAGCGTGAATTCAAGCTGGCCCATTCGTTCTTTCAGCCTGCACGCCAACGGACCCGATGACTTTTACGCTGATGGCGTCATACCAGCGTGTAACCAGTGCCTACACAGCGACCCACTGTTTGCCGATGCACCCGGCGGCAACTACCGCCTGCAAGCCACCTCCCCGGCAGTCGATGCAGGCGATCCCGATACCGACCCCATGCTGTTTCCAAGTGGCGCCTTTGACCCTGTCGACCTGGATGGCCAGGCGCGCTTCTGGGGCGATCATATCGATATCGGCGCCTACGAATGGCAGCCGCTGAGCGACGAGCTGTTCAGCGATCGATTCGAATAGGGTATTGCCAAAAAGGCACCGTTTCGAATTTGCTGTACCAAGAGGCCGGGCCAACAACAACATGTGGCGCACACCAATCCAGAACAGCGTACGTTTCTACATGTACCGTTTCCTCACACATGGAGAACACGATCATGAAAATACTGAACCTGGAACTGCGAAAATTCCTTCAATCAGACGATTGCCGATTTCATTTCACCCTGGCCATGCTGGTCGCCGGCCTGTGGATCATAGCCGTAATTCCTGCCTGGGCCAACGAAGCCCCCGACATTGTGATCAATGTCCAGGCCCAGGGGGGTGATGACAATTTTTCCTTCAGCGGTGATCTAGGCGATTTCAACGTTGCGACCGAGAACGGTGAGGCACGCCATATCCTGAGTGACCTGCAGGCCGGTCAGTTCAAGGTCACCACACAGGCGCCGTCCGGCTGGAATGTACTGGCCATCATGTGTCATAGCCAAGCAGCCAGTATCGACTTCGCGACCGAGTCGGTCAGCTTTGATCTGACTTCGCCGGGAAGAAGCATTCCTTGCACATTCATCTTCCGGTCTCAGTGAGATATCGGATTCTGCACCGATGCTATTGAGCGATAGCATCGGAGCGAAAGTTGACCGGTTGCAGGACTTCAGGTGCTGGAGTCGGAAGGCGCAATCCGGTCCAGCAGACGCTGAAAGTCCGGGTGGCTGCGTAGCGAATTCAGCAGTGGATTGTGTCTGGCCAGGAATTCACGATGAGCGAAACCGCGGCTGATCGAGACTTCGACCCAGTGAATGGCTGAATCCGTTTCACCGAGAAGAGCGTAACCGTCGCCCAGAAAACGGGCCATCATTTCGTTGACCTCGGCCAGTAGGGTGACCGAGTCATCCAGCCATCGCTGGGCATTTGATTGGCCCAGGCCAGCAGAGGCAAGAAAACGTGCGACACGCAAGGCCGGATGGTCAGTCAGTCGCGAATCCTCGGGCTCGGACAGGCGCATCAGGCCATCGGTTCGGTTGGCCAGAAGCCGGACCCAGATCAGGAACAGCCGGCCCATCGGATGATCGCGATCCATCTCATGCATGGCCTGATAATGAGGCAGCGCGCGCTCGAATTCACCCTTTAGAAGCAGGTCCCAGCCAGGCAGACAAACAGTCAGCGGACTGAGCGGATCAATGGACAGCAAATGTCTGATCAACGGCCAGGCCTGTTCAGCGCGATCCGAAATCAACAGACAATTGACCAGCAGGCCAAGGGTTTCAGGGTCGTTCGGCTGAGCCTGATCGGCCTGAATCAGGTAATCGATGGCTTCAGAGACCTGCCCTTCGGCATACGCCAGCCAGCCGCCAAGTTGAAGCGCACCCGGGTGATCCGGCGCGCATTCGGCCAGTCGTAGAGCACACTGACGCGCGCGCTCGATCGGTTCCGGCCCGACATCGATCGCCGATTCCCGATACTGCAGCCAGGTTCGCCCCAGGGCCGCCAGGAGTGAAGCACGCTCCCCCAGCGTCTCCAGACCTTGTTCGAGCAGCTTGACAGCGGCCTCCAGCCCGTCGGCTCGCCAGGTCAACGACTGCTGGCGGGCCAGTACCAGGCATTGCCAGGTGGCGACGTCCTCACTCACAGCCGTAGTGGCCCCGGCCGCACCAAGATCACGCCTTTCTGTGCGCTCAAGCGCCTCAGTTACGGCTGCGGCCAGCTGCGACTGCAATTCGAAGGCGTCATCAGCGATTCCATCGAAGCTTTCTGACCAGACCCTGGCATCGCGTTCGACATCAATCAGGCGAACCGACAAGCGAAGGCGCGCATCAAGGCTGCGACAACTCCCCTCGACCAGATAACGAACGCCGTGGCGGCGACCGATGGCTCGTGCGTCCGCGCTGCGCTGGCGAAGCGTTCGCGACGACGTACGTGAAAGGACACGCAAGCCATCAAGCGTTGCCAGGTCAGCAATGAGCGCCTCGCTGAATCCGTCAGCCAGCCATTGCCGGGATGAGTCCGGACCGATGTGATCGAAAGGCAGAATCAATACACCATCAGCAGCCTTGGAGTCGGAGGCGGTCACCGCCGTCGAATCACCAGCTTGCGAACGGCTTGCCCGCCAGCGATCAAGTTCGGCCTGAAAGGCGTAGACCGTGCTTTGGCGCTGATGCAAATGACGATGGACCGGTAGTCCTTCGTTCACCTCCCAACGCTTGACCGTGCGCACGCTCCGGCCCAGGTAGTTGGCAATGGCTTTCCATGAGTCCAAGCGATCTGAAGAATCACACCGATTCATGCAGGAATCTTATCCCAATGGACCTGCATCGAAAAGTTATTCCGGGCAACAGCGTGCCAAAGCAGGTCATGACCCTCGGTGCGTCTTTGCAACCCAAGGGGCTATAGGTAGCTTGAAAGTCCCCTTCAATGAGGTAATAAGCATGAAACATCGAGTCACCATACTGGCATCTCTCCTTCTCTGTATTGCCCATTCAGCTCTTGCAGACGAAGCAGAGTCATTCACCTCCGACAACTGGGTCGAGGTCAGCGGAAACGGCGTTCACCGATTCTCCAGCGCGGTAATCCACTCGGTGGTCGAAACCGATGTTGGATTCGAACAGCGAAGCACCGAGATCGTGGAGCTGAACGGCGACCTGAACGGCCTGATTCTCTACCATCCGATCTCGCGCTTCAACTTCGTGGAAGGCACACTGACCAACTCCGGCGACCAGGTTTTTTCCGGCTCCATACTCGACCTGGGGCCGGTCTTGCTGCACGATGAAAAATACCGGTTCGACGTCAACCTGGACACCGGTCACACGACCGGCAAGGTGTTTCTCGACAACCGTCTGACTGGACCCGATGTGCGCTGCCAACTTGACGTGGTCGGAGACGGTCAAATGGATGAAATGGGTGATGCGCTGTTCGAGTACACCGGTTTCTGCCGGATTCGTCAACGGCCCCGGCCTCCCTGTGCTCCATTGATCCGCACACCGCGAAACCACTGACTCAATAACCGGCCCGATTCCGGATTTTCCGGGTCGGGCCGGTCAGGAAACCTGAGCATCAGGTTCCAGGTACTGGTTACCCCAATGCCTGTAATCTCTTCGCTGAGAAAGCCGGGGGCACCGAGGGAGAGCATTTACTGGCGCTGTTTGTGAACAAACAGCGTACGGGCCAGTAGATACGATGTGAATTCTCGATATGCCGACAGACAACCCATGGATTCGACGGATTTCGGCCAGCGTGCTGGGCCTAGTCCTATTCGGAATGGTTTCCAATGGACATTCTCAAACGACACGCTACGTTGCCCCCGGCGGTTCGGACACAGGTGACTGCAGCAGTCCGGCCAATCCGTGCGAATCCATAGTTCATGCCTTCGCCGAAGCCGCCGCCGGCGATGTGATCGATATCGCCACCGGGGTTTATCGGCCCAATCCCGGTCCGCCGGCGTCAGCGCTCATTATCGACAAGGACATCACGCTTCAGGGTGCGGGGCCGGAAAACACATTGGTAGGTCGAAATTCGCAGGATTCGGCCTATCGTGTCTTCGAGATTACGGCAGGTGGTCATGAGGTGACCATGGCCGGACTGCTTATTGCCAATGGTCAAGCGTTCGGCAGCGGCGCCGATGGACGCGGTGGCGGAATCTACAATCTCAACGACGGTGGACACCTCACATTGTCCAATGTGAAGTTTCAGAACAACCAGGCTCGGATCGGCGGCGGACTGAACAATTTCAATGGCGCCTCGGTCACCATGGAAAATGTCGTGTTCGAGTCCAACCAGGCCGATGAACGCGGTGGCGCCATCTACAACTGGACCGGCGGCGCGATCGAAATCAACTCCGGCGAGTTCGAACTTAATACAGCGGGAATCTTTGCCGGTGCGATATTCAACAATTCCAACAACATACTAAAGCTTGATGATGTGACATTCGACCAGAACCACGGTGTTTCAGGGTGTGGCGCCATCGCCATGAACAATGCCGATCCGGCAACCTTATTCAACGATACCCTTTTCATCGGCAACACCACCGGTGGAATTGGCGGCGGCACCTGCCTTGATAACAGTTCACCCACACTTTCCAATGTCAGCTTCACGAATAACCAGGCGCTGGACACCCATGGCAGCGGCTTTGGCGGCGGCATGCGCAATGTCAACAGCTCCTCACCGGTGCTGAACCAGGTCACCTTCACCGGCAACAATGCGGCCAGTCATGGTGGCGGCATCTACAACTCCGGCAACAGCTCACCACAACTGACACATGTCAAATTCATTGCCAATGGAACAGGCGGCGGCCAAGGCGGTGGCATGGCCAATCTCGACGCCAGCAACCCGATGCTGACCGATGTTACTTTTGAAAGCAATACGGCCGGGCTAGGTGGAGGCATGAGCAACGACGGCGGGAGCAGCCCGACCTTACTGAAGGTTCGCTTTCTGGACAACTTCGCTAGCACTGGCGGCGGTCTGCACAATATGGACAACAGCCAGCCACTTTTGATGAACGTGGAATTCATCGATAACTTGTCACAAGGCCAGGGGGGCGGGATGGCGAACTTCAATAGCTCTCCCACAGTGATCAATGGACTGTTCTACGATAACTTTGGCCAACAGGGAGGTGGTGGAATACTCAACGGCGACAACAGTCTCATGACACTCTGGAACGTAACTTTCAATGCCAACATGGCCGAACTCCATGGTGGTGCAATTCGAAACCGTGATGGCGCTCAAGCAATCATTCACAACAGCATTTTCTGGGGAAACCTGACCCAGTTCACGGATTTTTCAAGCGAAATTCAAATACAAGGAGATTCCCAAGTATCAATGCACTACAGCCTGCATGATGATGAAGATGATGCCATCAACGTTCTGGCTGGCAGTTCATTTTCCTGCAACAATTGTCTGACGGACAATCCGCAGTTCGTCGACGACTTGAACGGTGATTTGCGATTGATGCTCACTTCGCCTGCCATCGATGCTGGAAACCCGGACACCGACTTGTCGCAATTCCCGGGCGGTCCGGACGATCCAATCGATCTACTGGGTTGGTCGCGCCTGTTCGGCACGCAGATCGACATCGGCGCCTACGAATGGCAACCGCCGCCCGACTCGATTTTTAGTGATCGTTTCAAATACGAGCTACCGTGAGGCATAGATACGAGGCAGGCCAATGCACGCTAATGACCCGGATATCAGCAAGGCATTCGAATGGCTATTGAGCCTGTCGGAAACACGGCAACGTCGTGAACTCGAAGAGTTGTCGCAACACAACCCGGAGCGGGCCGCCGAGCTCGACAGGCTGCTGGCAGCCCACCAGGCTGCACCGGGTTTTCTTGATCATCTTGATGCGGCCCGCGCCGCCAGCTTGCTGGAAGCGGACGAACCACGGCTAATGCCTGAGCGGATCGGCGGCTATCGGTTAATCGAGGAAATCGGTCGTGGCGGCCTGGGTGTGGTTTACCTGGGCGAACGCGTCGACAGCGACTTCGAGCAGAAGGTGGCGCTCAAGCTGATCAAGCACGGTATGGATTCCGAATCCATCCTGCGCCGCTTTCGCGTCGAGCGTCGCATCCTGGCCTCACTGACCCACCCGAATATCGCCGGCCTGACCGACGGGGGCTTGCTCGACGACGGCCGGCCCTGGTTTGCCATGGAATACATTCAAGGCCGACGGCTGACCGACTGGTGCGATCAGCAAGAACTCTCGCTGAATGAGCGCGTGCATCTGTTCGGACAGGTGTGCCGGGCCGTGCAATATGCCCATTCGCGACTGATCGTCCATCGCGATCTCAAGCCGGATAATATCCTGGTGACCGTCGACGGCACGGTCAAACTGCTCGATTTCGGCATTGCCAAGCTGCTGGCCGAAAGCGAGGACGAACAAACTCAGGTCACGCTGACCGGCATTCAGGCCATGACCCCCGAATACGCCGCGCCGGAACAGATTCGGGGCGAGCCGGTCACTGTCCAGACCGATATCTATGCCTTGGGCGTGATCCTCTATCAACTGCTCACCGGCCACCACCCGTTCCGGGAACACAACGCCAGTCGGGCAAAGCTGGCCGACGCCATCTGCGACACCGATCCATCGCCGCCCTCGGCCGCCTTGGCAGCCGCCAAACCAGACGCCGACGAAAAAAAGCCAATCGCCAGGCCACGCCAGCTACGCGGCGATCTCGACACCATCGTGATGAAAGCCATGGCCCGCGATCCGGAGCACCGCTACGCCTCGGCCGAGGCCCTGGCCGAGGATATCGACCGTCATCTTCAGGGGCTTCCGGTGCGCGCCCGCCGCCCGAGCAGCTTGTATGCCCTGGGACGTTTTATCGCCCGCCACCGCCTCTCGCTCGGGGCAACTCTGGCCGTCATGCTGTCACTGGCCATCGGCCTGGGAAGTGCCATCTGGCAGGCCCGCGAGGCCCGGCTGCAGGCCTCCGAGGCGACCCGCCAGGCCGAGCGGGCCGAACAGGTCAGCGAGTTCTTGACCGAGCTGTTTCGGGTCAGTGATCCGGCTGAGAATCGCGGTGAACGACTGACCACACGTGACCTGCTCAAGCGCGGCGGCGAACGCATCGATAATGAATTGGCTGGCCAGCCGGATCTTCAGTTGGCAATGACCACGCTAATAGGCGATATACATCTGAGCCTCGGCGAATACGAACGGGCCTGGCAAATGATCGATCAGGCGCGTGTTCTGAATGAATCCGTGAACGACCATGAGACCGAGCTTCAACTCCTGACCATGCTCGGGACTGTCAGCCATCGCCAGGGCGACTACCCGGCGGCAATTGACTGGTATCAGCGGGCGAAATCCATGATTCAGCCAACTGAGGCGTCGGAAAAGCGAGCTGCCCTGAACTATAACCTGGGCATGACCCTGTTGGAAGGCGGCGAATTCGAACAGGCCGAGCACCGGCTTCGCAAGGCCATCGACTTGTACCAGTCAGTACTGGGGCCAGACACTCCGCCTATTGCCGATGCACTCAACGCTTTGGGCTACCTGCTCTGGAAGCGACTGGACCGTGTCTCCGAAGCTCGTTCATCCTTCGAACGTGCGCTGGATATTGCCTTGCAACACCACGGCATGGTTCACCCCACAACCTCCGGCATTAACATGCATCTGGGCTGGCTGTTGTCCGAGCAGGGCGAATTCGACCAGGCCGAAATTCACCTCAATCAAAGCCTCGAAAGCGGCGCCCAACTCTGGGGCGAAGACGGTGAGCGTTACGCGCACAGCCTGGTCTCCTACGGCAATTTCGAGTCTGACCGTGGCCAACCGGAAGCGGCAATCGAGGCCTATCGAAAGGCCTATGACATCTATCTCGCCCGGCTGGGTCCAGATCACCCCTATCCCTCCTACCCTCTGCACAATATGAGTCTTCGCTACTATGAACTGGGCGATTTCGAAAGGGCGTTCGATTATGCCGATCAGTGTTTGCAGATTCGACGACGCGCGGTCGAACCCGGCAACCCGCTGATCGCCAGTGCCCAGCAGGCCAGAGGGCGGGCCCTTTTCAAACTGGCACGTTACCCGGAAGCGCAGACGGCTTTGACCGAGGCATTGGAGATTCGCCAACAGGCCCTTCCAGCAACTCACCGCCAAACCCGGGAAACCCGTTTCGAGCTGCTCATGGTTCGGATCGCCGTGGAAGGCCCCGAATTGCATCAGGAAGCGGCCAGAGCGATCCTGGATACCATTCCCCGGGACAGCTCAGCTTATGAGCGAGACCGACAACGCCTGAAATCCATGGGCGTACTGATCGAGTAGCTACTACAGGACCGTATAATGGAAACAACGACAGAAACCAAGCGTCCGTCATTGGCAGACCTGACACGCTATCGCAACCTGCATCTATGGATGCTGCTGCCACTTGCAATCACGGTGCTCGGATTCGCCCCAAGGTATTTTCTGGCCCTGCCGCAGGCTACCTTTCATCAGCATGTTCATGGCATTTCCGCCACGCTGTGGATGTTGCTGATCATCATTCAGCCCTGGCTGATCACCCGAGGCGGTCACAGGCCGACCCATCGCTCGCTGGGCATTTTTGGACTGGTCCTGGCCGGTATCGTCGCCGGCAGTGCGCTGGCCATCATCCCCAGAAATATCCTCAACATTCCGCGGCTTTCAGACGACGGAGTGTTCAACCCGACATTTGCCTATTTCGTCACTTACCTCGATACCGTGCTGATCGCCCTGTTCGTATTCAGCGTAACCTTCGCCATTCTGAAGATCAGAAAAGGACAGGTCGCCGATCATGTGCAGTGGCTGCTGGCCTCGGTCCTTTTGATTCTCTCACCAGCGCTGATCCGACTGCTATTGATGATTGGCATGAAGATAAGACCTGACGCGGGCATTCGCTTTATCGACATGGTGGTGCCGACCGTCGTTCTCATGCTGCTGATCGTTGGCGTCTATTACTACCGCTTCGGCAGCTTCCGGCATCCGTCGTTCGTGCTGGTAATACTTTCCGTGCTGTCCTTTCTTTTGGTCGGATGGGTTGGTGATAATGAGACGCTAAGAAGCCTCGCCCATATCATATTCAAGCCATGAGCGCAGTCATTGCCAAACAGAAGTCCTCCTTTGCCGGAATCGGTTTCTTCCAGGCAATGGCGATACTACTGCTGCTTCTGACGCTGGTCGGATTTGCACCGACGTTCTTTCTTCGGCCGTGGTTTCAGTCCACGCCACTCCCAGTCCGGTTTCACGTGCATGGCTTGTTCTCAACGGCCTGGATTGTCGTATTGCTTGTGCAGACCTTGCTGGTCGCGAATGGACGCCTGGCATGGCATCGTCGTTTGGGCCTGATCGCGACGGGCGTGGCCGCGGGCTTGATCGTGTCGGGACTTGCCATACTCTACTACCTGGCGAGAGGCTACCCGGACAACGGCTGGGAGCTGGCCGAGGCTGCCGGTCTGATCTGGGGCAATATCGCCAGTCTGACGACCTTCTCGATCTTTGTCGTAACCGGGATTGCAATGCGGGCCAGTGCCCAGACCCACAAGCGCTTGATGCTTTTGGCCACACTGTCCATCATGGGTCCACCGCTGGTGCGCATCGGCGGATTCGATGCCTTTCGGATCAGTGACTCCCTGTTCGTGAACGACGCAATCTATGCCCTGGGTGGCCTGCTGATCCTGTACTCGATGATCCTGATCCACGACCTTCGCACACTGGGACGCCCGCATTCCACCTTGCTGTGGGGCGTGCCGTTGACGCTTGGACTGATGTTCTCGGCAGGGCTGGGAATTTCCGGTAGCGAGTGGGGCCAGCAACTGGTACTGATATTGAGCAGCAGCGAGACCGCGCCATGACTCTCTCAGCATTACTGCTGGAGATCGACAAGAAAAAAGTAGCTGCTTATCTGTGGTCTGCAGGCTCCACCCTGTTTTTCATAACCATCGTGTTGTATGTCTTTGTCTTGCAGCCTTCCGGGGAAACCGGGGCGGAGAGAACTTCCCAGCTATTGGAAAGATGGACCCTGGCTTCGGCAATCTGGCGCATGGAAACCCTGGCCGTTGTATTGATCACCGTTTCCTCCTGGTATTTTGCGACGGTCAGGCAAAGCATGAGCTGGTTTCTGATCGCTTTTGCTCATATTGTCATGGTCAGCATGTATGCCGGCATGCTGGGCTCCTATCCGGTCGCCGCGGACGCGTTTGCCGAAAGCCCCTACCTGTTCCCAATGGTCAACCATACGGCGGTATGGATTTTCGGACTAAGCAACCTTCTGTTCCTCACGGGATTGGCGTTCGTCTACGCATCTCAAGAATTGCCCAGGTGGATGTGTTGGGCAGGCACCATCATTAGCTCAGTCGGGGCGCTTGCAGCGCTCGCGCTTTTCCTCGATCTGATCACATTCTCGCATCTGGTCATGGTTGGGCCCTTGTTTCTTGCCCTTTATCTCCTGAACGCCTACATGGGAATCAAGCTCGCCAACCAGGAACATCTGGATCAACAACAATGAAAATTGCGCTAAGAATCGTTCGCTACCTGTTCGCCGCTTTCTATGTCCTGATCGGCATCCAGACCGCGCTGGCGTTGCTGGGGATCATTCCAGCGCCGGAGTTCGATATGAGTCCGCGAAATGCGGCGTTCCAGGCCGCACTGGGTGAAACCGGATTCATCGTTCCGCTGATGGCACTGTGCTTCACGGGCGGAGGCGTGCTGATGTTCTTCGACAGAACCACACCGCTGGGCATCGTGCTACTGGCCCCGTTCGTGGTGGTGATCTTCTTCACCCACCTGATGCTGGACGGCAGCACCATCTGGGGTTCGACCCATTTGGGCCTGCTTTTGGTGTTTGCATGGCAGTTCAGGTCCGCCTACCGGTCGCTTTGGAGTCGTTCCGACACCAGCCATCCGATAAATGACACGGCTGATACCTGATTGCCAGAGTTTTAATGAAAACACCAACCCTGACACTGCTACTCGTCTTGCTCATCACACCGGCCGTCGCTGAAGAGCGCCTTCCCATCCTGGATGTTCACCTCCACGCAGTCCCGGCTGACCATCTGGGACCTCCCCCGCGCACGATATGCCCGCCGATGCCATCTCCGGCCTGGGACCCGGCCAGGCCCTACAGCGAGTTATTCGACAGCCTTGCCAAGGAACCCCCCTGCCCGGACCCAGTGTGGTCGCCCATGACCGACGAGGAGATACTATGCGTACCTTGATCCTTACCCTTACTTTCGCTGTTATCGCAGCGCCGGCCCTGGCGCAGGAACGCCCGCCCGTTCTCGACATGCATCTTCATGCGATGCCGGCGGATGCTCAGGGACCGCCGCCTCTCGGAATGTGCACGCCGTTTCCGCGGTTTCCAGCGTGGGATCCTGCTGAACCTTACGGCAACGCCTTCCTGTCGATGTACAAGAATCCGCCTTGCGACAATCCGGTGTGGTCGCCGGAGACAGACGAGGAATTGATGCAGCAGACGATATCAATCATGGAACGGAACAATATCTTCGGCGTACTCAGCGGAACACCTGAGCTTGTGGCGACGTGGATGAAAGCTGCGCCGGAGCGTTTCATACCAGGGCTGGTGTTTCAGGTAGAAGATAACTCCTTCACGCCGGACTCGGTTCGGACACTCTTCGAGTCAGGGCAAATGGAGGTACTGGGTGAAGTTGTAAACCAGTATTACGGGATAGCGCCGAACGATGAGCGCATGACGCCATACTGGGCCCTGGCAGAGGAGTTGGACATCCCTGTCGGTATTCATGTTGGGCCTGGACCACCGGGCGTGATCTACCTTGGGGAAGATGGCTATCGTGCTCAACTTCACAGTGCTTTAACGATGGAGGAGGTGCTTGTGCGACACCCGCGCCTGCGAGTCTATCTCGCGCACGCAGGCTATCCGATGCTCGACGACCTTCTTGCGCTGCTATATGCGCACCCGCAGGTGCACGTGGACATCGGTGTCATCGTTTTTACGCGGCCGCGGGCGGCGTTCTACAGCTACTTGCAGAGGATTGTTGAGGCCGGCTTCGCCAATCGAGTAATGTTCGGATCCGACCAGATGGTTTGGCCAGGGGTGATTGAGCGATCCATCAAGGTTGTTGAGGAGGCGCCATTTCTAAGCGAGGAGCAAAAGCGCGACATCCTCTACAACAATGCCGCTCGCTTCCTTCGTCTGAGCGACGAGGAGATTGCCAGGCACCATGGCCAGCCAACAGATCACGACTAAACCGGTCACGGCGCCCGTACCGGATCGGAGAATTGCTGTCTTCAAGCGGGTGCTATAAACCCGACAGGTATGTAGATCGCATTCAGCCGCCGTGTGGCTGCGACATTTCCGCTTCGGCCCCGTTGAATGACTGTGGCGGTCGCTCACGTATGCGCGGCGTCAACCACTGGCAAGGGCCAACGTCCAACCAGGAGTGAAACCATGAAGATACATTTTGCCGTTCTCTGCCTGTTGTTGGGAGCTTGCGCGGGCGCGCAATCCGCCGACATTGCGATTCGCGACGCAACGGTGGTAGACGTGACCGGTGGCGCGCTTGTGCCGGATCAGACCGTAGTGATCGCCGGCAACCGGATTGTTGCCGTTGGCCCGGCTGACAAAGTCAGCATTGCCCCTGATACCGAAGTGATCGAAGGCGCGGGTGGTTATATCATCCCCGGGCTGTGGGACATGCATGTCCACTCGGTCCGCGCTGCGGATTGGCATTTCCCGCTGTTCCTCGCGCACGGCGTTACCGGTGTTCGGGACCTGAACGACGGAACCGGCGATGTGACGCTGGCATTGACCCACTCGATCCGACGCAGGCTGGCAGACGGCGATCTTCCCGGCCCGCCCCGATTCCTTGGCCCCGGCCCATCCGTCGAAGGCTATCCTCCTCTTCTGGGGCCGAGCAACCCGGTCGTGGTACGCACGGCAGATGAGGCCCGGGCTGTGGTCGACAGCCTCGTGGATGCTGGTGCTGATTTCATCAAACCCTACGAGAATCTATCCCGAGAAGCCTACTTCGCGATCATGGATCAGGCACGGCGCCGGGGGATCCCTGTAGACGGCCACGTGCCGTTTCGTGTGACGGCCGAGGAGGCGGGCGCGGCGGGGCAGCGCACCGCTGAGCATCCGGAAGTGATGGCGGCGGGTTGCTCGGCCGATGCCGAAGCAGTGCGGGAACGTTTCGCGAGCGTGTTTTCTGACATCGGCAGCCTGTCGGAGAGCGAGCAGTTTCTGGTTCAGTTCCGTCTCTATCGCGCCTTCTACGACACCCGGGATCCGGCCGTCTGCGCGACGACCATCGGGGTACCCTTGCAGGTTCCCGGCATCAGTCTGCACGTGCAACTCGAGCGGTTTGTCGAGGCCGGACTGACCCCGCTCGAGGACATCAGCAACACACAGCGAATTCGCACGGTGATCGCCGATGTACGGCCCTATCGCAGGGCGGACCTCGATCAGCTGATCACGGAGGTCGCAGCCGTGGAACAGGCGCGTGAAGATCAGGAATAGAGGGCAGGCGTTGCGGCAATCTCGGCCGCTTTCCGGGTAATTTTTCCGAATTCGATTCGATGTTATCGGTAGTGGGACAGAGATTGTATCTGTTGAATATGACACGTAAAATGCGTGTAGCAGGAATATATGTGGATATAGTATGAAACAGAACATCACCTTGTCGCTGGATTCGGAATTACTGAAGAGCGCCCGGGTGCTTGCGGCCGAGCGGGGTACGTCGGTCAGCAAGCTTCTGGCTGTTGAGCTCGAGCGTCTGGTTCGTGATGAGCAGGCTTATCGAAGCGCGCGAAAGCAGGCGTTGAGCATCCTCGACCAGGGTTTGCATCTGGGTGGAGGGCGGCCGGACCGGAGCTCGCTGCATGAGCGGTAAATTCGTTGACACCAACATTCTGATCTATGCGCATGACATCGATGCCGGTGATCGACACTGGCAAGCGAAGGAACTCCTCAAGAAGTTGTGGGACTCCGGCGAGGGCATGTTGAGCACGCAGGTGCTGAACGAGTTTTACGTCAACGTCACACAGAAAATCCCGTCACCAATGGACCCGGTCCGGGCACGCGCGGTGCTCGAGACCTATTTGAGCTGGAACGTACAGACGCTGGACCCGCAGAGCGTGCTGATCGCATCGGAGCTTCAGCAGCGTTATCGCATCTCGTACTGGGATGCGTTGATCGTTTATGCGGCAAGCAAGGGCGGCGCTTCGATTCTGTACTCGGAAGACCTCAATACCGGCCAGGTGATGGAAGGCGTGCACATCGTCAATCCATTGCTGGATGAGGGGGTGCATGACGGTTAGCGCACCGTTCTGATTCTGGCGGAATTCAATCGTCGAGGGCGTACGTAATTCATTCAACACCCAACCTCAAGAGTGGTCATGTCCGACAACCATTCCAATCAGACCAACGAATACGGTCAGCTTCTCAGGCAGATTCGCTCTCATCAGGCTGACAGTACCGGACCCTACACCGAGGACAAAGTGAGTGCGGCCTGTTTGCGTAGATAGTCATCCAGCGAAGTTTCACCGCAGACAAACCCGGATCGGTCGTGGCGTTTTGGGTCAAGGGCTCGCGGACGAAAGCGGCGACTGCTACACCGCACAGACTGGCCGCACGAACGATCCTTGTCACGGGGTCGGAGGAGTTCAGTTACGAACGTTTTGAACAGCTTCAGGCCGAAAATGCCCTGATCCTGGTCGACAAGGTACTCGAGACCTGGGCGCTTCAAGTACTGCCGGATCTGGCGATCAAACTTTGATTGTGCAATGCCTGACCGATACCATTTGTTCTTCCTCCAGGCCGCCGATGACAGGTCCCACGCGGTCGCAGCCAACGGTATGGATCTTGTCGATCATCACTTGCGCTGGATGCTTCAGACCATTGGCCTCGGTAGGTGCTATGTCAGGCCGGAACAGTGGTGTGTCGCGAAGCTCGCTGGTGACCGGCATAATGGTGACCGATGGGTGCGCATCGAAAAGATCGGACTGAATGACCAAGGCCGGCCGCGGCTTGCCGTAGTCGCTCTTGAGCGCCACGGTCACCAACGCACCGCGTTTCACTGCCAGCCGTCGTTATCGGCGACCTGGTCCAGCCAGTCGGCAAGGTCGGCTTCCTGCCGATCATCGTGCAACATGAACGACTGGCGTCGACACTCTTCCGCAAAGCCGGGTCGACGGGTATCCGGAACCCAGATCTGCACAGGTCTGAGTCCCGCGCGGCGCATCCTTGCGCGGTAAGTGTTGACTCGATCCCGGACAGAGTGGCCCATGGTTCGTATTGTTACATGTAACGATCAGAGCCTGTCAACAGCGCCCGGATCAGCTACAGCCAGTCGCGCGGCTTGGTGCCGCCGGCCGCAGATGTGTAGGTAAGCGTCTCCGATGCCCCAGTTTCTTCATCGGATCCAGCGACGCAAGTATTCTGTGGGTCGGTGCATTCGGTGATCAGATAGACCGAGGGATCGCCCGATGTGGCTTCCAGATCCACCCACAGCGTGTCACCCATGGCCAGCGTCACCTCGTGCACGCGGTCAACACCGTTGGCTGAAAAGCCCGTGCAGCTCGGAGAGCCCGTGGTGAAATCATTGGTCGTGTATTGCCAGCTGTAGGTACCGCTCTCGAGGTCCAGTGATTCGCTGCTGCAGTTATTTCCAGGTCCTGGGTCGCAATACTTAAAGTCAGTACCATCTTCGAATCGATCAATGAACACTTCATCGCATTCATTGGCCAATAGCAATCCCGGTATCACGAAGGTGCCAAAGACAATAGCGAGAGTCGGTAAAAATTTGAATCTGCTTTTTGAAGACAAGGCAGTTCATTGGATGCTCTCCTCAATTCTGGATTACAAGTAGGGGATAACAGCCATGAACGGCGTGCTGCATGGTTCTCTACAACGTATTGCCATCATGCTACCTATTCCTGGTAACAGCCGCCCTGCCCTACTCGAATCGGTCGGCAAAGATTTCGTCATCCACGTCCGATGAGCCGAACTCGAAGGCGCCGATGTCGGCGGCCGGCCCGGATATTCTCGGAAAGCCGGGGCCGCGCTGGTCGTAGTCCAGGTTCAGCGGATTCAGGCCGGCATTGCGGGCCGGACTGCCAGCCTGCAAGGCAATGGTGGCCAGATTGCCGCCATTGAAGGCCAGCGGGCTGATCAGGGGATCGCTCACCACCAGGTTGTTCACGTCAGTGCCGTTGAACAGCTCCGCGGCCGCAGCACCTAACAGATTGTGCTCACCATTGAGGAGGGACCCGGAAGGAAGTCGAAAGACCTGGGAAGTATCGCTGTTCATCGAGATGTCGCCATTTCCGGCAACCAGCGTGCTGATCATGGACATGGTGGTGTTTTGGGCCACCAGAACACCGGTCGCCCCGGCAGGGGAATAGTTGAATGCGACCGTGCTGTTGCTGATGGTTACATCACCCCAGATGACGGTGAGTCCGGTGGTGATGAATGAATCCGGCGCGGCATTGATGACCTGATTGTTGGCGATGGTGCTGTTGACGACCTGGGCGCTTTGATCGTCGAGAAGCAACCCCGGTGGTCCGCCGTTTGCGCTGTTGTTGGCGATCAGGGAATCGCTGATCAACAGTTGACCGCCGCTCAGGAATTCGGCGGTATACGACAGACTGTAGTTCTGGGACATGTTGACTCGCTCGATGACCGAGCCGGCGCGATTGGAATCGCTGCGAATGGCGGCACCGTCCTGGGCCTGGTTATTGAAAAAGTGAAGATCCGACAATGCAAACAGCGATTGCGAGTCGATATGCAAGGCGCCACCCCGCTCCGGAGCCATGTTGTTTTCGAACAGGCTGTGCTCGATATCGATGTCGCTCAGACCGACCGAAACACCGCCCCCGTGCCGCGCCGCATAGTTGTTCACGACATCGCTGTAGCGAATCGCCAGGCTGCCGTAGTCGGTGAACGGATAGCTCAGCCCGGCCAGATAGATTCCGCCACCGTCAAAGGTGGCCTCACAGCCGCTGATCAGGGTGGCCTCAATATCGATATCGGCAAAGTATCCGGAGATGCAGCCACCATTGCCGCCGGTCGAATTGTTCATGATCATGCTGTTACTGATATCGGCACTGGCTGGATAACTGCCGAAATAGGTTTGTGCGCCGCCCATCAACAGGATGCCTCCAGACCCATTGATTCCGGTATTGCCGCTGATGGTCGAGTGCTGAATCTCGAGATGGTTGAACCGAACACTGATCGCACCGGCAAGGCCGGCTTCATTGTCCATCAGGTCGCATTGGTCCAGGATGACATCACCAAAAGCGGCAATGCCACCGCCATAACTGGTCGGCCCGGCGGTGTTATCGGAAATTTCGCTCTCATGGCAGGTCAGGCTTGCTCCCAGCCTGGTACCAATGCCACCACCGTCGTTGGCTGTGACCTGGTTGCCGATGATTCGGCTCTGGGAGACGGTCAAGCCAACGTAGTTGCCGTTGGCGAGTATCGCGCCGCCGATCTCGCCGTAGTAGCTACTCTCCACCCGGCCGTCGGTCAAGGTCATGCCGGAAATCGTCGCTTCGAGCAGATTGGTGCTCTCGATGCGGAAAATGCGGCTGTTGTTGTTGCCCGAGACGGTCAGTTCATTTCGGCCGGGCCCATGCAGAGTCATGGATTGATCGATGTCGATTTGTCCCGAGGTCAGCGTGATGGTGCTTGCCGGCGGCAGATCAAAATAGATGTCGTGTGGCGCGTCGGGTGCGGCATTGGCTGCGGCAATGGTGTCACGCAGGCTGCCCGGACCACTATCGGCCACATTTTCGACGGTAAAAACGGCCGCGTGGCTTAATAGCGGACAACCAGCCAGCGCCATGGCAGCGGCCAGGGGCGTCATCTTGGGATTTGTCATGCGTTATCCGAATTTGCTGTGTTCCTGTTGGCTAATTCGGAATCAGAGGGGTGTTTATGCCATCTCGAAGCATGAACAAGGACTCACGCAATCCACTGAAACACTCTGAAATGACTCCTTGGATTCAATTTGGTCTTATCGGTAATCGACCGCTTCATGCACGCCATCCAGGTCCAGTTCATGCTCGTCACAGCGTCGCTGTCGGATCTCGCGATCAGTGCGCCACCTTGCGGGGAAGGTGATGCGGGCATAGAGGCCATTACCGTGAAGCTACTCAACCTCAAAACGATCTTGAAAGATTTCAACCGATGTTTCAGTCCACTGGTAGTTCAATGTGATATGGCCCTGGGCATGTGAACGCCCGGCAATGGCCACGTAATAGCGCTCGCCCGGGCGGGTGGCGAACTCCACTTCGTTGTTCGAGCCTGCCGAATCATCGCAAGTGACCAGGGTGCGCTCGTCCACGGCATCTCCGGTATACACCGCAATCAACAAATCAAAATTGCTGCCCTCGGTATCAATATAAAGGCGCCCGGGATTAACTCGTGGGGAAAAGGTCCACCAAACCGAAGTATCAGTAAAGTTGCCACAATGCAGCCCTTCACCAATTTCACCGGTTGCACCCCAGTTGTCCCCCGCACGGGCCCCGCCGGAACCGGGAATATTCAACGCGTCTGCAAAATCATCGTTCTCTGGTGGCTCGATGGACCATTCAAGCGCGAAGGTCCCTTCGTCACCTTGGGCGCCGTCGACGACGACAGCATGCTGGGCCTGAAAACTCGGAGTGAACGTGACGGAGTTCGTGCCTCCGGCACTGTCATCGCAACCCTGTGAGTTCAGGAACCGAAGATCAGATCCCCGATAGGTAGCAAGGATCAAATCCATGTTTGACGAGATCGCCGTGAAGGTCACCGGCCGGGACACCGGCGGAGTCCAGGTCCACCACATGCTTCTGCCGGCATCTTCGTTACCACAGTGATTGGGCTCAAAAACCTGCCGGGTCGCACCGACATTGTTGCGCACCATGAAACCCCTGCCGGCATTGGGGAGGTCGATTTCACCAAAGTCATCGGCCAGACCGGGCGTGCCCGGAGGGGTCCAGTCCAGCCAGTTTTCAATCAGATTCTGGTTCTGGCTGACCAACCGGGGGCCCCAGTTGATCTGGTTGTCATCACTGCCACAACAGTGAACCGCAATCACACGCCGATCAGGGCTGATAAAACGCCACAGCGGTGATCCGCTTTGCCCACCGCTGGAGTCAGCATCATGAAAGAGGAGTCGGTCATTGGTACCGCCAATCGAAGTCGAGTCGCTGGCGTTCCACCACTGAGCCATGCTCGGGTCTTCCTCGTCATCGGTGTCTTCGTGCACCAGACGCGGATAACCCGAGGTGTTCATGGTCTGGGCGCCGGGGTCCTCGAAGACCAGCGGCATGAAGGTCGTGATTTCGGTAAACGGTCGGCTCAGATTGAGGCCGGCATAGTCGAAATGCCAGGCCCACTCATCGTTTGTCCAGCCGGAATTCAGCCGGACCCGGTAGACCGGATGGGTGCCATAGGGCCGGATGATCTCTTCGCCCTGACCCGCCGAGAATTGTCCCGGAGACAGCTCCGCAGCACGGACGGTTCCGCCTTCGTCATCACGTTCGTCGTTGTATACGCAATGGCCGTTGGTCAGCGCCAGATACGGGCCAACCAGGAAGGCAGTGCATCGATAGCGGTTCATGGTGGGGTATTGCTGACTCAGGTGCCCGATGGTATTCCACGGGTGGGACTGAACCTGGCTCAAGCTCCGGCGAACTCGATCATCTTCATCCCCAATCACGACTTGCGGACTGATATCTGTCTGAGCATTGTTTTGCTGAAGCTGCGGAGAATAGATCGGGTCGCGTTGCGGTTCGGACGCAGCCAGTCCCCTGCGCGACGATTCAGCCGGAATATACTCAGTATCCGGTAAGGTCGTGGATGGGCTGATATCCGCTCTCGGCACTGCACCAAAGTCGATCACCGGTGGGGGCAGATCCAGCTCCGGGGCATCGTGCGGCAATATCTCCCAATGCTCGGGATCCGGCAAGCGCACCTCCCAGGTACTGGATCGAGCCATCAGTTCACTGGCCTCGCCAGCACTCAGAATCTGGAATTCAGGCCGCTCCAGGATTATGCACATGGAGGTGTCAGCATCGAGATCGTATTCGGCCCAGCGATGAACAACCCCATCAATGACCTGCAGAACCCGTCGATTCGGATTGTGATCGCGGACGGCTGGCGGACAGTCCATCAATAGACGGGCTTCCAGGGATCTGGCCTCGAGCTCATCACTCGCACCCGCCGGGCTCGCGGAATGGCTCACTGTGGCCACCATCATCTGAACAAGAAACAACCCCGCTGTTGATACGCCCCTGCGCATTGAAATATGACTCTGAACTTGCATCCGGACTCCTGAATTTTCGGACCAAAGAGACCCATCACTGATGATCTCCTGCCCTTTACTACGGATTCCATTCGGATTCGTGCCAGAACAAGGCAGCTGACCTGTTGTGCATGCCATCGAGAAGCCCGAAAGTGACGCCGCAGGGCCGATTCTCACCCAGCCCCCTGGGGTAGCCGATCAAACAGCTCTCCAGCCAAGTGATAACCGGCGTTGGACTGTCTCAGCACAGGTGGCGCCGGAGCGCGCAGGAGGAAAGCGCAGTTCGAAGTCCGATCACTGAAATGCTCGAGATGCAAGCCGATGGAACCGTTCCGAACACGCGAAGTGCTATCGCATCTCGTACTGGGACGCGTTGATCGTTTATGCGGCAAGCAAGGGCGGCGCTTCGATTCTGTACTCGGAAGACCTGAATACGGGCCAGGTAATGGAAGGCGTGCACATCGTCAATCCATTGCTGGATGCGGGTGTGCATGACGGTTGGCGAAGGTGGAAGCGCTCAGCGACGAAGACCTCGGAATGATCATCGCCTGGATGCGCACCCAGCAAGATGACAGCGATGAACTGCCTGAGTCCCGATACGGGCCGGTTGCGCGAATCATGGGCTTTGTGTTCAAGCGCCAGTTCGGGACCGTACTGGCCGCCGAAGCGATCGTGCAGGAACAGCTTGTCCCGCACGGGATGAGCGCAACCATACCCCGCGGGCGCTACCTGGCCAAAACCGTGTGCAGGGAATGTCACGGCAACGATCTGCACGGCAGCCCCAACGGTTTCTCGCCCAGCTTGTCCATGGTCACGGCCTATTCCCGCGAGGACTTCGAGACACTGATGCGCGAGGGCGTTGCCATGGGCGGTCGAGAACTGGACTTGATGGCGGTCGTTTCACGATCGCGCTTCGCCCACTTCACCGACGACGAACTCGACGCCCTGTATACCTATCTCAACTCGGTCGATTCCTGGATTGATTGAACCCCGCTTACTACAGTTCAGCGCTGCCCCTGCGTTGGTGATGAACAATGGAACCCGGATCAAGTTTGATCGCTCCAATTGGAAGAATCTTCAGTGAGACCTCATGGACGGCAACCCTGTATGGGCATGTTCGACACCCTTCATTGTGATTATCCGCTCCCCGATGTTCAGGAGGCGGAGTTCCAGACCAAGAGTCTGGCCGGCCTCGTCCATGGCGAGCTCGGCACGGGCGGCTTTCTCGACGAGTACCGGATTACCACGGATGGTCGACTGCTGCTGCACAAACACATCCGTCAGTGGCGGGAAGATCCCGAGGCCTTGTTCGGCGGCTATCTTGAATCTGTGCGCGACTGGTGGGAGGAAATGCCCGATGTGCATGGGGATATTCGAATCTACACCAGTCGGACGCAAACCGATGGTGCGGAAAGCGACTGGGTGCAATTTCGGATTCGCTTCACCCATGGACGTGTGGAGCGGATTGAACCGATGGCCTAGAGGCGCACGACGTCGGCCAACCCAATCCATGATTTGTATCCATTGGGTGCAGCGGATACAATGGACTCAGTCAATTCAAGTTCGAGGTGTCAACATGGCAAACGTGAATGTCCGTGGACTTTCCGATCAGACCAAAGAGGCGCTGAGGGTACGTGCGGCACAGGCCGGTATGTCGCTGGAGGCCTATGCACGCCGCGCACTGACCAAGGCCGCACTGGCCAACGGCGAGGAACCGAAACCGCTGCTCGATCTGGCGGAAAAGTATTTCGGCGCCAGACACGGCGTCGAGCTTGATCTGCCGTCACGCTCGACACAGCGCAAGCCGGTAACGCTTGGCTGACATGATTGTTTTGGATACCAACGTCATTTGGGAATTGATGCGTCCTGCGCCCGATGACGGAGTCAGGGCGTGGCTCGCCGCCAAGGACCCGCTGGATCTGGCCATCACCACGATCACGGTGGCCGAGATCCGCCGCGGCATTGTGCGCCTGCCGAATGGCCGACAACGCAAGCGCCTGGAGGAGAAGTTCTCGGCCTTTGTCGAAGAAGCCTTCGCCGGTCGATTGCTCGTTTTCGACCAGGCTGCAGCCTATGCCTGCGGCGAGGTTTCGGCGGCCCGCGAACGAAAAGGGCTGCATGCTGATGCCGTCGACATGATGATCGCAGCGATCGTGAAGTCCGCAGGGGCAACACTGGCGACCCGGAATACCAGCGATTTCGAACAGTGCGGGCTTCGGCTTGCAAACCCTTGGCAAAGCACCGGGTAGGAAAGTTAGTTCTCGGGCAATGCCCCGAGATTCCCATTCAGCTCCGGGTGCTGCTGATTTCCACCGGTTGTCAGCGAATCCCCTTCGACTGCCCGCCGTCCACGACCAGGGACGCGCCGTTGACCCAGCCGGCGCGCGGTGAGACCAGCCATACGGCCGCGTCGGCGATTTCTTTCGGCGTGCCCAGCCGGACCGCCCCCATTACATCCACATCCAGGCTCGCGTCCCAACTGGCCCGATCTCCCGCCACGGCCAGGGCTGAGGCGTTGCTGATCAGGATATCAATCCGGCCAAAGCGTTCGCGCGCCTGCTCGACCAGCGCTGCCACGCTAGTGTACCCCGTCGTTAATCCTGTAACTTTCAGCGAGTCGGAAAGCGCTTAGCTGCAAGGCAGCGCTCGCAGGGAATGCTTATTGCCTTTCCAAGAGCGATAACGCCGCAGATGAGCGCTTTCCGGCTCGCCCTTCGGGAGCGTGCCTGAGTCGACAACTCGGCGTTGCGAACCTTGTAAAGGGC
>SL_3KL_010_SEDDRAFT_10000304_pt1 | contig 37711 bp, 31 predicted proteins | sample SodLakKL_010_SED_2_FD_10381 | JGI IMG/M metagenome (IMG submission 10381) | reverse complement strand
GGCAAGCTTCCATTTCCACATGCGCTTTCAGAATCAGATCTGCTTTTTTTGCCAGATAGGAGCTTGTGTCGGATACCAATCCTATAATAGTGTTCCCCATGTTTTTTATTAAAGGGACAAGTACTTTAATCTCAGGTGTGTTCCCGCTTTTGGAAATACAAATGAGTATATCTTCGTTCCTGATTATTCCAAGATCACCGTGGATTGCATCAGCTGCATGCATGTAGATAGCGGGTGTACCTGTGGAATTAAGTGTTGCTGTAATCTTGCCTGCAATGATAGCACTTTTTCCAATCCCGGTAATTACAACCCTTCCATTGCTGTTGTAAATAAGTTCTACAGCCTTTGCAAAATCTTCATCAATCTGGGAAACAAGATTATTGATGGCATTTGATTCTGTTATAACTGTTCTTTTGGCAATATTTATTATCTCTTCTGGTGTTTTCATATTCATCAGATATCTTTCTTTTTCCCGGGGGGTAAAAATCATAACATTAAAAAAGTGAAATATATAATTAAAAATTCAAAATATCAGCCCGTAAATTTGGTTTTCTGAATTATTATATTTATATATGTGCCTTTTTAGTATTTTTTTATGTGCAAATTTTATATATTTACTCTTAAAAACCATGCATTGGTGTAAAAATGCTGGTTAACTCGGGTTTTTGCACATTTTTTGCTGACGGATGCGAAAACATGGAAATGGAAAATTATGAAAGTTGAGACGAAAACTCCTTTGTCCGGCTACCTTAAGAATTATTTCGGGTTTAGTAAATTCAAAGGTAATCAGGAAGAGGTGATCAAAAATGTATTGTCGGGCAATCACACATTTGTGCTTATGCCCACAGGTGGTGGTAAATCTTTGTGTTACCAGCTGCCTGCAATTATAATGGAAGGAACGGCCATTATAATTTCTCCGCTTATTGCCCTTATGAAAAATCAGGTTGATGCTATTCGTGCCTTCAGTTCGGCAGACGGGGTGGCTCACTTTCTGAACTCCTCATTGACAAAGATTGCGATTCAGAAAGTCAAGGAAGATGTGCTTAGCGGTAAGACCAAAATGTTGTATGTGGCACCTGAATCGCTTACAAAGAAAGATAATATCGAATTTCTCAGGCAGGTGGGAGTTTCATTTTATGCTATTGATGAAGCGCACTGTATTTCAGAATGGGGTCATGATTTCAGACCTGAATACCGGCGCATCAGGTCGATCATAAATGAAATAGGTGAGGCTCCGGTAATAGCGCTTACAGCCACCGCTACCCCGAAGGTGCAGCACGACATTCAGAAAAACCTGGGAATGCTTGATGCCAATGTATATAAATGTTCATTTAACAGGCCTAACCTCTATTATGAGGTAAGACCCAAAGTAAATGCAGTAAAGGGAATAATCAGGTTTATTAAAAATAATCATGGTAAATCAGGCATTGTTTATTGCCTCAGCCGGAAGAAAGTTGAGGAAATGGCCGAAACACTCTCAATTAACGGCATTAAAGCACTGCCTTATCATGCCGGGATGGATTCGTCCACACGGTCAGCCAACCAGGATAAATTTCTTATGGAAGAGGTGGATGTAATAGTAGCCACTATTGCTTTCGGGATGGGTATTGACAAGCCTGATGTTCGCTTTGTAATACATTATGATATTCCAAAAAGCCTGGAAGGTTATTACCAGGAAACCGGTCGTGCAGGCAGAGACGGAGGAGAAGGGAAATGTATTACTTTCTACAGTTACAAGGATATACAGAAGCTGGAAAAATTCATGCAAAACAAGCATGTGGCCGAGCAGGAGATAGGTAAACAGCTTCTGCTGGAAACGGTCTCATATGCAGAATCATCCGTTTGCAGGAGAAAACTGCTATTACATTACTTCGGTGAGGAATACACTCAGGATAATTGTGATAATTGTGATAATTGCCTGCACCCTAAAGTACAGTTCGAAGGGAAGGATCACATAAACCTTGTTTTAAATACCGTACTGGCGGTAAATGAAAAATTCAAGGCCGATCATATTGCAGCTGTAATAGCCGGAAATCTCACAAGAGCCGTGCAGACATACAAGCATGATGAACTCCCTCAGTTCGGAGAAGGAGGTGAAAAAGATGAGAAATTCTGGAATGCAGTGATACGCCAGGCAATGATAGCCAGAATGCTTGTTAAGGAGATTGAAAATTACGGTTTGCTGAAAGTAACTGAGGAGGGGTATAAGTTTCTTGACAATCCACACTCAATTACATTGACAAAAGACCATGATTATGAAGAAAACGGTACGGATGAACTTGAAAAAGAGAATGGTGCGGGAACCAGCACGGTTGACCTGGAGTTGCTAGAGATACTTAAGGATTTAAGAAAAGAGATCTCCAAAAAGAAAAAACTTCCTCCGTTTGTCATTTTTCAGGATTCGTCTCTTGAGGATATGGCTTTGCAATATCCGGTGAATCTTGAGGAAATGCAGAATATTTCAGGTGTGGGTGCAGGAAAGGCAAAAAAATACGGAAAAGAATTTGCCGTTGTTATAGCAAAACATGTTGAAGAAAAGGAAATTATCCGCCCCCAGGATATGATAGTCAAAACGGTTGTCAACAAGTCAGGCATGAAAGTGTCAATCATCCAGGCAATTGACCGGAAAATGATGCTTGAAGACATAGCTTCTGCAAAAAATCTTGGGGTAGGTGAACTTCTTACGGAAATAGAAGCCATTGTCAATTCAGGAACAAAAGTTAATCTGGATTACTACATAAATAATGTCATTGATGAAGACCGTCAGCAGGAAGTATTTGAATATTTCAGGGATGAGGCGGAATCGGAATCTGTAGAGGAAGCCCTGAATGAGCTGGGGGAAGATGATTATTCAGAGGAAGATATCAGACTGATGCGAATAAAATTCATTTCTGAAATGGGGAACTGATATATTTTTGCGCCCATTTGTAATATTTTTAGACTATATTCGTCTATCAGGTTATAATAACTTCTGTTGTGGGTGCAATTCTTGAAATAAAAGGTATTACCAAATATTTTGGCAGAATATGTGCCGTTGACGATCTTTCCTTTTCAGTAAATAAAGGGGAGGTTTTCGGTATTCTCGGACCAAACGGAAGTGGAAAAACAACCACCCTGGCTATTGTAATGGGATTGGTCAACCCCATGAAAGGAACTTATTCCTGGTTTGGCGGGGATATCCCTTCTGATATTTCAAGGAAAAAGATCGGAACCCTTATAGAAGTCCCCTATTTTTATCCTTACCTCACACTTTCAGATAATCTAAAAATTATTTCCCGTATAAAGGATATCCCATTTGACGATATCGACCGCGTCCTTAAAACTGTAAATCTGTATAACCGGAAGCAGTCAAAATACAGGACACTTTCGCTCGGCATGCAGCAAAGAATGGCGATTGCATCCGTATTGCTGGGCGATCCGGAAGTGCTTGTACTTGACGAACCGACAAACGGTGTAGACCCCAAAGGTATAGCTGACATAAGAGATGTTATTACAGGCGAAAGTGAAAAAGGCAAGACAATTATTATGGCAAGTCATATTCTTGCTGAAGTGGAAAAGGTATGTACTAATGTTGCTGTGCTTAAGGAAGGGAAGCTGCTTGCTGAAGCACCTGTTTCAGAGCTGCCAGGGAAGGAGGTAAAACTGCTGCTTTCTTCTGAAGACAATGAGAGGCTTCAGGAAGAGCTAAGCAGATCAGGAATTGTAAAAACCACAATTCCCGGTGACGATCATGTTCTGGCAACACTTAACGATGGCGTAACACCTTTGCAGGTTAACCGATTTCTTGTGCAGAAGGGGATAGTTGTTTCAAGGCTGGAGGAAAAGAAAATCACTCTGGAATCGCAATTCCTTGAACTGGTTAAAGAGTCTTAATATCTGTCAGCTCAAATCCAATATACCATGCTCACAAATCTTCTCAGGATAGAATTGATAAAAATACTCAACTACAAAGCTGTCAAGGTTCTGTTGGGATTACATCTCTTTTTTCTTGTAATGGTTGTTTTCCTTTCTTCAAGGATAAGTATTGAATTACCCGGGTTCAATCCACGTAATTTGCTTGCTTTTCCCTATGTGTGGCAAACTGTTACCTGGATGGCCAGCTGGTTCAATATCCTGCTTGTGTTCACAGTAATTATTCTTACCTGTAATGAGTTTGCATATAAAACTTTCAGGCAGCATATTTTTAATGGGCTCAATCGTGATCAGCTGCTGGTTGGTAAAGGATCAGTGATATTGATGCTTGCAATTTATGCTTTCCTGGTTGTATTTTTTACAGGTGCGTTGTTTGGATTGATATACAGTTCTGATACCGGATATTCTGATCTTTTCGGGAGCTTCCATATTTTGTTTGTTTACTTTCTGCAAACTTTAGCCTATATGGTGCTTGGACTTGTAATTGCAATTCTGATGAAAGGGACAGGACTGTCAATAGTTATGTTTTTTTTGCTCCGGATTCTCATAGAACCTGTTTTCAGGAGCTTTTTCGAGCCGGCATTCAGACAGTTTTTCCCTTTAAAAGCAATTTCGAGCCTGACACCGGTACCGGAATTCCTGTCAATATCGTCAGAAAGCCAGATAACAACTGATGGCGCCGACATGCTTACTTTTGAATCAATGGGTCTTTTCACTCACCAGCTTCCTCTTTCGACCAATATTGTCCTGGTGGCAGGCTACACCCTCCTTTTTATTGTTTTGATCAGGACTTACCTTCACAGGATCAATTTGTAACCCTTGCCACCCCTGTCTTAACTGAAACGGCAATTATTTTTCATATTACGTTTTAAAAAAGAGTCCTGGGTTTCGTTTTTGAATTGTAACAGAAAATTGCAAATTCAGATTTTCATAAGAGACACCTTCATTTTCACATAAATTTTTTCATATTGCCCGCAAGTAATTTTTAAGATGTAATAAATTGGCTCTTGTCAATTTTCCATTATGATTATTGACATAATTTGTTAATTTTATCTGATGAAAAATGCATATTTCTGATTATTAATCAATAAATTATTCGTATGCACTTTATAGACCTGGTTGTTTTTATCCTTTACATGATTGTTGTTCTTGGAATAGGTTTCTTTTTTCTTATCCGTAATATCAATCCCGATGATTTTTTTGTAGGAGGACGCAAAATGGGTCCTTTACATGTTGGGCTATCGGTTGTTGCAACCGATGTGGGAGGAGGCTTTTCTATCGGGCTTGGGGGGCTTGGTTTCATTATGGGGATGGCCGGCTCATGGATGCTTTTTACCGGACTCATCGGTGCATGGCTGACTGCAGTCATACTTATTCCAAAAGTCAGGGCATTGTCCGATAAAAAAGCGATGTATACATTCCCTCAGATATTTGAACACTTCTACAGTCCAAAAGTGGCTATGCTGGCAGGATTCATATCTGCAATAGGTTATATCGGGTTTACAAGCTCACAGATACTTGCAGGCGCCAAACTCGCTTCGGCAACATTTGTTGCACTTGATATGACAACAGCGCTTATTAGTATGGGGATAATTGCAATTGTATATACTGCAATGGGCGGATTGAAAGCTGTGATCTATACCGATACCTTCCAGTGGATAATACTTATGGGAGGTCTCATCTTTATAGGCATACCTATAGGTTACTCTTCAATTGGAGGAATGGAGGCGATTAGAAGCACACTTGGTCCTGAATTCTTGTCTTTCCGGAATGTGGCATGGCAGACAATAGTAAACTGGGCTGTAACAATTCTGCCTATATGGTTTGTAGGGATGACCCTTTATCAGCGGATATATTCCACAAGGGATAAGAAACAGGCACAGCGTGCATGGTTCATTGCCGGCATTTTTGAATGGCCGCTCATGGCAATGATGGGAGTTGTGCTGGGGCTTTTTGCACGTGTTGCCTTTGAAAACGGCATGTTTGAATACCTTGGTTATCTGCCGGGAGAGGAACTTGATGCGGAAAAGGGTCTTCCACTGCTGTTGCGTACAGTTCTGCCGGTGGGACTAATGGGACTAATGATGGCTGCATACTTTTCGGCAATCATGTCTACAGCTGACAGCTGCATGATGGCAGCATCCGGCAATATTCTCACCGATATAATTGATAAGTTTTTCAATATCAAAAATGATCCAAGGACTGTCCTGAGAATATCACAGGGGCTGACTTTGGTAATTGGGACACTTGCTCTCCTGCTGGCTCTTTATATGGAGAATGTTCTTGAACTGATGCTTTACTCTTATGCGTTTATGGTTTCAGGGCTGCTTGTGCCGGTGATAGGGGCATTTTTCTGGAAAAAAACGAATCCGACAGCTGCCCTCTGGTCAATGATAGCAGGAGGAGGCACAACTCTTTTCCTTACCGCAGCTGATATAAGGCTGCTGTTTAATCTCGATCCCAATATATTTGGTATTACTGCCTCAGCCCTGGTATTCTTAACATTTTTAAAATTATTCCCGGACAGAGCAGCTGCTCCCGGTAAAAATTAATTTACCTGTTTATATAAGGTTTTAAAAGGTATAAAATTTCAGCTTCAAAAAATTAACCCTGAACTGTCCGGTGCAGGGTTAATTTTTACTTTTTTGGGATTATTCCACGTTGAACAGCTCATCTGAAAGACCTTGATTTATTTTTATTTCAGTAACTTCCATGTCTATTGCCTGCGGACCTGCCTGCTGCAGCATTTTAAAGGGGAATTTAATATCGTTTACACTTCTGTAATCGCTGTAAGTGGTTATCTGGGTAATTTCCCCCATGGGAGACTCTTCAGTAACTGTCGTCCTCACTCTTAAGCCTGTTTCCGGGTCAAAGTGGTCGGATCTTTTTATATCCCCCGGCCCGGTTATATTTATCCTGTATGCATTCTTCCCCTCAATATTCTCAACACCGTCGAATTCCAACTCAAATCCCATTTCTTCATAATAGAGCTCAATGTTCAGAGTAACCTGCAACTTCATTTGTTTAATCATCTCATCGTCAAGTTCCACTCTCCCCTGCGGCATGATAATAACACCCCTTTCCCCGTCAAAAATCTGCTCCTGCAAAACATTGCCGCTCATACTCATTGAAGAATAGTACTTGTTTGGAGACTTCTGATGGGTAACGCTTTGAATGCTCATCCCCTGCATGCTTGCTTCCATTTCAATTGTTATATCCTCGATATTCTCGAGGTTTTCCCTGCCTCCCACGGCGTCAATGTAGTTTTCTATTATAGCTGAAGCTGACAATCCTTCAGGGATAAAATGATCTGATTGTTCAACCTGCCGCCCAAATGGATCAAAAAATTCTACTTCGCCTGTAGAGCTGAATTTTTTTAAAGTTTCGGCTACCTCGTCGCTATTGCCACCCACAATTATATAAGAGTTTTCGGGAAGAAGATATTTTTGAGCCATTTCGCTCACATCTGAAGCGGTAACATTGTTAAGCCTTTCAAGGTATTTAGAGTAATAATCTTCAGGCAGGTTGTAGCGTTCGATGTTAAGGGCAAAATTTGCCACGGTTCTGGGACTTTCAAGCGAACGTGCAAAACTGCCGGTCATGAAATTCTGAATCAGCTCCAGTGTTTCATCTTCAACAGGCTCACTCCTCAGGCGCTCCATTTCGTAAAGAATTTCAATTACAGCACTGTCTGTTACAGTATTGCGGACTTCAGTGCGCGCATTGAAGCGGCCAACCAGCCTGTCGGTTGAAATGGCTGACCTTGCACCGTAGGTGTAACCTTTATCCTCACGCAGGTTCTGCATAAGCCTGCCGGAGAAAACACCACCTCCCAGTATGCTGTTCATTACACTTGTACTGATAGCATCAGGATGTCCCGGTGTAAGCTGAACGGGGTGTGTGACTGATATAACTGACTGGACAGCACCTGAGCGGTTGGCGAAAGCAACTCTTCTGCCTTCCGGAGGGCGGGGCGTTTCATAATTGTGCCGGGGCACTTCTCCCGGTTCCCAGTCTGAGAAAAACCGGGTTATCAGCTCTTTGGCCATTGCAGCATCTATATCTCCCACAACAACCATATACGCTTCATCAGGTTTGAAGTAGGTTTCGTAATACTCCCTGCATTTTTCGACGGTAATATTATCAATTGTTTCTTCTCTCACCACCTCACCATAGGGGTGCTCACTGCCGTATAACAGAACAGATGAAACATTGTTAACCATTGATCCTGCATCAGTGCGGACTGTCGAGAGGGCAGACCGTGACTGTCTGAGGCTGCGTTTAAGTTCTTCTTCAGGAAATGTGGGGTTTAGCAGTATATCTGACATAAGTTCCAGTAGCGGTTCTGTGTGCCTTGTCAGGGATGAGGCGAACATTCCCCTTGAATGCGTCGTCAGTGTGGCACCCAGAAAATCAATCTCCTCATCGATCTGCTGTTTTGACCTGTTTATGGTCCCTGTTCTCATAAGTTCGCCGGCTGTGCTTACATATCCTTTGGCATCTCCTTCCAGTACCCTGTCAACATCAAGGGTTAACTGAAATGAAACGACCGGGACAGTTCTGTTTTCAACAACAATCACCTTTATCCCGTTCTCAATTGTAAATGTTTCATAATCCCCAATCCGGATTACGGGTGGTGGGCCGGGCTCAGGTGCTTTGCTCCGGTCGATCTGTGCATTTGCAGTAATGCTTAAAAGGAAAAGCAGTAGAATGATTATGTTTATTATTTTTTTCATTTCCTCTGGGTATAAGTGGTTAATAAATCAATTTCCGGGTTCAGGAAGAAAATAGAGCACAACCCTGTTATCTTCCCTGAAATACTTTTTTGCAACCCTTAAAATATCCTGGCGGGTAACCTCCATATATCTTTCAAGCTCTGTGTTAATTTTCCCGGCATTATTGTAAATGGTATGATGCATGGCAAGGTTGTTTGCACGGTTGGCTATAGTTGTATTACTGTTTACAAAACTGTTCTCAGTCTGGTTAATTACCTTTTGCAGCTCAAACTCAGATATCATTTCTCGCCGGATTTCCTGTAGCTCTTCATTTATAGCCGCCTCAAGTGTCTCCGGTCCTGTTCCTATATTAGGCATGGCGTATATTATTGCAAGTCCGGGATGTTCCAACCCAAGAGGCATTGCCTGTACCATCATAGCAATTTGCTGTTCGTCAACAAGGACGCGGTGAAGTCTTGAACTTTGGCCGCGTGACAGAAGAGCGGTAAGCATATCAACTGCGTAATAGTCATCGCTGCCCTGTTCCGGGATATGATAAGCCTGTATAACCAGGGGAAGCTGGATGTTGTCGTAAACCGTATCACGAACTTCAGATGTTCTCACAGGCTCAACGGTTTGCGGCCTGTAAATCTCTGCTGTTCCTTTAGGGATATCTCCAAAATATTTTTCTACAAGCTCCCGGGTATCTTCAATGTCTATGTCACCTGCTATAGTCAGAACCGCATTGTTGGGAACATAAAACATACTGTGAAAATTGCGGAACTCATGGTCTTCCGCATTACGGATATGATCTTCCCTGCCCAGCACATCCCAGCGGTAGGGATGCTTTGTATATGCCCTGCTCAATGTTTCGATCAAAAGCCTTCCGTATGGCTGATTATCTCGTGTCTGCTTCATCTCTTCAATAACTACATCCTTTTGTGTGGCAATGCCTACAGAATCTACAGTAGCGTGAAGCAATCTCTCCGATTCAAGCCAAAGACCAAGCTCAAGCTGATTTGAAGGCAGGAGCTCAAAATAGTAGGTTACATCAAATGAGGTATATGCATTAAGTGTGCCCCCGGCACCTTCAACATAACGGTCATATTCACCCCGGTCAATATGTTTGGTCCCTTCAAACATAAGGTGTTCAAAAAAATGAGCAAAACCGGTACGGTCGGGATTTTCGTTTTTTGAACCCACATGGTACATCATGGTTACAGCTACGACAGGGGTAGAATTATCCTGATGCAGGATAACATGCAACCCGTTATCAAGTGAATATTCTACAAAATCAATACGGGTTGTCTGTGCAAGCAGGATAGAATTTCCTGCAAGGCACAGAAGAATTTTTAATATCAGCAATTTTTTCATATTTTTTAGAGATATTTTGGTTGGTATTATAATATAAAATAGTTTGCGGGTATCTTATTAGCATTCCGATGGCCTTCATTTCGCATAATGTGGGGCATATAATGAATTTTTTAATTAAAGGTTTTTTTCAGGGTATTGCTCACCCCACCATTGGGGTTCATTTTTCAACCATTTGTCAAACCAGCCCAGAATAGCATTGTTCCAGTCAATACGCCTGTCATATTTTAAAATATGATGATCTTCGTCTGCTACCTTGACAAGTTCAACAGGACGCCCCAGTATTTTTAATGCAACGTACATTTGTATACTTTCGCCCGGAGGCACGTTTGTGTCTGAGTCACCGTGCAGCATAAGCAGGGGAGTTGTTATTTTGTCGGCATTGTACAGAGGGCTCTGGTCAACGTAAAGCTCCCGGTTGTTCCAGGGATAGCTTCCTGCACTTGCTTCAGCACTGTAACCGTAACCCCAGTAGCCTTCACCCCAGTAGCTCGCAATATTACTTATACCTGCATGAGACATTGCAGCAGAAAACAGTTCTGTTTGGGTCAGGAGCAGCATTGTCATAAATCCGCCATAGGAAGCTCCCAAACAACCTACGCTTTTACGTTCAATAAACGGATGTGCATCCAGAAATTTTTTGGTGCCTTCAATTATTTCACCGGCAACAGTTTTACCCCAGTTATTGACGTGCCTGGCTGAGAATTCCTGCCCGAAACCAATTGCCCCGCTGGGTTGCAGGACATATACTACATACCCGTTAGCTGCATAAAGGTTGAAGGGGTAACGTCCGCCAAAACTTCTTGTTACAGGGGTGGTTCCGCCATAATAGTATACAAGCAGGGGATACTTCTCCGATTTGTCAAAATCAGGTGGATAGTAAATGCGCCCCTTTACAGTTGTTCCGTCACCGGTCGTAAAATTCCAGTCTTCAGTATCTCCAAAACGCACATCCCTGTAATTGTCCTCTTCTGGATTTTCAAGGATTTCGTGCCGGTTGTTCTGCAGGTTCATAATGTAAACAGCAGGAGGTGTGGTTATTGATGATCCTGTATAAACCGCCTTAAGTGCATTTCCGGCCGGACTGAAACGTGAGGTCATATCAACCCCGGTTTCAATTTTTGCAAACCTTCTGTTGCCGGGGTTATAAGTGTAGAGCCTCTGATAGTCTTCTTCCTGAGCAACCAGGTAGATCCGGTTGTCAGCCCTGTTCCAGAGAACCTGCGATACAGACGGGTCAAATTCAAGAGTTATGGGATCTATATGTCCGGTCTCAATATCATATATGTAGGCCTGGGTATCATAATTGTTGGCAATTTTATCATCCGGCACATTTTCCCCGGTACTCCCGAAAGCTGATGGGCCGCCGGTCATCAACAGCTTGCTGCCGTCAGGTGAAAAAGCAGCCGAAACACCCCATCTGAGTTCGCTGAAAATAGTATCTACCTCTTTTGTTACAAGATCCATTATGTAAACATTCTGTTTGGAGAAAGGTCTTTCCCTGTAGTCAGGCCAGCTTTGACTGAAAATTATGCTCCGGCTGTCCGGACTGATATCGTGAAGTGACGTGGTAAGATTACCGTGAGTAAGTCTTTTCCTCACTCCTGTTTCAACGTCTGCAATATAAAGAAAGCTCCGTCTTCGGAAACCCGGAATCCGGTCGCGCATCCCATGCACCCTGTACAGGTCACCGCTGTCATCATCAGCTTCTTCGCTTATTGTGAAAATAACTTTTTTCCCATCGGGAGTGAGTTTATAAGAGCCCATGTCTTCAATCCTTTCCAGTACAGGACGGTAGCTGCCCTTTTCAAGGTCATAAACCCACAAAAAACTACTGCCCTGTCTTGTAGTCATGAAAAAGAATCTGTGCCCTTCAGGAGCCCATTCGAGAGAGGAAATGTTTCCATGGCGGAAAGATTGAATTATACTACCGTCAGAAACTCTTTTTATTTCTGTCCAGCTTTCTCTGTTCCCATCAGGCGGTAAAGTGCGGCTGTATGAAATGGCATATTTTTCGCCATCAGGCGAAAGGGTGGCACTCCCCGGCCTTAATCCGTCAAGCACGTCATTTATTGTCTTACCCCTGACCGGCGAAAGGGTTGTTTCGATAGTTTCTGTATTTACAAAATCTGCAGGCCTGAAAGTCCCTTTCAAAGACCAGCCATTTTCACCTTTACCAGGATAGAAACAGCGCACCATTACAAGATGCTTGCCGGTTTTCAGTTTAAGTTCTTCAGACCATTTCCCGGTACTTTCCCCTTCCTTTTCAGTTGTTGTTTTGCTGCCGGATTTTTGACCTTCGATAAAAACTTCGAAAGGAAAGCGGCTGGATAATTCGAGTGTACCTTTCGTCCATCGGCCCGTTTCCAGGTAAAAGGCCATGTAGCCTGTAAGATATGATCCGCCTGAACTTTTCGACAGGACAGCGAAACCATCATCGCCGGATTTGACGATTTCCCATTTTCCGCTTCTTTTTGTACTCCATTCAAATGTATCTCCTTTCGAAGGAAACAGATCAGAAATATCTTTTGGGTCAAAAGCAAACAGATCAGCCGGTTCAAAGACTTTACCTTTAATGTTTTTCTTTTCGGAAAAAGCAGGCATGGTAAGCTCAAAAACACCTGAAAATAGCCATTGTTTGACCACGATCTCGCCTGCACCGGCAGAATGCCAAACAGATGCGAGAATTAATACTAAAAAAATTAAAATTTGCTTCATTGGAAAGTGTTTTAGGTTGGTTTATTTATAAGTTGTAATAAGGTTTTTGTCTGCTGACTCTAAGTTACAATATTTAAAGCAAATATCTATCGTATTGGAAAGTAATCCTATTTACATTATTTTCGGGAATCAAATTTTATAGTTATGAGAGCTGTTATTCAACGTGTAAAAGAAGCATCGGTTACTATCGGGGGTGTTCAGAAAGCCTCTACAGGGAAAGGGATGCTGGTTTTGCTTGGTATTGAACATGACGATACCGAAGAAGATGCTGAGTGGCTGAGCAAAAAGATTTCACGCTTGCGTATCTTTGATGATAAAAACGGTGTAATGAACCTTGATATAAAAGAAATTGACGGATCAGCAATGGTTGTAAGCCAGTTTACCCTGCATGCCAAAACCAGAAAAGGCAATCGTCCTTCATATATACAGGCAGCCCCTCCCGAAAAGTCCATTCCTTTATACACAAAATTTGTAGAGAAGCTGGAGGAAGAGCTTGAAAGAAAAGTTGAAACAGGTGAATTCGGCGCAGTTATGGATGTGAAAATTGTAAACAGCGGTCCGGTTACAATAATAATTGACACTAAGCTGAAAGAGTAAGATAAGTTCCAGGAGAGTTTCGGTATGTCTTCAGACAAAATAACCAACAGGGCAGAGAAAAGAACGGTTTTGCTTGTAGCTGCAATCGCCTCATTTTTGACTCCTTATACCGGTTCTGCAATCAATCTTGCATTGCCTGCTATCGGCAGGGAAATGGAGATTAATGCAGTTCTGCTTGGATGGGTTGCAACCGTCTATCTTCTTTCCTCAGCTGTATTTTTGGTTCCTTTTGGACGTTTAAGCGACATAGTCGGCAGAAGAAAAGTTTTTTTGTCGGGGATGGTCATCTTTTCTGTTTCCTCCGTTTTATGCGCGTTTGCCAACAACATAAGCTCCCTTCTGATATTCAGGACATTTCAGGGGGCGGGAAGTGCAATGATATTTGCAACCGGATTTGCCATTTTAACATCGGTTTTTCCTCAAAAAGAAAGGGGCAGGGCAATGGGAGTAGCAATCGCGGCAGTATATGCAGGATTGTCACTCGGTCCTTTAACCGGTGGGATCCTCACAGAATATCTTGGGTGGAGAAGCATTTTTTTGTTTACTGTAATACCAGGAGCTGTTGCAATAATTTTCGTTGTTTCGAAAATAAAGAAAGAGTGGGCAGAATCAAAAGGAGAGCCATTCGACATTCCAGGGTCGGTAATTTATGGTGCCTCTCTATTTTTGATCATCTTCGGGTTGTCTGACCTGCCATCTTTCCGGGGTATAATTTTTGTTCTTTCCGGATCTTTAGCCTTCTCTTTTTTTGTTCACATTGAGAAAAATACAGCTTATCCTGTAATGAATATTCAGCTCTTCAGAAGGAACCGTCTTTTTGCCTTATCCAATCTGGCTGCTTTTATTCATTACAGCTCAACTTTTGCAGTAGCATTCCTTCTGAGCCTTTTTCTGCAGTCCGTTAAGGGGTTCTCTGCAAGGGATGCAGGTTTGATAATGGTGTTCCAGCCTGTTGTAATGGTCATTGTAGCCCCATTGTCCGGCAGGTTGTCAGACCGGTTCGAACCCAGGTATTTGTCATCTGCCGGCATGGCTATTACAGCAACAAGTCTGACTTTCTTTATTTTCCTGGAACAGATGAGCATTTGGATGATAATGTCAAATCTTTTGCTGCTGGGAGCAGGCCTGGGGCTTTTCATATCACCGAATACAAATGCAATAATGAGTTCAGTTGAGAAAAGATATGTTGGAATAGCTTCAGGCTCTATGGGGACAATGAGACTTCTCGGACAGATGTTTTCAATGGGGCTGGTTATGCTCATCTTTTCAGTATTCATTGGGCGGGAAGAGATAACCCAGGGGAATACAAAGGAGTTTCTGGAAACGTTGCCTCTATTGTTTTCAATTTTATCGGGGTTATGCTTTTTTGGAATTTTTGCTTCCTATGCAAGAGGAAATATCAGGATTAACCTGTAAATCCGATATAAAATAAGCCGGGGAAATCACAAAATATTTTGCTAATTTTGCATGGAATTTTACAATTATTTTTGGCCTGCATGCTAACGGCAAAATCTGATAAGCCAATTTTTGCTCAGAATATTTCAGGAATAGATACCATAAACGGAGATTATCTTTTTCCTGCCGCTTATTATATTAATCCCGAACCTAATCTGCAATTTATAAATACAAATCTTTTCACAACCGGGGAAAAAACTGAATCACAAAGGTATTACAGCCCTGATAAGGTTATGTCCGGTAAAAATTTTACTGCTCAGACAGTATCATCACGTTCCTACGAAGCTTATTTAATCTCTGATGACCCCTTTCCGGATCACGGAACCGTCTCACTTGGCGGAAACGACCTGATACTCGGGATCACACTTTTATCTCTGGTTCTTCTGACTTTAGTAAAGGTTTTTTACGAAAGATACCTGGAGCCTGTTTTTGCATCTGTGTTCAGTTACAAAATTGCATTTGACCTGTTTCGTGATAAAAACATAAACACCCGGAACACCTTGTTTTTTTTACAGATTATTTTTCTCATCAACTCAGGGCTATTTTTGGTTTTTGCTTTTGATTTTTTCAGAATAAACCCATTTCCGCCTGGTTTAGGTGTTTTAGGCACTTTTATCCTGTACTCTTTATGTGTAGGCCTTCTCTATTTTTTCAGGATTTTTCTGATGTGGTTTACCGGCTATCTTTTTGACAGGAAAAAGATTTTTTCTGAATATGCTCATAATATCTCCCTGTTTGCCAAAAGTTACGGACTTTTGCTTTTCCCTTTCATTGCAGGGATGATGTATGCACCTGAAAACTGGAGGCATTTATTCGTTTACGTCGGACTTGCTGCTGCCGCACTTTATTATGTTGCGCAGGTGCCAAGAGGGATAAAGTTACTTCAAAACAAAGAATTTTCTGTTTTTTATCTGTTTTTGTATCTTTGCACAGTTGAAATAATACCATTGATAATTGCGTACAGATACTTCAATACGTATTTGGTAAATTGATTTAGAACGAGATATTATTTGAACAAAAACACTACAGCCTTGAAAATCAAGAAGATCCTTGTTTCACAGCCGAAGCCTGAAAATGACAAATCTCCTTACTTCGAATTTGCAGAAAAGAACAACCTGAAAGTTGACTTCAGACCGTTCATTAAGGTTGAAGGAGTGGAAGGGAAAGAATTCAGGCAGAAAAGAATAAACATAAATGACCATACAGCTGTAATATTTACAAGCAGGACTGCCATTGACCACTTTTTCAGGATTTGCGAGGAACTTAGGGTGAACGTTCCGGACACAATGAAATACTTTTGCGTATCTGAATCTGTGGCTCTTTATCTTCAGAAATACATAGTTTACAGAAAAAGGAAGATTTTTTTCGGTAACAATAATTTTAAAAACCTTGTTGAGCAGGACATTGTGAAGCATTCATCAGAGAAATTCCTGTTACCTCTTTCAGATATACATAAGCCGGAGATTCCCAGGGTACTTGACAAAAACAAGATAAAATACAGCAAGGCTATAATGTACCGGACTGTGAGCAGTGATTTATCCGATCTTTCGGATGTTAATTACGATATACTTGTTTTCTACAGTCCTTCCGGAATCAGATCGCTTTTTCACAATTTCCCGGAATTTGAGCAGAACAACACAAAAATTGCCTGTTTTGGACCTGCAACTGCCAGGGCAGTTAAAAAAGCCGGATTAAAGCTTGATATTCATGCGCCCACAACAGAAACTCCTTCCATGACAATGGCCCTTGATAAGTATGTACGTGAATTCAACAGGAACAATAACAAAAAGTAACCCTGAAAAATATTCGACTTTCCACCGCCTCTTAGAAAGAAGCTTGTTTTATCTTCAACCGCATGGATCTTACAATGACATTTCTTTTGTTATGTCACTAAACGAGCAGGTTTTGCCTGCGGGTTCTGCCAGACTTTAAAATATTAAATACTACCCGGCTAAAAATAGTGATCATGGACGACTCATATAAAAAACTTTAAATTAGCCTAATTGTTCCGGTTATTGAATAATACTCAGTTATGAGTAAATTAAGAAGAAGGGAGCGTCTTACGGAGAAAAAAATGATAGAAAACCTTTTTTCTGAGGGGGAAGCGTTTTTTTCTTACCCTTTCCGTGTTCTTTGGCTGGAAACTAATGAGAATCAAGATTCCCCGGCAAAGATGGCAGTAAGCGTATCATCAAGGAAGTTTAAAAGAGCCGTGAAAAGGAACCTGATAAAACGCCGTACAAGAGAGGCATACCGTTTGAACAAACCAACTTTCTCTTCTTTTTTAATTAAAAATGAGAAGAGCATTGTTTTGCTTTTTTTATATACCCCTTCGGACGTGCTCGAATATGATGTTATAGAAAAGGGGATTGTAAATGCGATTGGAAAAATTGAACGCAAGTTGAATAAAAACGGAGAGAAAACTGAAATGAGGTGAAATGGTAGCTGAATTAACTAGATTTCCGGGAATTGCGGCGCGTTATATAAAAAAAATTTTCAGCATTTTTTTTATTGCACTGATCAGGTTCTATCAGTATGTAGTATCACCACTTACTCCTGCTTCATGCAGGTTTTCCCCCACATGTTCCACATACGGTATTCAGTCGATAAAGAAGCACGGACCATTCAGGGGCGGGTGGCTTGCACTTAAGCGAATAGTTAAATGCAATCCCTGGGGGCCTCATGGGCACGATCCCGTTCCCTGATAAATTCAATTTCTTATTTTGTTATATCTTTTCATTATTTCAATCACTTCGTCAAGTGGCAGACTTTCTACACGGCTGCCATCCCTGCCGGTCATTGTTTCTGCCATGAAAAGTGAATTGAGAATAGCTTCTTCAGTTGCTTCTATTGCTGCCAGAAAAAGGGGTGAAACGGAACCTCCCTGCAGCACCCTGCTCTCATAATAGCCTGATCCTGTAATACGGTTTTCTTCGGCAGTTGACATTGCAATAACATAGTCTCCGCTGCCGTGAGAGATTATCCCTCCCGTTTTACCAAGTCCAAGGACAGCTCTTTTTGCCAATCTTTTCAGGTTGCGTGAACAGAGGGGGGCATCGGTTACTATTACTATCATACAAGAACCGTCTGCACTCTCCAGATGCTGTCTGTAAGGATATCTGCCAAGCTCTTTGCCGACGGGAACTCCGTTAATCTCAAGAACACCTCCATAGTTAGTCTGGACAAGCACTCCTACAGTGTATCCTCCAAGTTCACCCGGCAAAACTCTCGAAGAAGTTCCAATACCGCCTTTGTAGCCGAAACTGCTGGTGCCGGTACCGGCTCCTACATTCCCTTCCTCAACCATTCCGCTGCTCGCATTTTCAATTGCCGATATAACATGCTCTTCCGTAACATGCCTTCCCCTAATATCATTAAGTCTGCCGTCATTTGTTTCTCCTACAACCGGGTTGACAGAGCGTACATTTTCATTCCCATCAAGTGCCAGAGTATAGGTAAGGAGCGCATTGGCAGCGGTTGGGACGCTTAAAGTGTTTGTCAGAATAACAGGAGTTTCTATGTTTCCAAGTTCCTCTACCTGGCTTATTCCTGTGAGCTTTCCGAAACCATTTGCAATATACATTGCTGCAGGAACCTTTTCACGGAAAATATTCCCGGTATGAGGCAATATTGCAGTTACACCTGTCCTTACATTATCACCTTCAACAAGGGTGACCTGACCAACACTGATTCCTTTTACATCGGTTATTGCATTAAGCTTGCCGGTATTCAGCACACCAATTTCAATACCGAAGTCCCGAACCCTTCCGGATTGTGAAAACAGTCCGGAAAACATGAAAAATCCAATGATAATTAATGATATAGCCTTCATTTTTGCAATAATTGATTAATATTAAGTTGATTCAGCGCAATATATATAAAATAGAATTACTTTCAAATCTTTTCATTAACCCTTTAAAACCCATGGATCCGACACATTTATAAATCTCTTCTTGTTATTTTCAGTTGATGGGAAATTGAATTACTTTTGTAAAAACCGGCAATGAAATGAATACGATCAGAATTTCCAGGGAATTTACCTTTGAAATGGCCCATGCTCTGTGGAATTATAATGGTGCATGCAGAAGTATTCATGGTCATTCCTACCGGCTTTTTGTAACGGTTATTGGTGTTCCTGAAGCAGATCCTAACAGTCCCGAATTCGGCCTGGTTATAGATTTTGGCGAACTTAAAAAAATAGTTCAGGAACATATTATAAATATTTTTGATCATGCTGTTTTACTTTACAGGGATGTTGATCCGGAAATGTATGAATTAATGGGACAATTGCTTGAGAATAAGATAATCACCCCCTATCAGCCTACTTGTGAAAACCTGGTTTCCGATTTTGCCCTTCGTATTAAAACCAGGTTGCCTGCGGGCGTTAATCTGCATTCTATCAAGCTTTACGAAACATCAACTTCGTATGCGGAATGGCATGCATCAGATAATAGATAAACTTTTTTATAAATGGAATCTGAAAAGAAGCTTTTCCTTCTGGATGCAAGCGCTTTGATTTACCGTTCATATTATGCCTTCATCCGAAATCCCCGGTATAATTCCAAAGGGTTGAATACTTCTGCAATACTCGGCTTTTTGAATACACTTGAAGATGTTTTGAATAAACCCAATCCATCGCATATAGCTGTTGTATTTGATCCGCCCGGGCCTACTTTCAGAAATGAGATGTATGCTGAATATAAAGCGCATCGTGAAAAAACACCGGAAGATATTGTTGCGTCCCTTCCATATATAAAAAAAATGCTTGAAGCATTCAACATACCGATTATAGAGGAGGAGGGTTATGAAGCCGATGATGTTATTGGTACCCTGGCCGGTAAAGCTTCAGGAAAAGGCTTCAAAATTTATATGATGACGCCTGATAAGGATTTTTGCCAGCTTGTTTCTGAAGACGTCTTTATCTATAAACCCAAAAGGGGAGGGAATGATGCAGAAGTGTGGGGAGTAAAAGAGGTAAAGGATCAATTCATGGTCGATAGTCCGGGACAGGTTGTTGATGTGCTTGCCCTTATGGGGGACACATCTGATAATGTTCCCGGCGTACCGGGTATTGGGGAAGTAACTGCTAAAAAAATCATTTCCAGGTACAAATCTGTTGAAAATGTTATAGAAAACATTGAGTCCTTTAAGGGAAAGCAAAAAGAGAATCTTCAAAACTCAAAAGAGAAGATTACACTTTCAAAAAAACTTGTTACGATAAACAGGAATGTGCCGTTAGAATTCGATGAAAAAAATCTGAAGCGCAGTAAACCAGATATTGATTTGCTCAGGGAATTGTTTCAGGAGCTGGAGTTCAGAACAGCAGCTGAAAGGGTGTTCCGTAACATCACTGAAAGGGAGAAGGATTCTGCTTCAAACGACGCTGTACAGGGTTCTTTGTTCGGCAATGACAATACCGTTCAGCAGGAAAAGAATGATGAAGGTTTTGCAACGATAAGCACAACACCACACAAATATTTCCTGGCCGGTACAGGTGAAAAAATAGCCAGCCTTGCCGATAAGCTTTCAGGGCAAAGTTCTTTCTGTTTTGATGTTGAAACAACATCAATAAATCCCCACAGGGCTGAATTAGTTGGAATGGCCTTTTCATTCAGCAATTATGAAGCCTGGTATGTTCCCTTTCCCGATGATCGTAGTGAGGCGGAGAAGCTTCTCTCTTTATTCAAACCGGTTCTTGAAGATGAATCGATATTGAAAGCGGGACAGAACATTAAATATGACATTATTGTTCTGAAGTATTATAATGTTCACCTTAAAGGAGAGGTGTTTGACACAATGCTCGCCCACTATCTGCTTCAGCCGGAACAGAGGCATAATATGGACTACCTTGCTGAAGTCTATTTGAAATACAGGCCGGTCAGGATAGAAGAGCTTATTGGTGAAAAAGGGAAAAATCAACGCAGCATGCGTTCAGTCGACCTGGAAAAAGTAAGCGAATATGCCGGTGAGGATGCGGATATTACATGGCAGCTTAAAGGAAAGCTGGAAGAGGAGCTTAAAAAGAATGATCTTTTCAAGCTGGCAATAGATATAGAAATGCCTCTGGCACCTGTTCTTGCATGTATGGAATACAATGGCGTAAAACTCGATGAAGGCTCCATACGAAATATTTCAGGAGGTTTGCGCGACGATCTCACAAAAATCGAAAAGGAAATATTCGGTATGGCAGGAACCGAATTTAATATCTCTTCCCCGAAACAGCTGGGGGAAGTCCTTTTTGATAAAATGAAAATAACTGACAAGGCCAGAAGAACCCGCACGAAACAGTATTCAACAAGCGAAGAGGTGCTCGAAAAATTGCAGGACAAACACGAGATAATTCCCAAAATACTCGAGTTCAGGGGGCTAAAAAAACTGCTTTCAACGTATATAGAAGCTTTGCCTAAGCTGATCAATCCATCGACAGGAAAGATACATACATCTTTTAACCAGGCAGTGACCTCCACAGGGCGCCTCAGTTCAACCAACCCCAACCTGCAGAATATCCCGATCCGTGAAGAAAGGGGGCGCCTCGTCCGAAAGGCATTTATTCCGGAAAGTAATCAGAATATACTTTTATCAGCTGACTATTCGCAGATAGAACTGAGGCTGATGGCCCATATGAGTCAGGATGAAGATATGATAAAAGCTTTCCTCAATAACGAGGATATTCACTCCTCAATAGCATCAAAGATCTACGATGTTAAAAAGGAAGATGTTACAAGGGAAATGAGAGCCAGGGCAAAAACAGCTAATTTTGGCATCATTTACGGTATTTCCGCATTCGGACTTTCTCAAAGGCTGAACATACCAAGAGAGGAGGCATCTGATCTGATAAAAGGATATTTTACTTCATATCCCGGAGTTAAAAAGTATATGGACAGATGCATTGAAAAAGCCCGAAATAAAGGTTTTGTTGAAACAATTATGGGAAGAAAACGGTTCCTGCCCGATATACTCTCAAACAACAGTATTGTAAGGGGAATGGCCGAAAGGAATGCTATTAACACTCCATTACAGGGATCTGCTGCCGATATTATAAAACTGGCAATGATACGGATTCATGCCCTGATTCATGAAAAGGGGATGAAAAGCAAAATGATATTACAGGTTCATGACGAACTGATATTTGATGCCCGGAAAAATGAGCTTGAAGATTTAAAAGAGCTTGTTGAGCACGAGATGTCGGGAGCAGCCGAACTGAGGGTGCCGCTTTTAGTAGATATGGGAACAGGAGATAACTGGCTTGAGGCACATTGACCGGTCAATTTTTCGTCCGTTACAGTGGGGGAGGTGTAAGGTAACGACCCGCTCTTTCCGGGAGCCTCCGGCAGACAAAATGGTATATGAATGAAAGGTAAAAAAGGTAAAAAACGTACAGGTATTGTTTACTCAACCGATCCTGATTTTAATTATAAAGAAGAGGGACAGGAGGAGCAGGATACTCTTCCCCCCGCTCAACAGGATCTGAGGGTTATGGTTGACAGGAAACAGAGAAAAGGAAAAACGGTTACTCTTGTAACAGGGTTTATCGGAACCGAACACGATCTGAAGGATTTGGGAAAACTCCTCAAGTCCGGATGCGGAGCGGGTGGAACCGTAAAAGAAGGGCAAATACTCATACAGGGAGATATGCACCAAAAGGTAATGGAAATTTTAAAAAACGAGGGATACAAGGTAAAAAAATCGGGAGGTTGATTATTATTTTATAATAATGATGATACTTTACAGCAATATCGCCAGGAATTGTTTAATGGTCCTTTTGTTTTGCCTTTTTGGGCAACACAATCTTTCCGGACAATTCTTTTCTACAGGCGAACCCCCTGCCTCAGTTAAATGGAGACAGATAAACACAACCGGGCACAGAATCGTGTTTCCTTCGTATTTTGAAGAGGAAGCGCAACGTATGGCCCTGTATCTTGATACTGTTTATCCTTTCGTGTCATGGTCACTTGGCCATGAACCCCGTAAAATACCGGTTGTGATGCACAGTCACAATGCCCGTTCAAACGGAATGGTTATATGGGCACCGGCGAGGATGGAGATTTATCCCGTTCCCCCTCAGCGTTTTGCAAGTAATGACTGGCTTTTCACTCTTGCCATTCATGAGCAGCGCCATGTTGTTCAGGTGGATAAGATGAACCGTGGAGGAACAAAGGTTTTATCCTACCTGCTGGGGGAACAGGCTCAAGGACTGTCCATCGGGCGTGTACCTTTTTGGTTTCTGGAGGGAGATGCCGTTTCAACCGAAACTGCATTGACAACATGGGGAAGGGGGAGGCAACCCGCTTTTGAAATGCCTCTCAGGGCAAACCTGCTGAGACTTGATGAGAGGTTTTCATACGACAAATCAATGTTTGGCTCTTACAGGGATTTTGTGCCCGACCACTATGTTTACGGTTACCACATGGTTGCTGCTTTAAGAAAGGAATACGGAACCGAACTGTGGGACAACACTTTGCGCTACGTAGCTGATAATCCATGGAGTCCGGCCCCCTTCGCACAAAGCCTTAAGAAGCAAACCGGAAGAAACCTAACTGAACTTCATGATTATGTTAAAGATTATCTCTCCCTCGCCTGGGAAGATAATGAGAGTTATGATAAAGCAACTTCAACTTCTTCTGTGAACATACGGGAAAACGATCTCTACACAAACTACAGGTCTGTCCGCTTAACCGGTGACACTTCACTTTTTGCCCTGAAAACCGGAATTGCACAGATTGACCAGTTTGTTCAAATAGATCCTGATGGGAAAGAACGCATAATACATAAACCCGGGTTCATCTCCTCCCGCTCTTTCACTTTGTCAGACAACAGGATAGCATGGTCTGAATTCAAGCCTGATATAAGATGGGGGTTACGAAACTACTCCGTTATTAAGGTGTATGATATGAATACCGGAACAGAAAGAGCAATAACAAACCGTACCCGGTATTTCTCGCCCTCTTTTGCTCCTGACGGGCTTTTCCTCGCTGTTGTTGAAACAACCGAAGACAACCGCCATTATATCGTTATCCTTGATTCTGTTACCGGTGAGGTTGCGAAACGCTACCCGGCCGGAGAAGATTTTCTTTCGCTTCTTCATCCACGATTTACAACTGACGGAAGTTATATTATTTCAACAGCAGCTTGTAATGAAGGGAAAAGTATTGTCAGACTTGAAGTTGAAACCGGCAAATGGGAAACCCTTTTACCTCCGGCTTTCAGGGATGTTACAAAACCGGTTGCAACAGAAGACAAGATCGTGTTTCATTCTGATATATCAGGTACTGACCAGATTTATGCCCTTAAGAATGGCTCAGATTCTTTATTCAGGCTAACAGAAGTTCCTTTAGGAGCTTTTGACCCTGAAGTTTCCGGTTGCGGCGAAAATGTTTTTTTCAGCAATTACAGTGAAAAGGGTTACGATATTGTTAAAACTCCTCTAAAAGAGAATTTGGTAAGATTTGAAGAACAGGATTATGAAAGAGGGATAAGATTTTATGAAATGCTTGCATTGCAAGAGAAAGGAGTGATTAATCCAGCCAGGATTCCTGATACCATATACAGTTCCGAACCCTTCAGCAGGTTGAGGAACATTTTCAATTTACACAGCTGGTCACCTTTCTATTTTGACTATGATGAAATTGACTTTTCAGGTTCACCCTTTTCACCTGGGCTTACACTTTTATCGCAAAATATTCTTAATACAACCAATATTTCTCTTGGGTATGCTTATAAAGACAGCAACCACATGCTCCACGGAAACTTTGTATACAGAGGATGGTATCCTGTAATTGAGATGGGGTTTGACTACGGAGGGGATCCCGTGGTTTTTCAGGGGCATGATACGCTCGGCCCCGGGCCTCTACCCGGGGGGGACCTGCTCAATCTGAGATCGGTTGTTTCTGTTCCCTTCAATCTTACTCACAACAGATACATAAGCGGCTTCATACCCTCATTGAGGATGAATTATAACAACTCTTATTACCATTATACAAAGGAAGATGAATACAGACGCGGCATGTTCACAGGAGAATTAAGGCTTTTTGCTTACAGGTACCTGAAGCTTAGCCAAAGGGATATAAATCCCGCATGGGGGCAGTCTATCAGGTTCAGGCATTTTGGAAGTTTATTTGAAAGCGAAAATCTGGGCAGCATTACATCACTTCAGGTAGCGTTATATTTTCCCGGTGCTTTGCCTCACCACAGTATAGTTCTCCGGGGAGCACTACAAAACCAAAGGCCTGAAAAATACCTTTTGAGAACACTTGTTGAATTTCCCAGGGGTTACGCTGCAGAACGCACAGAAAGACTTCAAGTAGTGCAGGCAGATTATGCTTTTCCCCTTGCTTACCCCGATTTTTCAATCCCCTCAATAATTTACCTGAAAAGGATAAGGTCGAACTTCTTTGCAGATTTCGGAAATAATCAAAACCGCAGATATATTGAAGAACAGAACAGCATAGTTTGGGAAAGGGAAACCCTTTTCTCCTTCGGATTGGGAGTAAATGCAGATCTACATATTCTCCGTCTTCCCCTTCCTTTTGACCTGGGAGTACGTATTGCTCATGTTCCATCAAGAAACAGAACTTCAGCCGCATTTGTTTTTGGAATGGATATGAGTGGTTTATAAATTAGCTCCTGTTTGCAACCAATTAATATTACAGGCAACTTCATTATTCTGCCAATATATGCCGCTTTTTCAGGAGGGAGCTTTTTTCTGTTTTAAAATTAAAAAAGCCGATCAATTCAGAAAAGTGAATCAGATTTACTGTACCCGTCTTCTTCGCTGATCTTTTCTACAAGAACCTTTATGTTGTTATTGTTTACCTCGATTATACCTTTGTCAATCAAGTAGTGGAGATCATTTCCCATTTCAGTTACTATTCTGATAAAACCCTTCTCAAGTGTAGATATGATAGGTGCGTGATTCCTTAAAACCGTAAAGGGAGCCTTAGTTCCCGGTACGCTTATCAGCTTTACTTTACCTGCATATATAGTCTTCTCGGGAGTAAGGACTTCCAGGTTCATATTAACATAGGGAGATTCCATAGTGCCGGCAGATTACTTTTCTGTTTCAGAAATAATTTTTTCCCCTTTTTCGATTGCCTCCTCTATGGTTCCAACCATATTGAATGATGCTTCCGGGTATTTGTCAACATCTCCGTCCATTATCATATTGAATCCCTTTATGGTATCTTCAATTGATACCAGAACCCCTTTCAGTCCTGTAAACTGCTCTGCAACATGGAAAGGCTGGGAAAGGAACCTCTGGGCTTTTCTTGCCCGCTGAACGATTAGCTTGTCCTCTTCTGAAAGCTCATCCATTCCAAGGATTGCTATTATGTCCTGAAGCTCTTTGTATCTCTGCAGCAACTCTTTGAGCCTTTGCGCAGTATTGTAGTGTTCTTCACCCACAAATTCGGGAGTTAGAATTCTTGAAGTAGAATCAAGGGGGTCTACAGCCGGATAAATGCCCAGTTCGGAAATTTTTCTGCTGAGAACAGTGGTAGCGTCAAGGTGAGCGAATGTGGTTGCCGGAGCGGGATCCGTGAGGTCATCGGCCGGCACATAAATTGCCTGTACTGATGTAATGGAACCGTGCTTTGTAGATGTTATCCTCTCCTGCATAAGGCCCATTTCCGAAGCAAGTGTCGGCTGATATCCCACTGCTGAGGGCATCCTTCCGAGAAGTGCAGAAACTTCAGACCCTGCCTGTGTGAACCTGAATATATTGTCAACGAAAAACAAAATATCCCTGCCACCGGACTTTTCATCGCCATCGCGGAAAGATTCAGCAACCGACAATCCGGACAGAGCAACAGTTGCTCTGGCACCCGGGGGTTCGTTCATCTGTCCGAAAACCAAAGTTGCCTGTGACTTTTCAAGTTCGGCGGCATCAACCTTGTCCAGGTCCCAGCTTCCTGCTTCCATGCTCTTTTTAAATTCTTCACCGTAGCGTATAACATTTGATTCTATCATCTCCCTGAGCAGGTCGTTCCCTTCACGTGTGCGCTCTCCAACACCGGCAAATACCGAAAGTCCGGCATATTTTTTTGCTATATTGTTGATCAGCTCCATTATAATCACTGTCTTACCAACACCTGCACCGCCGAAAAGTCCTATTTTACCTCCTTTAGAGTATGGCTCCAGGAGATCGATAACCTTTATTCCTGTGAAAAGAACTTCAGTTTCAGTGGAAAGATCTTCAAATGAAGGAGGTTCCTTGTGTACCGGATAGCCATCTTTGATGTCAACATCCTTAAGTCCGTCAATGGGAGCTCCTATTACGTTCAGCAATCTGCCGCGTATCTGTTCTCCCACAGGCATGATAATCGGGGCACCTGTAGCTTCGGCTTCCATTCCCCTGGAAATTCCATCGGTCGAATCCATGGCAATAGCCCTGACTGTTCTTTCTCCAATGTGTTGCTGACATTCTACAATAAGCAAACTCCCGTTATCAAGCTTTATTTCAATGGCATCGTGGATAGCCGGCATCCCTTTTTCTTCCGTTTCAAATGATATATCAACAACGGGACCTATAACCTGAATGATCTTACCTTTAATTCTGGACATTTAGATGAAGTTATTTGAAAATAATTTTCAATTGTGGCTAATAATCTTTCTAACCCTGCACTAATATTATTTTTTCTGTTAAAGGCTGATGAGGTTTCATAAACCAATTTACGGATAACAGGGTGTTTATGTTTCAATTATATCTGCCTGCTTATCAATTTTTTTGTAAAAAAGATAAGATTTTTTTTCCTTTCAGGCGCTGCATTGATATTATTCATGTTTTTATTAGCAGCAGAAAAGTATTCGCTGATCTTTTGCCCGGTTATCCCTGCTATGTCAAGATTGTTGTAAATTTTAATTACTCCGGAGATTTTCTTTTCACTGTTTTTTTCCTCGTGCATCAGTTTGTTGAGGTTGTCAAGATCACTTTTCCCGGCTAATTGCAATGCTTTTACCAGCAGGAAAGTTTTTTTGTTCATCAGTATATCGCCCCCTATCTTCTTTCCGAAAAACTCACTGGTTCCATATGTATCAAGAAGATCGTCCTGCAGCTGGAACGCCATGCCCAGATTTATTCCAAAACGGTATAACTCCCCGGCCTCCTTATCAGGTGAACCTCCCAGCAATGCCCCGACTTTCAGCGCTGCTGCAATGAGAACAGATGTTTTCAGCCTGATCATTTCAAGGTACTCTTCTTCAGTTGTTAAAGCCGTTTTTTCGAAATTCATGTCATACTGCTGCCCCTCACATACTTCAAGGGCGGTTGTACTGAAAATATCCAGGACAGATTTCTGCAGGCCGGCAGGCACGTCAGTAAGTAAATGGTATGCAATGACAAGCATTGCATCACCGGATAGTATGGCAACGTTTGCATTCCATTTGGAGTGTACGGTTGGCTGGTTTCTCCTTATCGGGGCATTGTCCATAATATCGTCATGCAGAAGTGTGAAATTGTGGAAAATCTCGAACGCAATAGAAGGCTTTACCGCAACGTCAATTTCATCACTGAAAAGATTGCATCCCATAAGCGAAAGTACCGGCCGCAANCTTTTACCTCCGTTTTTGAGGGCGTACTCAATTGGTTTGTAAAGCTCTGAAGGGGTTCTTCTAAAATGNGACAGATTTTCCAGCTCGCTGTTTATAATATTCTGAAGTTCAACNGTGGTATACATAATAATAGAAGTTAAATACTAAACCGAAGTTAATGCTTTTGTTTATATTTAACAAGGGGGTTATCCTCAGACCTCTCTGTTTTTGGTGATTCAGCATCGTTATACAATTCTGAAAGGTTCAATTTATTTGATATCAGTATCTCTTATTAGAATTTTGTATCAAGAATTTACAAAATTCAAACTTACAGAAGGAACCACTTCGCTTTCCCATGAATTTCACATCTTGTGAAGATGAAAAAAGAATAATGTTTTAATGTGAGATCGATGAAGTCAATTTTTTTCATCCGTCTGTTTCTATTTTAGGATAAAAAAAAATCATGTACATTTGCCCCCAAAATTATATTTACTTCTTCTGGAGATGGACTATTCGTTTATCGATTTTTTAACACTGGTAGGCTCCCTGGGGTTTTTCCTTTTCGGGATGAAGTCAATGAGTGAAGCCCTTCAAAAAGTTGCCGGCCACAAGTTAAGGTCTATTTTGTCTGCAATGACCTCTAACAGGATAAAGGGTATCTTCACCGGGTTTCTTATAACGACGCTTATACAGTCCTCCACTGCAACAACGGTAATGCTTGTAAGTTTCGTTAATGCAGGACTGATAAATCTTTTACAGGCTATTGGAGTGATAATGGGGGCTAATATCGGGACAACCGTTACTGCATGGCTTATTTCAATACTTGGCTTCAAGGTAAACATCAGTGTCATATCCCTTCCGCTTATAGGGCTCAGCTTCCCGTTTATGTTTTCAAATTCAAAGAAGCGTAAGTCTTTTGCCGAGCTGGCTATAGGTTTTGCAATGGTTTTCCTGGGGCTCGAATTTCTCAAGAACTCGGTACCCGACATTTCAGAATACCCGCAAATGCTTGAATATCTGGCCGGCTTTACCGGCGGCGGATTCGGATCTGTCCTGCTTTTTATCATGATAGGTGCGTTGATAACGTTTATAGTCCAGTCATCCAGCGCAACAATGGCACTGACTCTTGTTATGTGCAACAATGGTTGGATCTCGTTTGACCTGGCTGCCGCAATGGTTCTGGGAGAAAATATCGGGACCACTATCACGGCCAACATGGCTGCAATCGGAGCAAATATTTCAGCCAGAAGAACCGCTCTTGCACACCTGATATTTAATCTGGTAGGCGTTTTTTGGATGTTGCTTCTGTTCAGAATCTTTATAGGCCAGATAGATTCTTTTATGATAAGATCGGCAGGAGTATCACCATTTGTGTCATTTGCAGCTATCCCGATAGCCCTTTCAGTTTTCCATTCATCTTTCAATATTATCAATACCGGAATATTGATGGGATTTGCTCCCCAGATAGAGAGGATGGTTAACAGACTGATTCCTCAAAAGGAAGAAGAAGATGAGGAGTTCAGATTGGTTTATATCAACACAGGTATTCTTTCTACTTCCGAATTATCATTGTTCCAGGCTAAAAAAGAAATTGCCATATATGGCAGGAGAACAAAAAAGATGTTCGGATATACCCGAAATCTTTTCAATTCAACCAAAAGCGGAGATATTGAATATTACTACAAAAAGGTCGGAAAATATGAAGATATAAGCGACCGTATGGAGGTTGAAATAGCCACTTACCTTACCAAGATATCTTCAGGTCAGTTAAGTAAACACGGAGCATCAAGGGTGCAGACCATGCTCAAGCTTATTGACAATATTGAAAGTGTAGGTGATTCATGCTGGAATGTCGCCAGGGCCGTTTACCGCAAGAAGGACAACAAAGTTCTTTTTACAGAAAAGCAGAGGGAAAACATAAATGAGATGTTCGACCTTGTTGAGAAAGCGCTTGATATTATGCTTGATAATCTTAACGGCGAATATTCGGAAGTTACCGTGGAAAATGCTGAACAGATGGAAATAAGCATTAACCGCTTCAGGGACAAATTAAGGCAACAGCATCTTACAGATGTAAAGAACAAGGAGTACAAATACGAGTCGGGTGTTATATACAACGACATAATATCACATTGTGAGCGTATGGGAGATTATATCATAAATGTTTCAGAAAGCATAGTTGAAAAATTCGAATAGCTCCCNGTTTATTTGTTTAGCGCATCTGCACCACTTACAATTTCAATGAGTTCGTTTGTGATATGTGACTGGCGGGCTTTGTTATAGTTCAGTTTCAATTCGCGGGTAAGCTTGTCTGCATTGTCGGAAGCTTTATGCATGGCGGTCATTCTGGCACCATGTTCGGATGCCGATGAGTTAAGCAAAGCGCTGTAAAATTTTGTTTTCAGCACCAGTGGTATCAGGCTCTGTACAAGATAATCTTTTGATGGCTCCAAAATGTATTCATTATCATTGTTATTTTCAACATCCTCAGGCGGATCAATATTGATCGGCAGGAATGTCTCTGAAACCAGTCTTTGTACGGCAGCATTTTTGAATTTATTGCAAACCACCACAACCCGGTCAAATTCACGGTTTTCAAATTTTCTCATAATCGGTTCGATAAACGAAAATGTTTTATCCGGGGAAGGTTTTTCAAGCAATTCCTGGTTCACAGACTTTATATTATAGCCTTTCAGCCTCAAATAATCAGCTCCTTTTTTTCCAATGCATATTATTTCAGTATTACCCGATTTGTGTTGTTTGCTGAACTCTTTATTGATAAGCTCTATTGCCCTTTTCGCTGAATTGAGGTTAAATGAGCCACAAAGTCCCCTGTTTGAAGTTACCAGTATTATCAGCACACTGTTAACCGGTCGTTTTTCTGTAAAAGGGTTATTTGTTTGTAAAACATACCCCCCAATCCTGTCAAAGATCTCCATCAGCTCATCGCAGTAGGGCTTCATCATAATTATTGCATCCTGTACCCTGCGGAGTTTTGCTGCGGAGACCATTTTCATGGCACCGGTTATCTGTCTTGTAGAGATAACAGTGCTTATTCGTGTTCGTATTTCCTTCAGGTTTGCCATTTAGGACCCGGTTATTACTGGTTCAGTTTTTCGGAAGGAGAGATTTTTTCAGATATCTTTCCGGCAGTTTCTTCAAGTATGTATGTGATCTGTTCGTTAAAATCCCCTTTTCTTAAATTCTCAAGTACTTCAGGATTGTTTTCTTCAAGTGTTGAGAGGAAATCTTCCTCAAATTCTTTCACTTTGGACACCGGGATATTTTTCAACAATCCCTTTGTCCCGCAAAATATGAGAGCAATCTGTTTTTCAACGGATAATGGACTGTACTGTCTCTGTTTCAGTAATTCGACATTTTTTGCACCTTTATCGAGTACATTCATTGTTACAGGATCGAGTTCCGCACCGAACTTTGAAAAAGCTTCCAGTTCCCTGTATTGTGCCTGGTCTATCTTAAGGGTTCCTGCAACCTTTTTCATAGATTTAATCTGCGCTTTTCCACCGACTCTTGAAACTGATATGCCCACATTGATCGCAGGCCGGATACCTGCATTGAAAAGATCAGTATCCAGAAATATCTGGCCATCTGTAATAGAGATCACGTTTGTCGGTATATAGGCAGAAACATCTCCTGCCTGTGTTTCAACAATGGGAAGTGCAGTTAGAGATCCGTTCCCTTTTACAAGATGCTTTATTGATGCGGGCAGGTCATTCATCTGCGCTGCAATCCGGTCGGATGAAATCATTTTTGCCGCCCTTTCCAGAAGTCTGGAATGCAGATAAAAAATATCCCCGGGATATGCTTCCCTTCCCGGCGGGCGTCTCAGAAGAAGCGATACTTCACGGTATGCAACAGCCTGCTTCAGAAGATCGTCGTAAACTATGAGTGCCGGCCTGCCTGTATCCCTGAAAAACTCGCCAATGGCCGTTCCTGCAAAGGGGGCGTAAAACTGAAGAGCTGCCGGATCAGAAGCAGGAGCAGCCACTATTACAGTGTATTTCATTGCACCTTTTTCCTCAAGTATTTTGGCTATTCTGGCAACAGTCGAATTTTTCTGACCAATTGCCACATAAATACAGTAAACAGGCTCGCCCTTGTCATAGAATTCACGCTGGTTAATTATGGTGTCAATTGCAATGGCTGTTTTTCCTGTTTGCCTGTCGCCAATAATAAGCTCCCTTTGTCCGCGACCTACAGGGATCATAGAATCAATGGGTTTGAGGCCGGTATACAATGGTTCCACAACCGGCTGGCGGTATATCACCCCCGGGGCTTTTCTTTCGAACGGCATATCGTATAGCTCACCGGTAACACCACCTTTCCCGTCAATCGGTGTTCCAAGAGTGTTTATCACACGCCCCACAAGGCCTTCACCCACGCCAAGAGAGGCTATATGACCGGTTCGCTTCACCATATCCCCTTCATTTATATGCTCTCCCCCCCCCAGCAGAACAGCACCTATATTATCCTCTTCAAGGTTGAGGACTATTCCTTTTGTTCCTGATTCGAAAACGATCAACTCGTTTGACCTGACATTGTTCAGTCCGAAAATACGGGCAATTCCGTCACCAACCTGCAAAACGGTTCCAACTTCCTCGTATTCGGTTTTCCATTTGTGGCTTTGTAACTGCTTTTTTATAATGTCGGAAACTTCTCCCGGAGTTATATGGCTCATAATAATGATTTATTAAAGNTCAGTCTTTTCTGTCATTTTCTCTTTTATTCTTTTGAGTTGGGTCTTTACNCTGGCATCATAAAGAAGATCGTCCACCCTGATTGTAAATCCCCCTATAAGTGATTTATCAATAACGTTTGTTATTTCGACATCAGATTTCAAATTTTTCCTGAGAAGCTCCTCAAATCTTAATGTCATCTCACTGTCCGGAGCAAAAGTGGTTTTGAGCGTGATCTCCTTTATCCCTTTGTCATGTTTGTATAAAACTTTAAAAACCTTCAAAATTTCCGGGAAATGTTTTTCCCTTTTATTGCTGATAAGAAGTATTATTAAATTAAAGGTTTCGATGGTTATTTTATTCTCTAAAAAATTTTTCAGAATCTTGATTTTTATACTGCTTCTTATAACAGGGTCATTAAGCAGATTCATGACTTCGGGTACAGATTCCAGCAATTCCGAAACATGCATCAGATCGTCATACACAACATCTATCCTGCCTGCTTCTTTTGCAGCCATCATAAGCGCTTTGGCATAGCGTACCGGTATTTTGACTGAATGATGCATTTTGAAAAAAATTAATTAACCGTGAAGTCATTCAGGTAGTGCTCCATAAGCTTTTTCTGAGCTTTTTCATCTGTTAGCTTTTCCCTGAGTATTCTCTCTGCTATTTCGATTGAAGCAGCTGATACCTGTTCCTTCATCTGCTCTATTGCAGCTTCTTTTTCTTCCTCAATCCTCTTTCTGGCTACTTCGAGAATTTCCTGTGAGCTCGTCTTTGCTTGCTCTTTAGCCTCTTCAATTATCTGTTCCTTAGTTTCACGCCCTTTTTTTATAATGCTTTCCTTTTCAATATTGGCGCCTGAAACAATTTCCTCCGATTTTTCATGTAAATGTTCCAGTTCTACCTTTGCCTTTTCAGCCATTTTTAATCCGTCTTCAATATTCCTTTCCCTTTCATTAATGGCAAGGACAATGGGCTTCCATGCAAATTTCTTAAGTATCACGAAAACCAGTGTAAATGACACTATCATCCAGAAAAACAATCCAAAATCGGGTGTTATCAAGTCCATACGGTCATTTTTTTATTTAATGAACACAATTACTGCANTCGAAATGAGTTTAATTTTGAACAAATGATTGAAAACCGGCTTTCTTCTTAAAGGAAAAGTACAAGCAGGCACACAACAATTGCAAAAAAGGCCACACCCTCAATCAGGGCAGATGATACTATCATGTTAGATCTGACATCTCCTGCAGCCTCAGGCTGACGTGCTATTGTGCCAAGCGCCTCAACACCGATCTTGCTGATGCCGAAACTGGCTCCTATTAGGATAATGCTAGCCGCAAATGCAGCTCCGATCTTGGTAACCGCCAGGCTCCATCCTGCTTCAAGTAAAATTGTAATGATTAACATAGCTTTAATTTTTTTGGTTAATAGATTCAGTTAATTATTGGGTTAATTATAATTTAATGATCGTCAGATACTGCTGCTCCTATAAAAAGTGATGTCAGCAGGGTGAAAACATATGCCTGTATAAGTGCAACCAGGAACTCCAGAAAGGTTATAAAAATCCCGAACAGTACCGAAATTCCTGAAATCCCGAATCCAAAGTAGGGTGACCTTTCCCCGAAAATGAATATAAGTGAGAAAAATCCCATTGTAATTATGTGGCCTGCCGTAATATTTGCAAATAGCCTGATCATAAGCACAAAAGGCTTGGTGAAAATTCCCACTACTTCAATAACCTGCATAAGAGGGATCGGGAACTTTAAAAACCCCGGTATCCCTGGAGGATTGAAGATGTGTCCCCAGTATTTTTTGTTCCCACTGAAATTAACAGCTATCAGTGAAGTAAGCGCCAGACCCATGGTAACTGAAATATTCCCTGTAACATTAGCTCCCATGGGGAACAATGGTATCAGGCCGAGCATATTGTTTATCCAGATAAAAAAGAAAAGGGTCAGAATATATGGAAGAAATCTTTCATGTTTTTTTTCACCAATTGCTGGTTTGGCTATTTCATCTATCACAAATAATATAAGAGGTTCAAAAAAACTTTGAAACCCTCTTGGCACTCCCACCGGTTTTTTTCTGTACCTGTTACCAATAGTTATGAAAATGGCAAGTATAATCATAACACTGAAAAACATGGCCAAAACATTTTTGGTAATTGAAATATCAAGGGGGAGGCGTTCGTCTTTCAGGGCTTCACCCTTCTCATCTACCTTGACAATATTCCCTTTATTGGGACCTTCGGATTCAATTTTAAATCCTTTATAAGAAGAATAGCCGTGATCAAACCTGTTTGACATGAAAAAATGGAGTCCCGATTCGCTGCAATAGAGGATAATCGGTAATGGTATTGAATAATGGTCTCCCCTGAAAGAAAAAACATGCCATTCGTATGAATCGGCAATGTGATCAAAAATAAATGAGCCCGGGTCAAAATCCTTTTCAGTATTATCATTATCATAGGGAGCTGCGTTTATTTCGCATAAACCAACTGTACCTGAAAGGGCTATCAGTATTACAATTCTTATTGTTAACTTCACTGCACCAGTGATGTAGGGTTTCATAAAAAACTTTCTTACGCAAACGGGCTAATATTCAAAGTAGTTCTACGGAAGAAATTTAAAATTGTTTGGTTTTTTTTATGAAACGATGCAGGGTATAAGTGTCAAATGTTGTGAATATTATATATGCAGAGAGAAAAGAAAAAATAAATGCAGCCATGTTTTCACCAGTGTTTATCAGGTAAATGATGATAAATGCCAGGTGAAACATTATTTTCAACAACGAAGAAATAAAATAGCGGCGGTTAAAGCTGCTGCTTCCCGCTGTGGATGATGATAGAACGAATAACCTTGAAGCAATTAAAATTATTACAAAATAGAAAAAGATAATCCATAATACAGGCATGTAATATTCCTTAAGGACGGTTGAGAATATTCCTAAGCCCAATGCCAGAATGATCACGGAAAAAACTGCCAGGCTGATTGCAAATGAAGTTAAATTACGCCACATTTCGTAATTACTTTTTAAAAACCAAATATACATAGTTAATCACCCCAAAGCGGTGAGGATTCTGAAAGCTATAAAGGGTGTTTCACCCGCCTGGTTTAGATGACTATTTAGCCTCTTTCGAATCCAGTGGTTTTTTAAAGTCCTGGATCCTGTCAGAAGATTCACTTCCAGACATACTGCAACTGCCAGTAAATCGTGCTCCTGGTTCAATAGAAAGCCTGTTGGTAATAATATCGCCTTCTATAAGAGACGAAGGCTTAAGTGAAAGCAATTCAGATACTGAAATTTTGCCTTCAATTTTACCTGAGATATCAGCATTTTTGCATTTGATCTCTCCTTTGATCTTCCCTGTTTCTCCTATTACAACCTTTCCTTTGGTTGTAAGGTTCCCGTTAAGGGACCCGTCAACGCGAACATCACTGTTTGAATTCAAATCTCCGGTGATTTCTGTGCCGGGTCCGATCAGGTTGATCGCATTTGATTCGGGGTTGCTGGTTTTTGCCATAGGTTATTGTTTTTTTCAAACTGGGTTATCCCTCTTATTATTTTATATTATTGCCGTTATAAGCCCACTTCAGGTACATTGCCCCCCAGGTGAATCCTGCCCCGAATGTGGTCAGTATAATCTTGTCCCCCTTTTTAAGCTTGTGTTCCCATTCCCACAGGCAAAGAGGGAGTGTGGCGGCTGTAGTGTTCCCGTACTTCTGTATATTGATCATAACCTGCTCTTTACTGATTCCCATCCTTTTCGCTACTGCCTCAATTATTCTCATGTTTGCCTGGTGGGGGACAAGCCATGCAAGCTCTTCGGATTTAATATTGTGTTTTTTCATCATTTCCACCGATGTATCGGCCATTCTTGAAACGGCAAATTTAAACACAGATTGTCCTTCCTGGTAAATAAAATGTTCCCGTGCATCGATTGTATCATATGAAGCAGGTTTTACGGAACCCCCGGCTTTCATATGAAGGTGTTTTTCCCCGGATCCATCTGAATGGAGCATATGGTCAATTATCCCTGTTTCTTGATCTTTTGAAGGCTCTAACAAAACAGCGCCTGCTGCATCACCGAAAAGGGGGCATGTAGCGCGGTCAGTGTAATCGGTTATGGATGACATTTTTTCAGCTCCTACAACTATTACTTTTTTGCATGAGCCGCTTTCAATGAATTTGCTGGCTACTGTCAGTGCATATAAAAACCCGGAACAGGCGGCATTTATATCAAAACTGAATCCATTTTTTATACCCGCTTTATCACTTATAATATTCGCTGTTGCAGGGAACTGCATGTCAGGGGTAACTGTTGAACAGATAAGCAAATCGACCTCATTGGGTGATGTCCCTGTTTTATTAAGAAGTTTCTTAACTGCTTTGGCCCCGAGATGGGATGATCCTGTGCCGGACTCCTTAAGTATTCTGCGTTCCTTGATCCCAACCCTGGTCATTATCCACTCATCACAGGTGTCGACCATCTGACTGAGTTCTTCGTTGGTAAGTATATATTCGGGGAAATATGCATCAATCCCTGTAATGGCAGCCTTTGTCTTCATTCAAAAACTTCTTTAAATTTTTCTGTTAGTTTTGCCTCTATAAAAACTTTTGAATTGACTATCATGTTCTTTATTGCGATGGCGTTGGAAATGCCATGGCCAATAAATACAGGCTTGTTTATTCCCAGAATTGGAGTGCCGCCGT
>SL_3KL_010_SEDDRAFT_10000303_pt1 | contig 37873 bp, 32 predicted proteins | sample SodLakKL_010_SED_2_FD_10381 | JGI IMG/M metagenome (IMG submission 10381) | reverse complement strand
GACACAACAACCCTCACCGCCCTCGCGCGCTACGGTGAGGCCGTGGGCCTCGCCTTCCAGATCGTGGACGACATCCTCGACGTGACCACCGACACCGCGACTCTCGGCAAGCCCCAGGGCGCGGATGCCGATCGCGGCATGCCCACCTACCCGGCAGTGCTCGGCCTCGCGGGCGCGCGCGAACATGCCGAACACCGGCGCGACGAGGCGCTAGCGGCCCTCGATACGTGTCCGGCAGCTTGCGCGGAACTCCGCGCCCTCGCCTGCTTCATCGTCGATCGGTCCTGGTAGGCGATTCACGCGATCGCCCGGGACGCCAGCCGCAAAGCCCAACGAATCGCCATGCCGGCCCGGCGGGGAAACTGCCATAATCCGCCGCCATGACCGCCGCGCGCATCTTTCTTCCCAGCCTCGCACTGCTCGCGCTGGCCTGCATTGCACTCGCCCTCATGGTGGGTTCGGTGCCGCTCGCCCCGGCCACGGTCTGGGAGGCGCTGACCGGCCGCGGCGAAGGCGCGGCGCAACGCATCGTCCTGGACCTGCGGCTGCCGCGCGCCCTTGCGGCCTTCGTCGTCGGCGGGCTGCTGGGCCTGGCCGGCGCCCTCATGCAGGTGCTCCTGCGCAACCCGCTGGCGGATCCCTATGTGCTTGGCGTGTCGGGGGGCGCGGCGGTCGGCGCCCTGCTGTCCATGCTGCTCGGCCTGGCCAGCGGCTGGATTCCGGTCAACGCCTTCGCCGGAGCCCTCGGCTCGATGCTGCTGGTCTTTCTGGTCGCCCACGGCCGCGGCGGCTGGACCCCGACGCGCCTGCTCCTGACCGGCGTCGTCGTTGCCGCTGGCTGGGGCGCCGTGATCAGCTTTCTCCTCGCCGTCAGCCCCGACCGCGAACTGCGCGGCATGCTGTTCTGGCTGATGGGGGACCTGGCACACACGAGCGGCCCCGGCTGGACCGTACTCGCGCTGCTCGCGGGACTCGTCCTTGCGCTCGCCGTTGCTCGGCCGCTGAACCTGCTGGCCCGGGGTGACCTGCAGGCACAGGCCCTGGGCGTGGCCGTCGGCCCCCTGCGCCTCGGCATCTACTTTGCCGCCTCGCTGCTGACCGCCGCCGCCGTGACCGTGGCCGGCAGCGTCGGATTCGTGGGCCTGGTCGTGCCGCACATGATTCGGCTGATGGCAGGCGCCGACCACCGCATCCTGCTGCCTGCCGCCGTGCTACTCGGCGGCAGCCTGCTCACTGCCGCCGACGCCGTGGCGCGCATCATCATCGCGCCGCAACAGCTTCCCGTCGGCGTCATCACCGCGCTGATCGGCGTACCGGTCTTCCTGGTACTGCTGCACCGCGGCCCCAGGAGGCATCAGCGATGAGTCTGCTGGCCACCCACGGGCTGCGCGTCGACATCGGCGGCAAGCGTATCGGCGGCGACCTCGACCTGCGCATCGATCCCGGCGAGTGCTGGGCCATCCTCGGTGCCAATGGCGCCGGCAAGACGACGCTGCTGCATACCCTCGCCGGGCTGCGCGCACCGGCCACCGGCGAGATCACGCTGGACGGTCGGCCACTCGGCGCGTGGAGTCGCCGAGAGATCGCCTGTCGCCTCGGCATCCTGCTGCAGGACAGTGAAGACCCGTTTCCAGCGACCGTACTGGAGACCGCACTGATCGGGCGCCATCCGCACATCGGGCCCTGGCAGTGGGAAGGTCCCGACGACCGCGAAATCGCCCGCGCCGCGCTGCACGAAGTCGAACTCGGTGATTTCGAGCACCGCGGCGTGGACACGCTCTCCGGTGGCGAACGCCGCCGCCTGGCCCTCGCCACCCTGCGTGTGCAGGACCCACGCGTCAGCCTGCTCGACGAACCCACCAACCACCTCGATCTGCACCACCAGATCCGCCTGCTCGGACAACTCCGACAGCGCGCCCAAGAGCAATCCGGCGCGCTGCTGATGGCGCTGCACGACGTCAATCTGGCCGCGCGGTTCTGTGATCATGCGCTGCTGATCTTTGCCGACGGTGAAGTCCTGCACGGCAAGGCCGGCGATCTGCTGCGCGCCGACTACCTGACCTGCCTCTACCATCACCCGATCGAGGAAGTGGCCAGCAACGGCCACCGGGCATTCCTGCCGGCGTAACCATCACGCGCCACTCCACTCGCCTTGACCCCACGGCGAGGCTCCTATAGCTTCACGGCCCGCGTTGGTGATTCCCCGGTCAGGACATGATCGGAGAATGAAACGGGAAGCCGGTGAGAGTCCGGCGCTGCCCCCGCAACGGTAAGCGAGCGGAACGGTGATGACCGTTCCAGGTAGCGGAGTTCCGGCCACTGTGTCCGCGGACATGGGAAGGCCCCGCCACCGGGAGGGATCCCACTCGCAAGCCCGGAGACCGGCCGACGCGATACCCGGGTGGTGCGTGGGGCACCGGTCCGCGGCTCGCCGGCCACGCCGCGCGTCGTCTCCGTCTCCCTTCGCCTCACCCGCACACAACGATAATCAAGGCGCGGGTGAGCGCCGGGAGAAACACATGCAAGCCACCACCTTCCCGCGGCTGGCAATCGCCACCGCGATTTCGCTTTCGTTCGTTCACGCAAACGCCGACGACGGTGTCAACGATCTCGATGGCGAACAGCTCGCCTCACTGGATCCGGTAGTTGTCACCGCCACGCGGGCACCCCAGCTGGCCGAAAGTACACTTGCGCCAACGACCGTCATCACACGGGAGCAGATCGAACGATCGGGGACCCGCTCACTGTCCGACCTGCTCTCGGGGCGCGCAGGTGCTGATGTATCGACCAGCGGTGGCTTCGGCAAGCAGACCACGTTCTTCCAGCGTGGGTTGGCAACCGGGCAATCGCTCTACATGATCGACGGTGTGCCGATCTACGACAGCGTGGGCATCGAAGGGGCTCCCTCTCTCGAATTCATTCCCATGAGCCAGGTCGAGCGCGTCGAAATCGTTCGCGGGCCCCGCTCGACCCTGTATGGCTCCGAGGCCATGGGCGGTGTCGTCAACATCATCACGCGCGACGACACCGCAACCGGGCCCTCCGTGTCAGCCGGCGTCGGTTCCCTGACGAGCAGCGATGTGACCGCGTCATACAGCGGTGTGCACGAACGCACTCGCTACGGCATCACCGTGAACCGTTTCCGGACCAGCGGCATCGATGTCCGCGACGATGACTTCGATGATCGCGACGGCTTCGAGAATCTGTCCGGAAGCATCCGCTTCCGGCACGAGGCAACTGACGCACTATCGTTTTCGGTCCGAGGTCTGCGCAGCGAGGGCGAAACCGAGTTCGACAACTGCTTCGATGGCTTCGCCGGACCGTTCGGTGACTGCCGCACCGATTTCGTACGCGAGAATCTGAACGTCGCCGCCGATTACGACGCCACCGCCGCATGGTCCAGTCGGCTGAGCTACGGATGGAGTCGGGAGGAACGCGAGAACTTCACCGAGGGCGATGCGGTTGGTGAGTTCAATGGCGCGACCGACCGCATCAGCTGGCTGAATGACTTCCACCTGCACCGGGACTGGATCTACACCGTCGGCCTCGAACGGCGTCGTGATCGAGCAAAGGAACCCGACAACTTCACCGAGGACGGCCGGACCACGGACTCCCTGTTCGCCCAGATGCAGGGCTTCGCCGGCAACCATGATTGGGTCCTGGGTGTGCGTGGCATCGATGATGAAGTCTTTGGCAGTCAGGACACGTACAACATCGATTACGCCTACACGGTGACGCCGAATCTCCGGCTGCTGGCCGGCACCGGTACGGCCTACAAGGCACCCACGCTGTTTCAGCTTTTCTCGCCCGGTTTCGGCAACGAAGACCTCGACCCCGAAACATCTCGCTCGGTGGAAATCGGTTTCGAGGCAAGTGGTGACTTCGGCGACCTGGGCGTCCGCGCCTTCCGCAACCACGTGGATGACCTGATCGCATTTACCGACAACACCTACTTCAACATTGACGAGGCCCGCGTAACCGGCCTCGAGATTGAACTGGGGACCGAAATCGGTGAGTGGGACACAAGCATAGCCACTACCTGGCTGGACGCAATCGACAACGACACCAAGGAGCCATTGCCCAATCGCGCAAGCCAGACGGCTCGCCTGGATGTTGACCGGAATTTCCAGCAGTTCTCGTTCGGCGCCACCGTGCTCGGCCAGAGCGCGCGCAGCGCCAGTGATTTCACGGAACGGGTGGCGGGATTTGGTCTACTGAACCTGCGCGCGGCCTATCGGATCAATCGCGATTGGCGCGTGCGCGGCATCGTGGACAACGTCTTCGACCACGATTATCAGACCCGTGATGGCTTCTTCGAGCCGGGTCGAGTGGGCTTCGTGTACCTTGACTACCGGCCCGGCGGCATCTGAACCGACACGCTCGCATGGACACGGATGTCCATGAACCCTGCCGCATGTATTCCCTCAGGGTCGAGTCGCGCGCGTCGATTCAATGTGCTCGCAGAGCTGCGCCATCGCCGCCAGGATACGTGGTGTCTGGCGCTGGATCAGGTCCGGTGGAATTGAATACACGTTGTCGCCTCGTATCGCGGCGAGTTGCGACCACCTACCCCACTCATCCAACCACTCAGGTGCGCCGTCATCCGACCCACTGGCAATGATCCCGTCGGGATCTCGCACCAATACGGCCTCCACATCGATTCGCGGGGCAAGCGATCGCAGATCGCTGAATACATTCTCGCCTCCGCAGTCGCGGATCAGGGCGCTGATCAGGTGGTCGCCATTCACGGTCATCAGCGGTTCATTCCAGATCTGATAGAAGATGCTGACCCTGTCGCGCCCCTCGTACTCCGTCCGCAGGTTCGAGTAGCGCTCGCGGAACTCCTTCGCGGCCGCTTGCGCCGTCGATTGATTGCCGGACATCATCCCCATCTGCTCGAGATTGCGTGCGATATCCAGCGGTTCACGCGCCTCCATCATGTACACCGGAATTCCCAGTTCACGCAGCCTGTCCACCGACGACGACGGATTGCCACTGGCCCACCCGATTACGAGATCCGGCTCCCGGCCAACGATCCCTTCCACGTCCAGTCGCTGCGCACTACCAACGCGTGGAATCCGCCGGGCGGCCGGCGGATAGTCGCTGTGCTCGACCACGGCGACCACGCGGCCGCCGGCACCCGCCGCAAACAGATTCTCGGTCACGCTCGGGGCAAGGCTCACGATACGCTCGGCGGGTGCATCGAGAGTGACCTCGTGGCCCGTGTCATCGACGAATACACGAGGTTCGGCCAACGCCGAGCCCATTACGCTGAGCAGGGCGATCAGGACGCAGATTTGCCGGCCAGGCATGGATCAGCGGGCCTCCACGGCCGGACAGATCTTGTCGAGGACGCGCCCCAGACGCTCCCAACCCGCCTCATCGGGTGGCAGCCCGAAACGCAGGCCCTCTTGATGATCCAGAAGCCGCACCAGGATCGCCTCATGCGCCAGTTGTTCGTGGATGGCCGAGGCTTCCGGCGTGAGCACGGTTCGAAACGCGGACGTGCCCACCACGCGCTCGCTGAAATGGCGCTGCAACAGAGCAGCAAGCCGTTCACTCTCCGCGGCCAGACGCTGGCGCATGCGCACCTGCCAGGCCCCGTCCGCCAGCGCCTGGCGGGCGACCCAGCGCGCCGGCCCGCTGACTGTCCACGGCCCGAGCGCTGCTTCCAGCCGTTCAAGCACCGCTGGGTCCCCCAGGACGAAGCCAAGGCGGATGCCGGCAAGCCCGAAGAACGTGTCCATGGAGCGCAGTACGATCAGCCCGGGAAGTGGCAGAGAAGGTGCGAGGCTGTGCTCTACCAGTGCATCCATGAAGGCCTCGTCCACCACCAACCAGCCACCACGACTTGCCAGGCGGGCATGCCATTCGAGCAGGGCCTCCGGTTCGAACAGCGTGCCATCGGGATTGTTCGGATTGATGATGACCAACACGTCGAAGGCCGTGCCCGCGCCCCCGGCAAGCTGAGCCGATGACAGAGGCACGACGTCGTGCCCCGCCCGACTCCAGGCTGCACGATGTTCAGCATAACCGGGGGAAATCATCCCCACACGGGACCGCTTGCACAGCCAGGGGAGGACCGCCAGGGCCGCCTGCGAGCCCGGTACGGGCCGCAACTCATCCGTGCCGTAATACTCCCGCGCTGCCTCAAGCAGGCCGTCGTGCACATCTGGCAAGCGCTGCCAGACCGATGGTGGCGGTGTCGGCGCCGCCCAGCCATGGGGATTGACCCCGGTCGACAGATCGAGCCAATCAGCCTCCGAGAGGCCAAGATCGCGCACCATTGTGTTGAAGCTGCCATCGTGTCTTGGCACTTGCCACCACTCCATTGCCCCGCCGGCGAGCAACGCGATCACCCGCCAAGGCCGCATACCGTCGTGAATCGGGCACAACGGACAGCGAACCGCCCCGGGCATCGGGCACTGCCCGCAAGAAGAACGCAGCCTGCAGCGCCTTCTTTCATGGTACCGCCCTGTCCCCGAGAGGCGCACGCCCGTGATGCCCGCTCCTGCCGACCTCCACGCGGAAGAATCACGACCCCTGTAATGTTACGCAGTGAGCGTCATGTACAGGCCAGGCATCGGATCCGGTTTCCCGCACAAAGGTCCAGAACAGATAAGTGTGGCACACATGCCGTAGAATCCGCCGCTCAAAACCGACGCCGGAACACGAATCATGAGTGATGCGGAGAGCAACGGACACCTCCAGGGACATGCCGCCGCCGCCCTGATCACCGCGCCCGGCTCCGGCCAGGGCAAGTCCATCGTCACCGCCGCGTTGGCGCGGCTGCACCGCAACGCCGGCCGGCAGGTGCGGGTCTTCAAGCATGGTCCCGACTTCCTCGACCCGATGCTGCAGGCACGCGCCTCGGGGCACCCGGTCTACAACCTCCACCCATGGATGACGGGCGAGGCCGAATGCCGCTGGCGCCTGGCGGCCGCGGCTGCGGCTGCCGACCTCATCCTGGTCGAGGGTTCCATGGGCCTGTTCGACGGCGAACCCTCCAGCGCCGACCTGGCCGTGCTTGCCGGCATCCCCGCCCTGCCCGTGATCGATGCCTGGGGCATGGCCCAGACCTTCGGCGCCGTGGCCCTGGGCCTGGGCCACTATCGCGACGATGTGGCCGTCCATGAGGTCATCGCCAACCGCATCGGCAGCCCCCAGCACGGGGAGATGCTGGCCGAGAGCATGGCCGCAAACATGCACCTGCTGGGCGCCATCCCCCGTCACGAGGCACTGGAGATCCCGGATCGCCACCTCGGCATTGTCCAGGCGGGCGAGGTCGACAGCCTGGACGAGCAGCTTGACCGCGCCGCTGAGGTCCTGCGCGAGGCGGGGCTCGATCAACTACCGGCGGAGGTCGAGCTCAGCGCCCCGACACCCGCCGCCCCGCCGCGCCTGCTCGCCGACTGGCGCATCGGTATCGCCCATGATCACGCCTTCGCCTTCACCTACCCCGCGAATCTCGACCTGCTGCGGGACATGGGGGCCGAGTTGATCCATTTCTCGCCGCTCGCCGACGAGCCGGTGCCCGACGTCGACGCCCTGTGGCTACCCGGCGGCTATCCGGAACTGCATGGCGCGGCACTGGCGGCGGCGACCACCACGGCCACCGGCATTCGCGCGCACCACAAGGCCGGGCGACCGATCCTGGCCGAGTGCGGCGGCATGATGTACTGCCTGGATCGGCTCGTGGATGGCTCTGAACAGGCGCACGAGATGCTGGGCCTGCTGCCGGGACAGAGCCTCATGGCAGGGCGCCTGGTGGCCCTCGGCATCCAGTCTCTCGATCTCGGGGCCGGCGAGCTGCGTGGCCACACCTTCCACCACTCGCGCCTGGAAACGGAGATCGAACCACTGGCCCATACCCGGCGCCAGCGCTTTGACAGCGCCGGTGAGGCGGTCTTTCGCCACGGTTCGCTGACCGCGACCTACTTCCACACCTACTTCCCGTCGAATCCGGCTGCCGCGGCCGCCCTGCTGCGCGGAGAGTAACCCGCCGAGGGCCGCGCGGACGGCGCCGCCCTGCGTGCGACGCCGTGCTCCACCCCCGGGCATTCTGTCGGGGTCGCGTTGATGCACTGCGGTGCGCGGGACATGCCCGGCAGGTACCGGGCGGGCCGCGATCGGGTTGACGCGGCCCCGGATCGGCATCACGTAAGGCGTTCATGGTAGCGTCAGGCACACCACACAGCTGGAGTACGCTCGCGTCATGACGGACCAGGCCGCCAGCCAATCCGCGGATCGCCTGCTCGGCGTCATCCACGAAGTCGCCCGTGAACTTCAGAGTGGCCGGGAGGTTCCCCGGCCGGAGCTGGAAAGCGATCTTGAACGCGACCTCGGCCTCGACAGCCTCGCCCGCATCGAGCTGATGCTGCGCCTGGAGCGCCACTTCGGCATTCGCCTGAGCGACGAGACCGCCATCGAGGCGCGCACCCCGCGCGACCTGCTCACCGCGCTCGGCGATGCGCCGCCCGTTGATGCCGAGGCTGCGCCAGCGACCATGGACCAGCGCAGCGAAGCCGGCGCGGGGTCGGATGCGGGCCCGCCACGTGCGGCCGGCACACTGATCGAGGTCCTCGACTGGCACGCCGACCAGCGCCCGGACAAGGTCTGCGTCACCCTGCACGACGACGCCGGCCACGGCGAACGCCTCACCTATGGCGAACTGCGCCGCGGTGCGGCCCAGGTGGCCACCGGATTGCGCGAACGCGGGCTGCGCGCCGGGCAGACCGTGGCGATCATGCTGCCCAGCGGTTTCGACTACTTCTTCGCCTTTCACGGCATCCTGCGCGCGGGCGGCATACCCGTGCCGATCTATCCCCCGCTGCGCCCGGACCAGATCGAGTCCCACTGCCGCCGCCAGGCCGGTGTCCTCGGCAACGCGGGCAGCGTGTTCCTCATTGCTTCACTGGAAACCCGCGCCGTTGGCCGCCTGTTGCGCGGTCTTCTGCCCGATCTGCAGGATGTGGTCAGCGTCGACGATCTGCGTGCCGAGGGTGGGGTCACCGGCTCCGTGCCGCGGAGCAGCCGCGATATCGCCTTCCTGCAATACACCTCCGGCACCACGGGCAATCCCAAGGGCGTGGTGCTCACCCACGCCAACCTGCTGGCGAACATCCGCGCGATGGAGGAGTCGATCCAGCCGGATGCGGCGAGCGACGTGTTCGTGAGCTGGCTGCCGCTGTATCACGACATGGGGCTGATCGGTGCCTGCCTGGGCACGCTCTACTACGGCGTCCACCTCGTACTGATGTCGCCCCTGCAGTTCATCGCCCGGCCCCAGCGCTGGCTGTGGGCGATCCATCGTCACGGCGGCACGCTCTCCGCCGGGCCGAACTTCGCCTATGACCTCTGTGCGGGGCGCATTGACGACGAGGCCCTGCGGGGGCTGGACCTGTCGAGCTGGCGCCTGGCCTTCAACGGTGCCGAACCGGTCGTGCCGCGAACCCTGCGTCGGTTCGAGGAGCGCTTTCGCCCCTACGGATTTCGCCCCGAGGCAATGTCCCCGGTCTACGGTCTCGCCGAATCCTCCGTAGGGCTGGCGTTCTCCGACGTCAGCCGGCCAGCCCGCGTCGACCGTGTGCAGCGCGCGACCTTCCACAGCGAGGGGCGCGCCATCCCGGCGGGCCGCGATGAGGACGACGCACTCGAGTTCGTCGACTGCGGGCAGCCGCTCCCCGGTCACGAGATCCGGATCGTCGATGAGCAGGACCGGGAGCTGCCCGAGCGCCATCAGGGCCACCTGCAGTTCCGCGGGCCCTCATGTACCTCCGGCTACTACCGCAACGCCGAGGCCACCGCCGGCCTGTTTCACGGCGACTGGCTCGACTCGGGAGATTACGCCTATCTGGTGGACGGCGCCGTCTACCCCTGCGGTCGGTCCAAGGACATGATCATCCGGGCCGGGCGCAACATTTACCCGTACGATCTCGAACAGGCAATCAGCCAGATCGAGGGCATCCGCAAGAACTGCGTGGCGGTGTTCTCCAGCCCCGAACCGGAAACGTCCCTGGAGCGCCTCGTGGTCATGGCGGAGACGCGTGAAACCGATGGCGATGTGCGCGAACGCCTGCGCGACCGCATCCGCGATACCACGCTGGAACTACTGGAGATTCCGCCCGACGACGTGGCCCTCGTACCGCCCCAGACCGTGCCCAAGACCTCCAGCGGCAAGATCCGACGCCCGGGCGCGCGCGCGATCTACGAGCAGGGAGTGGCCTCCGCCCGGGGCGGGGCGATGGCCCTGCAGGTCGTGCGTCTGGTGTTGAGCGGTACCGGCCCGGCGCTGGCACGCGGCCTGCGCCATGTGCGCAACGGCCTGTTCACCGGCTGGAGCTGGCTGGTGAGCACTGTACTGCTGGTACCGGCGCTGCTCGTGCTCGCCGTCCTGCCCGGAGCACGGGCACGCGCCGGACTGGCACGCTGGACCACGCGGGCGGCCTTTGCCGGCGCGGGCATCCCGTTGCGTGTGCAGGGCCGCGACAATCTCCCGCAAGGGCCCTGCATCTACGTCGCCAATCACGCCAGCTACATCGACTCGCCCGCATTGCGCGCCGTACTGCCCGGCCCGTTCGTGTTCGTCGGCAAGCGCGAGTTGCACACCCACCCGGTCAGCAGGCTCATGGTCAAGCGCCTCGGGGGCGAGTACGTCGAGCGCGCGGATCACCGCCAGGGCCTCGCGGATCTCGAGCGCACCGAGAAGCGTGCGCGTGGCGGCGAATCGGTGCTGTTCTTCGCGGAAGGCACCTTTACCAGCGCCGAAGGGCTGCGCCCCTTCCGCATCGGTGCATTCATGGTGGCCGTGCGCGCCGGCCTGCCGGTCGTTCCCATCGCCCTCCGCGGCACCCGGTCGATCCTGCGCGGGCACTCCTACCGGCCGCTGCCGGGGCGCATCGACATCGATATCGGTCCGCCCATCCACCCGACCGGCGACGACTGGGATGCGGCACTGCGCCTGCGTGACGAGACGCGCGCCTTCATCCTGGAACATTGTGGCGAAACCGATCTGGAGAGTACGCGCACGGGCATTCTCGGCGATGCCGAGGGTGGTGCGGGCCTGTAACTGCGAGGAGAAAAATGCCTCAACCGATGAAGTGGAAGAACGGCACCGTCATCAGATAGATCAGTCCGAGGCACACCGCGCCGTAGAGCAGGAAGCGCCCCGGATCGCGGCGGAATGCGGTTGTCAGGGTATCGACCTCGCCGGCATTGCGCCTGCGTTCGTATTCCGCGCGCATGCGCTCGCGCCGTTCGGCCTGGTACTCGGCGAGCGCTTGCCGGGCCGTGTCCACCGGCGCACCATCGGGCAGCCAGATACCACCCATCGAGATGAACCAGCGGCTGGGCGGCGTCTCGTAGAACTCGATATGGCGGCTGCGCAGCAGTTCGCGGACCTCGTCCGCCTCGTCATCCGGCACGCCACGCAGGTTCATCAACAGTGTCGGCATTGCTTCCGCATCCGGGGCGACACGGCTCCAGTGGCCGCATGACTCGCATCGATCCGGCGTTAGTATAACAACAGGCGTCAAGAGCCCAGCCAGCCCGGGCCACGGCCATCGTGTTGTGCAGTGGGCGACCCATGCCGCACCAGGACCAGCAGGCTCGGGAGCCGGCTAGAAGATAGCTGTTGGCGCAATGGCCCAGCAAGTAATAAACGCCATCGCTGTCGTCCATACCCATGTGGCGTCACCCGAATCCGGAGGGAGCTGCCCTGAGCCGGCGCTACGCAAGATGCGGGTGATTCGCGTGCGGATCCGCCTGCGGCCACCGTTCAGGAATTGTAGCGATTAGCTTGGCAGGGCTCCGCTGCGCACAACCTGATCGAGTTCATCCGCGGATCCTGCGCCGGTCCGGATCATGGAACGGCTTCAGTGAAACCCGGATCGGGTACTCCTGCCCGGCCACTTCAATCGTGAACGCTCCGGTTTCCAGATACTCGCGCCCGACACCTTCGCTGTTCTCGATCCATGCCAGTCCGACTGCGGCGCCGACACTGTGCCCATAGCGTCCGGAGGTGGTACGTCCGACAATTACGCCATCACGCCGAATCGGTTCGTCATGGTGGATGACCGGATGCCGGTCATCGAGCTTCAAGGCAACCAACCTGCGCGTCCGGGGTTTCGCACGAATGGCATCAATCGCCTTGCGTCCGATGTACTCCTTGTCACGCGCAACGGCAAAGCCCAGACCGGCGCTGATCGGATCATCCTCGTCCGTGATGTCATGCCCCCAGTGCCGGTAGGCTGATTCGGTGCGCATGGAATGCAACGTGTGGAACCCGGCCAATGTCGGGGGATGCTCGGCAGACATCAGCGTGTCGAAGGCATTGACCGCGAACTCGGTCGGGACATAGAGCTCCCAGCCCAACTCGCCCACATAGGTGATTCGTGCCGCCTGCACCCTCGCATAGCCCAGCTCGAGTTCGACCCGATGACCGAACGGACAGGCATCATCACCGAGACCGCGACCACTCAAGCCTTCCAGGAGCTCACGGGAGCGCGGCCCCATCACGCCCAGTACGGCCCATCCGGAGGTGACATCCGTCACCGTGATGTGCCAGTCCGGATCGAAATTCCGGTTCAGCCATGCCTGATCACGCCGCTGGCTGGTAGCCGGGCAGACCATCATGAACTCGTCCTCGGCGATACGCGTGACCGTTACATCCCCCTCGATTCCACCACGTTCATTCAACAACGGCGTATAGACGACGCGGCCGCAGGGGACATCCATGTGATTGGCACAGACGTACTCAAGGCCCTTCAACGAATCCCGGCCCTGTATCAGAAGCTTGGCGAACGATGTCTGATCGAACAGCGCCACATCATTGCGCGCCGCGAGATGCTCGCGTGCATTGCGTTCGAACCAGGAGGGGCGGTCGAAGCTGTAGTCATATACCGGTGTCGAGCCAGGATCGCCATAGAAGTCCGGCCGTTCCCACCCCCCGGCTTCGCCGAAAGCGGCGCCGTGTGATGCCAGCCGGTCGTGCAGAGGCGATCGGCGCACGCCGCGCGCAGTGTCGTACTGCCTGTACGGCCAGTGCATGCCGTACAGCAGCCCGAGACCCTCAACGGTGCGGTCGTGGAGATAATTCCGGTTGTTCTGGAAGGGCAGCATCCTGCGGACATCGACATCCCAGAGATCCATTGGCGGATGCCCTTTGGTAATCCACTCCGCGAGCATGTGCCCAGCCCCGCCAGCCGACTGAATACCCACGGAGTTGAACCCGCAGGCCACGAACAGCCCCGGCAGCTCGGGAGTTTCACCCAGCAGATAGCGATCGTCCGGCGTGAAACTCTCCGGTCCGTTGAAGAACAATTGAATGCCAGCCTCGGCGACCGCCGGCACCCGGTTCATCGCATACTCGAGCTGCGGTTGTACATGATCCCAGTCCGCCGGCAACTGCTCGAACGAAAAGTCATCGGGAATTCCGTCCATGCCCCAGGGCTTGGCTACCGGCTCGAACATGCCGATCAACAGCTTCCCGGCATCCTCCTTGAAGTACAGCGAGTGATCCGGATCGCGCAGGACCGGAAGATCGTTCGTGAGGTCGGGAATGGCCTCGGTAACGATGTAGAAGTGCTCCGCCGCATGCAGCGGAATATCAACGCCCGCCATCCGGCCGATATCGCGCCCCCACATGCCACCGCAATTGACGACATACTCGGCTTCCACGAAGCCCTGATCCGTGGTTACGCCACTCACCCGCCCGTTCTTCGACGCGATATCAAGAACCCGCACCCCTTCCTTGATCGTCGCACCGATCTGCCGCGCGCCCCGTGCCAGCGCCTGGGTTACATCCGCCGGGTTGATCTGACCATCGCTCGGAATCCACAGCGCTCCGAGAACTCCCTGAAGATCAGCGAGCGGCCAACGTGCCTGCACCGCGTCCATATCGACGAGTTCACTCTCAAGGCCGAAACACTTTGCCGTCGAATGTGCCCGCCGGATCTCCTCCAGGCGGCCTTCCGAACTCGCAAGCATGATGGAACCGCGACGCAGGTAGCCAGTAGCCTGCCCCGTCTCCGCCTCCAACCCGTCGTACAGTTCGGCACTGTACTGCGCGAGGCGCGTCATGTTGTGGGTTGCTCGCAACTGCCCAACGAGGCCCGCCGCGTGCCAGGTCGTCCCCGACGTGAGCTGACTCTTCTCGACAAGTAGCACATCGGTCCAGCCTGCATGCGCCAGGTGATATGCAATCGAGCAACCGACTACCCCTCCACCGACAATGACTACCTGAGCCCGAGATGGAATCAACGTATGTCTCCAGTTTCACTCTCCCCGTCCCAAGCGGGCGCTTCGCCCCTCGGACTGGGTGCATAGTGGCGCACTAGCGAATGAAGTTCTGCACGAAATCGGCGCCGAGTCCGACCTTCTCGAAGTGTTCCCGGCAAAGTTGGATCAGACCGATGTTGTCCTCGATATGGGTCACGTTGTCGTCATCGTCCATGTACAGAACGGCCCCACCAATGTAGAAGAACGTGATCATCTCGTCGTCATCGTCCACGGTGAGCGTGTGCACCTCACCAGGCGGCTCGAACACATACGATCCGGCTGTGGCCTCCCATGAATGTTCGAGGTATCGCCACTTGCCTTTGATCACGTAACCGTGAACCGGGCTCGGATGCCGGTGGCGCGTCAGCACACCCCCACGACGCACACGCAGTAGTTCGCAATGGGAGCCCGTTGTCATGTCGAACGACAGCGGGCGAAACCAGACGTTCGGTTCCAGTTCGATCCACAACCGTTCATCCTCTGTCCCGTAAGCGACAATCTCAGGCTTCATGCCAAGATTGGCGTAAATCGGCTCGTCAAATCCGACAAACTCGTTGGGTGTGATATTCTGATCACTCATTTCACTCTCTCCACAGTTTCCGTCACAGGTCGATCAAAATGCTCACGAGCGGCCGTTCCCGGACCGCAGGTCCGTATCCTCCGAAGACTCCACCATCTGTTTGAATTCTCCCCGATGTATAACCAAAGGATCCTGCTTCCGGCGGAGCCCCGTGTTCCGGACAGAGCCGACAATTATGCGATGATCTCCACCGTCGTACGCCCGCCACAGCTCGCACTCGAAATACGACACTGCATCATCGAGTATCGGACAGCGATTCTGGCCCGCTGTCCACCTTATGCCGGTGAACTTGTCTTCGCGCCAACGCGCAAACCAGTACGCAAGATCACCGTGCTCGGCGCCGAGCACGCTGATGCTGAACTGTCCCGCGCTGCGGATCACATCAAGACTCGGTGAATCGTTCTTGAGACTGAACAGGACCAGCGGCGGATCGAGGCTGACTGCGCTGAACGAGCTCACAGTGCAACCGACAGGCTGGTCCTCATCCGTCATGGAACAGACAATCGTGACGCCAGTCGGATAGTGCGCCAAGATTTCCTTCAGTCCCAGCGGATCCGTATCTGGTTGTGTCGGTTTCACGACCTTCTCCTTTATGGCAGACAGGCAACGCATCAATCACTTTGCGCCGTCATTCAGTTCGGCCGACAGTTTGTCGATGATTTCTCGCTTGCCCGCACTGTCGAGCTTCCCGAGTTCGCTGTGCAGAACGCCTTCATCGACCCGCTGATTCCACCAGTCCACCGCTTCCGATCCGAGCAGCGCCCAGCGTCCGACAAGCTGCCGTGTGATCTCGTTGCTGGGTCCCATCAGCCATCCGGCCTTGGAGTCACGCAGGATTCTTTCAATCTCCAGATGGCGCCCATATCCAGCGCCCCCGAACAACTGAAGCATCTTGTCCGAGACTTCACTGGCGTGGCGCGCGGCAATCTCCTTCGCCTTGAAGCACCAAACGGCGTAGTCCGTCCTGGGCATGGCCTCCGGGTCCCGCTCGTGCAGCGTCCAGTCGCCGTTTTCCGTGACGCGATCGAGTTGCTCCGCCATGGCGAACGTGTAGAGTCGGGATGCCTGTACGTCAATCAACGCCCGACCATAGGTATCGTGCGTTGTCGGATAGTCGGCAATACTCCTCGCGTACTGCACGTGCTTGCGCTTCGTGGTATAGCTCTTCGCCAGGTCCATCGACGCCAACGCAATCCCGTTGTACATCGCGCCGAACAGAATCATCGCCAGCGGGTCCACCGCTTCGTCGTTCGATGCCGCACCATCTCCGGGCGGGCCCACCATTCGGTCCATCGGCACAACAGCATCGATCTTGACCGGGCCAGACTGGTTTCCATGCATGCCCAGCGCGTCCCACATCCCGGGACTACCCTGGATTTCATCGCCGTACAACAGGAACACCGACAAATCGGAGTAGTCCCCCTGGAAATCCGGGCTGGTCGTCTGCGTGACCATCCATCTGGCGTAGCCACTCGAGGACGTAAAGGCACTCTTCTTGACCACATGCCACTTGTCGTCACCGACACGGGTCACATTCGAGATTTTCGGATACCAGAAGTGCCCACCGGTCTCGGGATCGGTGTACGATGCCGAGCCGACAAAGACATCCCGATCGATGCGGCGCAGAACGCTCTGGATTTCCTCGTTTCCGCCGGCGCGAAACAGGAGCGCGGCCACTGATACCATGTGCATGGCATACACCACGGCCGTTGACGGACAGCCGTAACGCGCCAGGGTTTCCGCCACCATCGCAATGCCGACGTGGTTCTCGGCACGACCGCCGTATTTCTTCGGAATGATTGCCCCGAGCAGGCCGAGTTCCGCCAACGCTTCCAGGCTTGGCCACGGGTATTCGCATGTGCGGTCGGACTGGATTGCCTGCGGCCGGATCACATCGTGACACGCCTTGATCAACCGCTCCTGCAGGGCAAGCTGCTCATCCGTCAGATACCACTGCGGATCGAAGTCATACCCCAATCCGAAGAACTCGTCCTCACCCCAGGTCTTGGCCATGCCCATTGATTTGACTCCCGCCATAGATTGTGACGGGACCTAACATGCCAAGTCCGAGAAGGAGGTACTCTTGTCGGGTTGCGCAAAGTCTCGCGATTTTGCGAATAATGCGGAGTGGGCTTGCGCGGTAGCTATCAGCTGGCTATCTGGGCACGCCACTTGCGCGGCGACATGCCGATTGATCGACGAAATACATGGCCGAAATGGCTCTGACTCTGGTAACCGACTTCGAATGCGACTTCCGTAATACTGAGCCTCGTGTTCCGCAACAGTTGTTTCGCTCGCTCCACTCGTTTCTGGATGAGCCACTGATGCGGCGGAAGCCCCATGCTGCGCTTGAACATGTGAGCAAAGTGGAAGCGACTCACGTTAGTCACTTCGGCCATTTCGGCGAGCGTGACTTCGCGGTCCATGTGGGCTTCAACGAACTCTTCGACTCTTCGCAACTGGGCGGACGTCAGCCCGATGCCAGGAAATCGGGTGGAAGACGAGGTGGTGCAGTAGTTGCGCAGTACATGCATGTACAGCAGATTGGTTACCGATTCGACCCAGAGATCGCTAGCTATACCCGGGGACCGGATTTCCTCGAGCAGCTGCCCCGCAAGGCGTTGCAGATCTGGATCGGAGAACGCGAACCGCTCGACCAGTTCAGTATTGGCGAGATCTGCCGCTTCCCCCATCCTGCGGAGGAAGTCGGGGCACAAGTAAAGATGTATCTCCTCGGTCGGCTTGTCCCAGCGCCAGGAATTCACCTGTCCCGCGGACATGATTAGGCTAGTGCCGGGGGAAAACCGTGCGGTATTCCGCTCGTCGCCGAGATTCCGTTCGACTTCCGTCGCACCGTCAAATGTGATCGACATATAGTGGCGGCTTATCGGTGGGGCTGTGAACCGCTCGGGTCGACTCGGGAAGCGATACTGGCCGATTGCCAGGGCGGCACAGTTGAAGTAGCCGTGCAGTACAGGCTCCCCACCGAGGTACCTGACCCACTCACCGGCTTCGACCGTCTCCTGGAAACAGGACTCGTTCAACATGGCGCGACACCCCCGGATCGCGGCCATACCGCGACCATAATAGAACAATATCAACCCACATTCTTTGATAAAAGTCAAATTTCTCCTCCCGAATTTTAGTATGATAACTTTCTCGCGGGGCGCCACATAACTCGGATCCACAAGGATTTCGCTAAAATGACCGAGCCGAAACGGATTTTGCGCAGCAACAACAGCAGTGTGTACGCCACACAAGAGGACGCGACGGCTGCCGGGGGGTTCGATGCCTCTCTCGGCGCCCAGATCCGTGAATTGCGGTTGGCGCGCGACCTGACTCTCACCGAGGTTGCAACCAGTGCCGGACGCTCCGCTGGATATCTCAGTCAGGTTGAACGCAATCTGACGGCGCCAACCATCAAGTCCCTGCACAGCATCGCCCATGCACTGGGCGTGAATATCAGTTGGTTCTTCAACGAAGACAAGCCGAACGATCATCGTGAAAGGCCGTTCATCGTACGCGCCGACGCGCGGCGGACCCTCCGATTCGGATCAGGAATCATCGATGAATTGCTCAGCCCACATCTGCGCGGCCGGCTCGAATTGCTCTACAGCCGTTTCGAACCAGGCGCGAGCAGCGGTGAGGATATGTATCGGCATCGTGGCGAAGAAGCAGGCATTGTGGTGGAGGGAAACCTGGAATTGTGGATCGGCGATGACCACTTTTTGCTGCAGAAAGGCGACAGCTTCAGCTTTCCCAGCACCACACCTCACCGCTATCGGAACCCCGGAGACACGGAAGCACTGGTAATCTGGGCTATCACGCCTCCGACATATTGAGCCCCCAATCTGTGCCACAACTTTGCGACATTTGTAGCAACGTCACGAGAGACACCCTCCAATCTCGCAGCCATCCTTTGCACGGCATGCTGCCAATACTGCAACCCGTCGGTACATGACAGCACGAGTCAACCGGGCATTCGATCCATTAGCTGTGTATCGGACCCGACTTCGCAGGGGAGAGAGAACAATGATTACGAGAAAATGGGGTGCCGGAAAGAGCCTATCCGCACTGATTCTTGCCGGTGCGATGTGCGCGCCCGCGGCAGTTCTTGGAGGCAACGATATTCCAGAGTCTGATGAGTCCATCCGACTTGCCCTGAACGAATGGACGGGTCAGCACATCACAACCCGAATTGCCGGCGAGACGCTGCGCGAAATGGGCTACAACGTCGAGTATGTGACGGCCGGGTACGTGCCGCAGCTGGACGGGATCGCGCGCGGCAACATCACCGCGACGCTGGAACTTTGGGAACAGACCATCGGCCCAAGCTACACACAGGCCCTTGCATCGGGTGACGTCGTGCCAATGGGTGATACCGGCATCGTAACGCGCGAAGGATTCGTGTATCCCGGCTACATGACGGAAATCTGCCCCGGCCTTCCCGACTACAAGGCACTGAATGACTGCACCCAGGCGCTGGCCACATCGGACACTTTTCCCAAAGGCAGAATCATCGACTACCCGATCGAGTGGGATCCAGATACCAGCCAGCGCGTCGAAGCACTAGGCCTGGATCTTGTTGCGCAGCCGTCGGGCTCCGTCGGAGCTGCAGTGGCGGAAATGCGCTCGGCAATTGCCCGAGAACGCCCGATTCTGGTGGCGTTCTGGCAGCCGCACTGGCTCTTTTCCCAGTACGATCTGCAATGGGTCGATCTGCCAGAGAGCGCTCCGGAGTGCTACGAGGATCCCTCCTGGGGGATCAACCCGAACATGACGCATGATTGCGGCTGGCCGACGGGATGGGTCCGCAAGGTGGCCTGGTCCGGCATGGAGGACAAGTGGCCTGCAGCGCACCGCTTCCTGCAGGCCTATCAAATCGATAACGCCGTTCAGGAAAAGCTGATGTTCGCGATCGACGTCGAGGACGCTTCGCTGGAAGAGGCTGTTGCGGACTGGATGAGCCGCAACGAGGATACCTGGCGGACCTGGATATCCACCGCGCTTGGTGAATGAACGCGAGGGGCGGCCGGTTCCGGCCGCCCCGATTGATCCGATCGATCCCGGGATTGACCTGATCCCACAGCAACACGTCGTACTCGTCCGGAACCGATGCGCAGACTCGTCTCCGGTTCACTGACCGGGTGACGAGCATTGCGGTTCTCACCCGCATTGATGGGATGCGTGAATGAACAACAAGACACAGGCCACGGCACCGCACGCGCGGGATCGGGCAAGCACCAGATCGGTCGTGCTCTCTTGCGAGCATCTGTGGAAGATCTATGGCCCTCATCCCGAGCGGTTCATGGCCGGCGGTGGAAAGACGGTAACCGCCTCCTGTGACGAAGTGGTGGCAAGCGGTGATCACATCCCCGCGGTCGCCGACATCTCCTTTCAGGTGCATCGTGGCGAGATCTTCGTGATCATGGGACTGTCCGGATCGGGCAAGTCGACCGCCATCCGTTGCCTGGCCCGGCTCGTCGAGCCGACCAGCGGCTCCATTACCCTCGAACACAAGGACTTCCTGAGCGCCTCGTCCCGGGAGCTCATCGAGATACGTCGACACAAGATCGGCATGGTTTTCCAGCATTTCGGACTCATTCCGAACCTCAGTGTGCTCGAGAACGTCGCTTTTCCCCTCAAGTTACAGGGCGTGAGAGCACACGAGCGCGAGGAACGGGCCACGGCCATGATCGAACTGGTCGGACTGACCGGACGCGAAAGCAACTATCCGCGCGAACTCTCGGGTGGCCAGCAGCAGCGGGTCGGGATCGCACGCAGTCTCTGCGTCGATCCCGATCTGTGGTTGCTGGACGAACCATTCAGTGCGCTTGATCCCCTGATCCGCCGGCAGCTTCAGGACGAATTCCTGCGCATTCAACAGCGCCTCAGCAAGACCATCGTGTTCATCACCCACGATTTCATGGAAGCCATCAAGATCGCCGACCGGATCGCCATCATGCGCAACGGTGCAATTGTGCAGATCGGTACACCACTGGAGATCATCACGGCGCCGGCCGACGACTATGTCGCCCAGTTCTCGGGAGACGTGCCGCATTGCCGGGTCATCACGGCAGCCAACCTCATGCACGCACTCAGCGACCAGAATGACTCGGCGAATGCCGACCGACTCCCACAGGTCGATCCCGACAACACGCTGGAAGAGATACTGCCGCATTTCGCAACCGGCACCTCGCAAGTCGCTGTGGTCAACGGTACGGGGGCCATACTGGGCACGATCTCGATCGACCGGGCGCTCCAGTCCATGCAGGGCATCGGCCGATGAGTGAGTGGCATGTCGACGCGTTCAAGGACGATGACGCCACAAGGCAAAGCACACAGGACAAGGCCCGCGAGCCCTCGTGGCACCGTGTCCTGAAACAACTCGATCCGCGCATGATCCAGTGGCTGATTCTGGTCGTGGCCGCCATTGTCTGCTTTGTACTTGCCGACCGATTCCCGGCCATCCAGAATTATCCGGTAGCGTTGACACTCCCCATCCAGGCCTGGCTGAACGCTGCGATGGAGGTTTTCGTCGACGCGGTAGGCCCGGCATTCCTGCTGTTGTCCTGGCTGCTCGAACAAGCGATGAACGGCATCCAGGCAATGCTGCTCACCAGCCCCTGGGTACTTACGATTGCCGCCCTGAGCATGCTCGCCTACTTCGCCGGCAACATCCGGGTGGCCATTCTCACCGCAGCGGCACTCCTGTACATGGCGCTGATCGGATACTGGGACGAGAGCATGCGAACGCTGGCGCTCGTCCTGATGTCCGTCCCCCTGGCAGTACTGTTCGGCTTCCTGCTCGGCAGCCTTGCTTTCCTGTCTCCCCGGGCTGAGCAGGTCATTCAGCCCCTGCTGAACTTCATGCAGACTGTTCCGGCGTTCGCCTACCTCATTCCGGCACTCATCCTGCTCGGGTTCGGCCCCGTCGTCGGGTTGTTCGTGGCCATCATTTACGCCAGTCCGCCGTTCGCCCGCAATCTTCTGCTGGGCCTCAAGCGTGTACCGAGCGAAACGGTCGAAGCCGGCATCACCAGCGGCGCTACGCCGGCGCAACTCTTCTGGCAGGTACGCCTGAGAAGCGCGACCAGCACGCTGCTCATCGGCCTTAACCAGACCACCATGGCCGCCCTGAACATGGTCATCATCGCATCCATGATCGGCAGCTCGGCGGATATCGGCTGGGAAGTCCTGAGTACCATGCGCAAGGCCCAATTCGGAGAAAGCATGCTGGCCGGCCTGGTCATCGTCCTCATGGCCATCACGATGGACAGGATCACCCGGGCCTTCGCCCACAAAATGGGCCTTCCGAAATCGGTACGTGCACTTGGCCCGCTGCATCGCCGCATAGCGGGCCCGGCGGTGACATTCGTTGCCGTGATCGTCGCAATCGCCCTGACCGCCTACCTTTGGCCCGCACTCCATCGCATACCCGAGCAGTGGATCGTCAACGCCGCAGCACCCCTCAATGCCGGCCTGAACAACCTGATCACGACCTTCTCTGACCAGATCGAACAACTGAAGCGACTCATCGCATTCTATTTCATGATGCCGCTCCGCCTCGGTCTCAGCCAGGCAATATCTCCCTTTACCTGGGGCATCGAGTTCACGCCGACCCTGCGGATGCTCTACGCTGGCGGGGCGACGGCACTTGCCGCCTTCCTGTTCATCACCGGGCGCTGGCCGCTGGCCATTGTCGCCATTTGTGCATGCACGGTGGCGTACTTCGGCTTCAGCCAGATTCCGTGGTTGGTGATCGTCGGCCTGGTCGCACTGCTCGCCTGGCAGACCGGAGGCTGGGGCAGCCTGCTCATGTCCCTTGCGGGCATGGGCTTCATTCTCGCCAGTGGGCTCTGGCCGAAGGCCGTGCTGTCGATCTATCTCTGCACCGCAGCGGTGCTGATTGCATTCAGCGTGGGTGTCACGATCGGCATAATCGCCGCACGCTCCAATGCTGTCTCCACCGTGATCCGCCCGATCAATGATGCACTACAAACCATGCCCCTGTTCGTGTTCCTGATACCGGTGATCATGGTTTTCGGCATCGGCGAGTTCGCCGCCCTCGTCGCAATCTTCCTCTACGCCGTCGTGCCCGCAATCCGCTACACGGAGCACGGCCTGCGCAACCTGCCGGCCAGCCCCGTGGAAGCCGCCGTGGCCATGGGCTGCACGCCCTTCCAGAAGCTGATCAACGTCGAGCTGCCACTCGCACTGCCGGAAATCATGCTCGGCCTGAACCAGACCATAATGTTCTCCCTGGCCATGCTCGTGATTGCCGCACTGGTCGGCACGAGTGATCTTGGCCAGGTCATCTACACTGCGCTGAGTTCGGCCAACTTCGGCGCCGGCATGGCCGCAGGCATCAGCATGGCCTTAATTGCTCTCATAGCCGACCGCATCATTCAGTGCTGGTCGGAAAACCGCAAAAAGGCACTGGGTCTGTAATCCCCCGTTGCGGAGGAGCCGCCGGGGTCAACTCATCAACTGCAATCAGCCATTCATGGACGAGGATGGCTTCGTGCCTTTGCGATGCGTCCGCATCACCTCGGCCTGGCTGTCATGCCTGCGCGTACTCAGCGTCCATGCGCCCTCGCCAAGCAGCCACGGGATCCTCTTCGGCCAGGGGTTCGAGGTCTGAGCCGTGGCGCGCCCAGAGGAACGCGGCGTAGATCAGGAGATCCGGTACGCGCGGCCGCTCACCGGCAATGAACGGCTGCGCCTCGACGGTTGCACGCAGGGGCGCGATGGCCTCGCGAAAGCGCGGCAGGCGTTCGGGGATCTCCGCCTCCAGTTCCTCCAGGGTCTTGCCGAAGCGGGCCTGACGCGTCTCGCGGAAGTAGCCCTGATCCGCCGGGCCGAGCCGTGACCAGATGCCGCGCATGATCATCGGCCCGAGCTGGGCGTGCACGACCCGCTCGGTCCAGTGGCGAATGAATTCGGCCTCGGCGCGGGCGACGGCATCGCCGAACAGGGACTCGCCCTCGGGGTAGGTATCCTCGAGGTACTGCAGGATCGCCCAGGAATCGGGCACGACGCGCTCACCGTCGACCAGTACCGGGACGCGATCCGTGTTGGCGAAGGCGAGCACCTCACGCTCCGAGAAGCGCCAGGGCACCGACTCGAAGTCGAGCCCCTTGAGGTGGAGGGCCAGGCGGATGCGCCAGCAGTTCTGACTGAAATGGCGGTCGGGATCGGCACCGACCAGTTCGTAGAGCTTGCGCATGGTTAGCCCCCCTCGCCCGCTTTCGGCTCACCTGCAAGAAAGTATCCGGGCCTGCCCTTGATCGGTCAACGCGCAACAGGCCCGCAAACGCCGGATAATCTCCCGCAGAGGCGCGGAGCACGCGGAGATTGGCAACATGATCCTTGCTTTCTCTGCGAGCTCCGCGCCTCCGCGAGATAGTCCATCCCGCCTTCCAGAATCACTCGCCAGCCAGCCGATTCGCACACGTGCCCGATTGGAGCCCGGGCCATCAGAGCGGGAAAACCACCAGTGCCGGCTGTTATAGTGCGCAACCTCAGTATTCATCAGCCGGATCCCGTGGGGGTCCATGAGGAGATGACGCATGTCCACGACGGAAGTCGTAATCTGTAGCCCGGTACGCACGGCCATCGGCACGTACGGCGGCACCCTTAAGAACACGCCGGCTTCCGAGCTGGGGGCCGTGGCCATTCGCGAGAGCCTGCACCGTGCCGGCGCGGCGCCGGAGCACGTCGATGGTGTCGTGATGGGGCAAGTGATCCAGGCGGGTGCCGGCATGAATGCCTCCCGTCAGGCCGCGCTCGGCGCGGACCTGCCGGTGCACGTGCCGGCAATGACGCTGAACCGGGTCTGCGGTTCCGGCGCCCAGGCCGTAGCCACGGCCGCCCAGGAGATCCTGGCCGGTGGCGGCAAGTGCATGGTTGCGGGCGGCATGGAGAACATGGACCGGGCGCCCTACCTCGACCGCGACGGCCGCTGGGGTCATCGCATGGGCCCCGCGCAGATCCTCGACAGCATGCTCACCGACGGCCTCAACGATGCCTTCTCCGGCCAGCATTCGGGATGGCATGCCGAGGACCTGGTCGGCCGCTTCGGCCTCGATCGCGAGATGCAGGATGCGTGGGCGGCACGCTCGCAGCAGCGCTTCTCGGCCGCCCAGGCGGAAGGTCGATTCGATGACGAGATCGCGGCGGTCGAAGTGCCGGGACGCAAGGAAACCATCACCTTCACCCGCGATGAGCACAATCGTGCCGACACCACGGCCGCGGGACTGGCGAAGCTGCGCCCGGCCTTCCGCAAGGAAGGCACCATCACCGCCGGCAACGCGCCAGGACTCAACACCGGGGCGGCGGCGATGGTGGTCGCCGACCGCGCGCATGCCGAGCACACGGGCCTGAGGCCAATGGCCCGCCTGGTCGCACATGCGGTGACAGGCGTTGAACCCGACTACTTCGGCATCGCCCCGGTCAGCGCCGTGAACAGGGCGCTCGAACGTGCCGGCTGGCAGCTCGGCGATGTCGAGCGCGTCGAGATCAACGAGGCGTTCGCGGCCGTCGCGCTGGCTTGCCACCGCGAGCTCGGTCTGCCCGCGGACATCGTCAACCCCGAGGGCGGCGCCATCGCCCACGGCCATCCGATCGGCGCCACCGGCGCGATACTGACCACGCGGCTGCTGCACTCCATGGCCCGTGACGGAATCCACCGCGGCATCGTGACGCTGTGCATCGGCGGTGGCCAGGGCATTGCTCTGGCCCTCGAACGGCTGGACTGATGGCCCGGGATTGATCCGGCGGGATTGATTCGGCGGACCCGCTGCCGCGCTACAGGTTCACGCCCGCGTCGTCGATCTCCGGCAGCGGTGCATCCCTGCCCGCGGCAACCGCGCGCAGCCAGCGGATCTCCTCGGCCCAGCCCCTGGGTCCGGCGGGTGTCTCGAGGAACATCGGCACATCGCGCGTGCGCGGATCGGTGACGGCCCGGCGAAAGGCGTCCGGGCCGATCTCGCCGCGCCCGATCAGCGCATGGCGATCCTTGCGCGACGCAAACGGGGCTTTCGAGTCATTGATGTGCAGGGCCACCAACCGGTCCAGGCCGAGCAGGGTGTCAAACTCGGACCACATCGCCTCCCACCCCTCCTCCGTATGCAGCGCATAGCCGGCGGCGAAGGCGTGCGCGGTATCGATGCAGACGCCGAAGCGTTCGGGCTGCTCGAGGCCATCGAGAATGGCGCGCAGTTCCGTGAACGTGCGCCCCAGTGTGGTTCCCTGGCCGGCGACGTTCTCGAGCACGAGCAGTACATCCGTCTTGTCGGGATGCGCAGCGCAGATGGCGTTGAGGCAGCTCGCGATGCGTTCGAGACCGATCTCCTCGCCCGCACCAGTGTGGGCGCCGGGATGAAAGTTCAGCAGCTCGACGCCCAGCTGGTGACAGCGCATGAGCTCTTCCTCAAACGCGGCCACCGACTTCGCCGATTTGTCCGGATCGCTGGTACCCAGGTTGAGCAGGTAGGACGCGTGGCTCATGACCGCACCAATGCCGTGCTCCGCACGGTTGCGGCGAAAGGCCGCGGCCTCCTCGGCGGTGACCGGCTTCGCCTGCCACTGGCGCTGGTTGCGGGTGAAGATCTGGATGCAGTCGCAACCGATCTCGTGCCCCCGCTGCGGGCTGCTGGCCGGCCCGCCTGCGGCGGATACGTGCGCTCCGAGTTGCATGCATCTTCTCCCCTGTTGCGGCTGCACGGCCGGCGCAAAGTACCAGAATCCCGCCCGCATGCGCAGACGATGGCGCAAGCCCGCCGGGCGTCTTGCTGATAGCATCCGCCGCATTCGTACATTGAGCCACCGGAGGCAGCGCATGCATCAGGCCGAAGAGATCCGCATCGAGGCCGGCACACTCACCCTGGCCGCACGCACCTGGGGGCGCCCCGAGGACCNGCCGGTGATGGCCCTGCACGGCTGGCTCGACAATGCGGCCAGTTTCGATGCCCTTGCACCGCTGCTGCCGGGCGTGCACCTCGTCGCCCTCGACCTGCCGGGCCACGGCGGCTCGGACCACCGCCCGCCCGGCACGCCCTATCACCTGATCGATTACGTCGCCGATGTACGTGCCGCGGCGGACGCATTCGGCTGGTCGCGTTTCACCCTGCTCGGCCATTCACTGGGCGGCGGGATCGCCACCCTGATGGCCGGGGCGTTGCCCGAACGCATCGACCGACTCGCACTGATCGAGGCCCTGGGCCCGCTGACCGCCAGCGCGAGCGACGCTCCCGAGTACCTGGCGCGGGCGCTGGCGCAAGAGCGCCCGGCGACCGCCGGGGCACCGCGCGCGCATCCCGATCTTGAGCGCATGGTCGAGGCGCGGCGCAGCGCCGGCGGGATGAGCGCGGCGGCTGCACGCCGGCTGGTGGAGCGCGGCACGCGCAGTACACCGGAGGGATTCTCCTGGCGCAGCGATCCGCGGCTGCGGGACCCGAGCCGACAATATCTCACCGAGAGCCAGGTGCTGGCCTACCTCAAGGCGATCCGCGCGCCGGTGTCGCTGGTCGTGGCCGAAGAGGGGCTGATACCCATCGATCACCCGGGCTTTCAGCGCCGCCGCGAGGCGGTGGCCGAACTGCAGGTCGATAGGCTGCCCGGCCACCACCACCTGCATCTGGATGACCCGGAACCGGTCGCCGCCAGGCTCGGCGACTTCCTGCGCGGTGCGTGAATGCCGGCACGCGGCACCGGCCGAGGCGTGCGCCCGAGCCGTTCGTCAGCTCCTCGATTCCCGATGTGCGAACTCCGGCAGGGACAGGGGCCGACTAGCCCGACATGCCCAGCAGGATCGGCCCGTATACCACCACCATCAGCACGGAGATGAGCACGAACAGATAAGGCAGCACCGCCCAGCTGATCCGCTCCAGTGACTGATTGGTGATACTCGAGGCGACGTACAGGTTGATGGCCACGGGCGGGGTGATCATGCCGATGGCCAGGCCCACCACGATGATCAACCCGAAGTGAATCGGATCGATGCCGAGATAGACCATGAGCGGGAGCAGGACCGGGGTGAGAATGATCAAGGCGCTGGCCGTCTCGATGAAGATCCCCGTGAACAGGATGATGAGCACGACCAGCAGCATGATCAGGTAGAGATTCGTCGACTGGCCGAGCACCCAGGCTGCCACCTGCGCGGGCACGCCCCAGTTGGCCAGTGCCCAGCTGAGGACTGCAGAGGTGGCGATGACGAACATGATGACCGCCGTCGTGATCGCCGCCCGCACCATCACGTGATAGATCTGGCGCAGTGTCAGATCGCGATAGATGAACAGCGACACGAACAGTGCATAGTTGACCGCCACCACGGCGGCCTCGCTGGGTGTGAAGATGCCGGAGAATATGCCGCCGAGGATGATCAACGGCGTCATCATGCCCCAGGCGGCATCCGCCAGTGTGCGCAGGATCAGGCGCAGGGAAAACTCCGCACCGCGCGGATAGTTGCGCTGGTAGGCCTGGACCACGGCGATCGCCATCAGGCCGACGCCCATCAGGATCCCGGGGATGAAGCCGTTGAGAAACAGACGCGCCACGGATTCCTGGGCGATCACCGCATAGATGATCATCGGCACCGAGGGCGGAATCACCACGCCGATGGTCCCGCTGGCCGCGATCAGGCTGGCGGCCGATGCCGGATCGTAGCCCTTGCGTTGCAGCTCGGGGACAAGGCTGGAGCCGACAGCCGCTGTGGTCGCCGCGCCCGAACCGGAGATGGCGGAGAAGAACATCCCCGCCAGCACGGAAACAATCGACAATCCGCCCTTGAGGAACCCCAGAACCGCATCGGCAAAATTGACCAGCTTCTCGCTGACCTTGCCCTGGGCCATCAGGTCGCCCGCGAGGATGAACAGCGGCACGGCGATCAGCGCGAAGGTATTCGCGCCCGAGAACATCCGCTGGGCGACGACCTGCAGGGGCACATCACCGCCGTGCAGGGCGATCACGCTGCTGGCGCCAATGGCGAATGCCACCGGTACGCCGAGTATCAGGAACAGCAGGAAGAGGGCGAACAGGACCAGGGTCATGGATCCGGGCTCTCGACGGCACTGCTGCCCGGTCCGATCGTCGGGTCACTGCGCGCGCAACACGCCTCCACCAGATCCACCAGGGCGAACCAGGCCATCAGTGCCGCGCTGAACGGGATGACGGCGTACACGTAGTTCATCGGCAGGCGCAGCGACGGCGAGGTCTGGAAGCTCTGCAGATCCATGTAGGCGTAGCCGACGACGACCAGCACCGCAAGAAAACCGATGGCCACCAGCGACGTCGCTGCCCTGCACAGCCGCCGCAACGGTGGCGGCAGCAGATCCACCACCACCGTTACCGCGATGTGCCGGCCGCGCTGATAGGCGAGCGTGGCGCCGAGAAAGGTCATCCACACGAGCAGAAAGCGCGCCAGTTCCTCCGTCCAGGGTGTGGCCGTGAAGAAGACGCGGGAGACGATCTGCAGGGTCATGACGCCGATGAGCGCGGCCATTCCGAGGAACAGCACGCGCTGAAGAACGGCGTCCAGACCCCGCTCGACCATCCACAGGACGCGCAGCACCATGAGGGCTCCGAATCAGTGCTCGAGCGCCTCCTGAATGCGCGCCAGGTACTCGCCGAATTCTTCCCCGTAATCGTCGTACACGGGCTCGACTGCCGCCTGGAACGCCTCGACGTCCGGTTCCTCGACGATCTCCATGCCGGCATCGCGCAGTGCGGCGAGCTGCTCTTCCTCCATCTCCGCATTGAACGCGCGCTGGTATTCCGCAGCCTCCTGCGCGGCGTCGATCAGTTCCTCGCGGGCTGCTTCCGGAATGCCTCCCCACCTTGGCTGGCCCATGACAAAGATCGCCGGCGCATACGTATGGCGGGACAGCGTCATGTAGTCCTGCGTCTCGTACAGGCCGAACGCGTGGATCACGTTGACCGGGTTCTCCTGACCATCAATCGTGCCCTGCTGCATGGCGGTCAGTGCCTCGGTCCAGGCCATCGGCACCGCATCCGCACCCAGCGTATTGAACGTGTCAACGTACACCGGGTTCTCCATCACGCGCAGGGTCAGGCCGTCGAGGTCCGCCGGCGACTCGACGGGGCGCACACTGTTGGTGACATTGCGGAAGCCGCGCTCGGCGTAGGCCAGGCCCTTGAGGTTGACGGTCTCGAGTTCGTCCAGCACTTCCTGACCAATCGGGCCATCGAGCACGTCGAAGGCATCCTCGCTGGTCGGGAACAGGAAGGGCAGTTCGAAGACCGCGAACTCGTCGACGAAGTTGGCGACGGGACCGTTGGTGATGACGCCCATGTCGACGGTCCCGACCTGCATGCTCTCGAGCAGCTCGCGCTCGTCACCGAGCTCGGCGTTGGGGTAGATGCTCACGCTCACCACGCCATCCGAACGCTCCTCGACCAGTTCCTGGAACTTCTCCGCGGCGACGTGAAAGGCATCGTCCTCGTTCACCACGTGGGCGAGACGCAGCTCCACCGGGTCCATGTCGCTGAACGCGCCAGCGGCAACATGCAGCGGCGCCGTGGCGAGGGCCAGGCCGCAGGCCGCGGCGAGTGCGGTCAATCGATGATTCGGGGTCGCCATCGTTTCCCTCCAGTTGTTATCACATTGAACCGCACAGTTTCCCGCAGGCCGCCAGCATGGTCAATTTGCCGGGGAACGGCGGGAGGTCGGCGCGAGCGTCCGCGCCCTGTAGAATCCGGGCGCCTGCCGACTATCGAGGAACCAGGAACGGATGACCACCACGGCCTCTGCCCCCGCCGACGCCCCGCTCGACATCCTGCAGCGCATTTTCGGGTTCGACGACTTCCGTGGCGATCAGCGTGCCGTTGTCGACACCGTAGTCGGTGGCGGCAATGCGCTGGTGCTGATGCCCACCGGCGGCGGCAAGTCGCTGTGCTATCAGGTGCCGGCACTGCTGCGGGCGGGGACGGCGGTCATCGTCTCGCCCCTGATCGCCCTGATGCGCGACCAGGTCGAGGCCCTGCGCCACCACGGGGTGCGCGCGGCCTGCCTGAATTCCTCCCTGGAGCCGGATGCCCGCCGCGAGGTCGAGCGGGCACTCGCCGCGGGTGAACTCGACCTGCTGTACGTGGCGCCGGAACGCCTGCTGCAACCGACCACGCTGGCCCGCCTGGAATCGCTGCCCATCGCCTTGTTCGCCATCGACGAAGCCCACTGTGTCTCGCAATGGGGCCACGACTTCCGCCCGGAGTACCTGCAACTCGACGTGCTCCGCGAGCGCTTCCCCGCGGTGCCGCGCATCGCCCTCACCGCGACTGCCGATGCGCGCACGCGCGAGGAAATCGCCGAGCGCCTGCTGGCGGACGGCTGCACCCGTTTCGTCGCCAGTTTCGACCGCCCGAACATCCGCTACCGCATCGGCCTCAAGGATCGCCCGCGCGAGCAGTTGCAGGCCTTCCTGCGCGAGGAGCATCCGCGGGACTCGGGCATCGTCTACTGCATGAGCCGCCGTGCCTGCGAGGAAGTGGCGACATGGCTGGAGCAACGCGGCTTCTCCGCCCTTCCCTACCACGCCGGGCTCGACAGCGCGACGCGGGAGAAGCACCAGGAGCGCTTCCTGCGCGAGGACGGCGTCATCATCGTGGCCACGATCGCGTTCGGCATGGGCATCGACAAGCCCGACGTGCGTTTCGTGGCCCACCTCGATCTGCCCAAGAGCATCGAGGCCTATTACCAGGAGACGGGGCGCGCCGGTCGCGACGGGCTGCCCGCCAACGCCTGGCTGGTCTACGGCCTGCCCGACGTCATGCAGGTACGCCAGATGATTGCCGGTTCGGCGGCCGCCGAGGCCCGCCAGCGCATCGAGCGCGAGCGCCTCGAGGCACTGCTGGCCCTGTGCGAGGACACGGGCTGCCGGCGGCGTGCGCTGCTGGGCTACTTCGGCGAGACCGATACGCCGGACTGCGGCAACTGTGACAACTGCCTGCAGCCTCCGGCCACCTGGGATGCGACCGAACCCGCACGCATGGCGCTGTCCGCGGTTTACCGCACCGGGCAGCGCTTCGGGGCCAATCACGTCGTCGATGTACTGCTCGGGCGCAGCAATGACCGCATTCGCCGCTGCGGCCACGACCGCCTGCCCACCTTCGGCATCGGCACGGAGCACACACGCGGTACGTGGCACTCCATCCTGCGCCAGCTCCTCGCCCAGGGCTTCCTGCAACCCGATCCGGGAGGCCATGGCGGTCTGCAGCTGGGTCCGGATTGCCGGGCACTCCTGCGCGGCGAGCAGACCGTACGTCTGCGCGCGGACCTGCCGGCGGCGCGCACGCGCCGCCAGGCGCCCAGTCCGGCCGTTGTGGCCCCGGCTGACGCCCCCGCCTGGGAGGCGCTGCGCCGCCAGCGGCGCGAACTCGCCGAGGCCGAGGGCGTGCCACCGTACGTCATCTTCCACGACCGCACACTCGCCGCGCTGCTGGAGCAACGCCCGCGCAGCCTCGACGAGATGGCCGCGGTGCCCGGAATTGGCCAGCACAAGCTGGAGCGTTACGGCGAGGTATTCCTCGAGGTGCTGCGCGAACTCAGTGCGCCAAGCCCAGGCCCATGAGGGCGCCGGCAGCCATGCCGGCAACGATGGGCAGCGGCGCGCACACGGCGAGACGCCAGGCGGTGAAGCGGCTTCCGAGCAGCGGCAACTCGAACAGCAGCGTGCGATTCACGGCCACCAGGGACCAGGCGGTGATCAGGGCGACCAGCGCTTCCGGGCCGGCACCGGCGCGCAGCAGTGCGATGGCCAGCGGAAAGGCAAGCATCGGCCCACCGGGCAGCGCGGCACCCACGCCGGAGGCGATGAGTACTCCCAGCGGGCCGGTCCCGGCCCCGATCCACGCGGTAACAACTTCGGGCGGCAGGAGGCGGCCGAGGCACTCCGCCGCCACCAGGGCGAAGGGCAAGCGCGGCGCGATGCTGCGGAAATAGCCGCGCGCGGCCACACCGGCCTCGCGATGGGCGCCCGGCGTGCGCCGCCCGGCAATGACTGCCAGCAGGGCCGTGAGTCCGGCCACGAAGGCAAAGGCGATGAGAAAACTCATCGGGTCACCCGCCGCGCCACCGCCGCGGCCAGTAGCCCCGCCAGGATCGGCAACGGCAGTGACGCCACCAGGCGCAGGAGCACGAAGTCGAAGCCGAGAAAGGGCAGCTCCCAGATCATGACCCGCTGCGCCCCGAGGGTGGCCCAGGCGGTGACGTACACCACACAGACGGCGAAACCCGCCCCGGCCTGGCGCAGGGCCACCAGGATCGGGAACACGGCAAACGGCCCGGCCGGTGTGACGATCCCGCCGAGCATCGCCAGGGCGTAACCGCGCCAGCCACTGCCCGGCCCCAGCCAGCGCGCGACCCGGTCATGCGGCAGCAACGCCCGGACGTATCCGCCGAGCAGCAACGCGGCCCCAATGACCGGTGACACCAGGAGCAGCAGCACGGCCGCATCCGCGAGCGCCGCGCGCAGTTCTCCACCGCCGTCACGCCAGGCGAGGCCACCGGCCGAGGCGAGGGCGAGCACTACGAAGAATGTGGTCGTACGGGTAACGCGGGGACGCGGCTCGTCGTCGGGCGCCGGAGTGGGTGACCTGGACTGCAAGCTCTTGTCCCGAATCCCGCCGCGCGCGCTCAGCGCACGCGCTCGATGGCGACCACCCGCCCCCCGCGGAAGACCACACGCCGGTCATTGCGGCCGTACCCCAGGTCGAAATAGAGCACCGTGCCGATGACCCTGCCGCGATCATTGACCAGGTCGGCTTGGTGGATGGGGTCGCCACACTTGTCGCGCACGCCGACAATACTGTCCCCGCGCTGGACGAGATCATTGCCACAGCGCATGCCCGCGGCCTGCGTCGTCGGCGTAACGAGAACGAGCAGGATGGCGAGGCTCGCCCCGGTCGAAAGAGTTTTCATGGCGGCTCCGGCCAATTTCCGATCGGTATGATAGCTTGCCGCAAGCGGGCCGGCAGCCCGGCTCAGCGCAACAGTGCGAGTGCTTCACGGGCCGCACGTTCACCCGAAAGCCACGCCCCGTGACATGTGGTAAAGGCGCTTGGGTGGGTGGCCTCGCCGGCAAAGAGGATGCGTTCATGCAGGGGTCGGGCGAGTTCCGCGCGGGCTGCATGGCCGCCGGGAACGGCCGCCGAATAGCTGCCCCGGATCCAGGGATTGTCACGCCAGCCGGTTCGCACCGCCGCCCGCAGATGGCGGCGCATACGCCGATCACAGGCGTACTCCAGAAACGACAGCACGTAGTCGACCGCCTCCGCTTGCGGTCGATCGAGCAGGCTCTCGCCATGCGCACCACCGGCATACGCCGTTACCAGACCCGGCGTGCCGGGGTGGACATGAAACCCCTGGATCGCGCCCTGGTGCTCGATGGCGAGGAAACTGTTGCCGGGGAAACCCAGCACGTCACAATCAAAACGCAGTCCGACCTTCTCCGCGATCCCCATGGGTACCTGCTCGAAGGCCTGCAGGCGCGCGGCCGGCGGTGACGGGTCGAACCCGATGGTACCGGCGCCGAGTACGCCCGTGGAGACGGTCACGATCGCGACCTTCGCGCGCACCGAGCCCTGCGAGGTGTCCAGGCGAACACTGTCACCCTCACGTGCCACGACGCTCACGGGCCGCTCCAGGGTAATGTCCAGACCCTCCGCGAGCGCCGCGATGAGTCGCCCGAGGCCGTCATGCGTGACCCAGTCCTCGCCGGTGCGTTCCTCGTGCCAGGCGTCGGCCGAGGAGTAACGCTCGGGCGGCGTGGCGTTGATCGACGTCATCAGGAAGTCGCGCACGGGCGCGTAAGGGCCCTCCGGCGACAGCACCGAGGCGGCCGGCACGTCGCGACCCGCACGGCCGACGGCGGCGACGGCCTCGTGTGCCGCATCCAGGTACTCGCGCACACCCGCGCGCTCGACGTCATCCAGCCAGCGGCCACCCAGATGAAAATGCAGATCCGGATTGCCCGCGTAGCGGATGCCGTGGGCGTCGGCGAGCCGGCGCAACGGATTCCGGTCCGCGCAGTGCAGCCAGGCACAACCATGGTCCAGCCAGACGCCGAGATCATCACGGCTGGCGAACGCACGGCCGCCGACGCGGTCGGCCGCCTCGAGCAGGCACACGTCGAGACCCTCGGCATGCAGGGTTCTGCCGGCGGCCACGCCCGCGGCGCCCGCACCGACAATGGCGACATCGGCGACTGCATTGTGCACGTGGGTCATTTGCGGCTTCCGTGGTGCGCGACTTCCGGGGAGGGGCGCGGTCGAGCGTAAACGAACTATACTGACGCCGGACGGCGCGGAATCGCAACAGTTGTGCCGTAACCGCGGGTCAGTCTCCGTTGCACAGGGACGATTCCCTCCCGGTTTCGTCACGGGTCACGACCAAGCGGCAGCCAGGAGGATCCACGCCATGCTGCGCATCGGTGAGCAAACGGTCGAGGTGTTGTGCCCGATCTGCTCGATCCGCCACAACTATCGCCTGACCACCAGACAGGACTTCATCGACGACAACATGTTTTCGTTGATGAACGTGCGCAAACCGGGTGAACGGGCGTTTCGCGCGCGACTCTATTGCGTGCGCTCGGGCGATGAGTTCACAGCCGACGTACGCCTGTACGAGACTCTCCATCGCCGCACCCGGGAGATTCACGTGCGGGACCGCCGGCCGCAGGCGGTCGGTGATCTGCTCGCCTGGAGCGCCGCCGACGGCACACCCGATCCGAACACGAAGCCTCGCAATCGGACACCCCTGCGCCTGGGGCGCCGCCCACGCTCGGCCTGACCCACATGTCCGCGGCCGCCACGCCGGAGCCCGATGAACCCCGACACGCGCCCGGCAGGTACAATCCCCGCCGATGCGAAATTCCGGGGCGAGCGACATGACCACACCACTTGCGCGCAGCGTCGAGGCGCTCGGTATTACCGAGATCCGCCGCCACATTTTCCTGTGCGCCGACCAGTCGAAGCCGAAGTGCTGCGCACGGGACGCTGGCCTCGCGGCCTGGGATCACCTCAAGCAGCGCCTGAAGGACCTCGGCCGCGCCGATGCCGCGGGCCTCTACAGAACCAAGGCCAATTGTCTGCAGGTCTGCCGTGACGGGCCCATCGCCGTGGTCTACCCGGAGGGCGTCTGGTACCACTCCTGCACGCCTGCCGTGCTCGACCGCATTATCGACGAACACCTGCTCGGTGGACGCATCGTCGAGGACTATCGCATCGCGGGGCCCCGCGGTGACGCGACGTGACGGCGCACCACCCGCAGGGCCTGGATCAGACCGCCGGGTCGCGCCGGAACACGGCCACGAGCTCGACGTGGCTGCCGTAGAGGAACTGATCGACGGGCTGGATGTGCTCGAGATGATAGCCACCATCGATCAACGCCCGCGCATCGCGGGCAAAGGTCCCCGGATGGCAGGAAACCGCGATTACCGTGGGTACCGCCGAGCGCGCCAGTTCTGCGGCGAGCCGGCGCGCCCCCGCGCGCGGCGGGTCGAAGACCACGGCATCGTAGGCGGCCAGTTCGCGGGCGGTTGGCGGGCGCGCATCCAGGTCGCGGCGCTCCGTGGTCACGTCGAGGCCGGCCCGCGTCGCGGCCGTACCCAGGGCGCGCAGCGGATTGCGTTCGATATCCATGGCTCGCACGCGGTGACCCTTGACGGCCAGCGGCAGCGCAAGACTGCCGCAGCCCGCGTAAAGGTCGGCGATGCGCGCGGGTGCTCCATCCGCAATGGTGTTGACCAGCACGTCCCGGATCGCCGCTTCACCCTCGGCGGTCGCCTGCAGGAACGCACCGAAGGGCAGATCCACGGGCACGCCCGCGAAGTGATGAGTCGCCGGATGGCGCTCTGCGATCACGCTGAACTGCTTCTTCGCGGTGGGGCGCCAGGCGAGGCGGCAGACGTCGTGGTCCGCCGCCAGCGCCTCCAGGCGCTCGCGGACACGGCGGCCCGGGTAACGCACGGGCCCGCTCAGTTCGATGAGCGGCCCGCTGTCGACAATCGCGACTGACACGCCAGCGCGCTCACCGGGGCGCAGATAGCCGGCCAGCACCTGGCGCAGGGCAGGCAACAGGTCGGTAATGGCCGGCCCCGCGATCACACAGTCGCTCAGATCAACCACTCGCTTCGAGCGCCGTTGATGGAAACCCACCACGGCACCATCGCGGGTGCCCACGGCCGACAGGGTGACCCGGCGGCGGCTGCGCTCGGGTGAACGCCGGGGCTGGGCAATCCGATCCACCCGGTCCGCCAGCCCCCGGTGCTCCAGCGCATGCACGATCAGATCGCGCTTGAAACCCGTGTACGCCGCTGCCGCCAGGTGCTGCAGGCTGCAACCTCCGCAGGGCGCCCTGAGGTCGGCAAAATGGGGGCATGGTGGCTCGACGCGCGCGGGCGAAGGCGCCTCGATGCGCTCGAGTGTCGCGTGGATACCGTCACGATTGTGCATTTCCGGTGCCGCGAGCACGCGCTCTCCGGCCAGCGCGCCAGCCACGAACCAGCGCTCGCCATCGACCGTGGCAACGCCGTCGCCGCGGCCACCCAGGCTGTCAATGACGATACTGCGCGCGGCGATGTCGCCGCTGGCCTGCCCGGAATGGTTCATGAGTCGAGCTTCCCTTGAGCGCCTGGCAACGGGTTCCGGCGGCGGGGCGCCGCCCTGAAAACGGCACGGATCATACCTGCGGGGTCGGCTCTGCCGAAAGCCATCGCGTAACCAACATGCTCGCGCTCGATAGCGTGGTGGGACAGCCGACGAACGGTCGGACGAACGGCCGGGAATGACCTGCACGCGCGCGCACTTTTGCGATCGGCCGAGTCCAATGTAACAGATCGGATGTTGCGATCCCGCCCACCCGAATGATTCGGCTGGGCCACTGCCTCTGCGGAGCATGACGAACGTGAAAGATAGCAGGAATGAAGAGTACGGCTGGCGCGAGCGCTGGGACGAATACCGGCCCAGCAAGAAGGGAACACTGGGGCTCATGGTTGCCAG